>Ga0315288_10004569_pt1 | contig 17634 bp, 15 predicted proteins | sample YL17G11_20_MG_FD_203454 | JGI IMG/M metagenome (GOLD analysis project Ga0315288, IMG submission 203454) | Sediment microbial communities from Yellowstone Lake, YNP, Wyoming, USA - YL17G11_20 | ecosystem: Environmental > Aquatic > Freshwater > Lake > Sediment | place: USA: Wyoming | collected... | reverse complement strand
TTTAAGGAAAAACCTGATTTAAAAACAGCGGAGATGTTTTGCCAAAGTGGGGAGTATTATTGGAATATCGGGATGTATATTTGGCGAGCCGACAGTTTTTTAAAGGCTTGTTCTAAATACGCCCCAAAAATTTTCCAAGACGCAATGAAAATTCAATCTGTGTGGGGGACAAAAGATGAAAAGAAAATTATTGATGAGGTTTGGTCACAGGCGGAAGATATTTCCATTGATTATGCCGTTTCTGAAAAAGCGGACAATATGGTTTTAGTGCCGGCGTCTTTTAACTGGAGTGACATTGGCAGCTGGCAGGTGGTTTATGATGTTGGCAAGAAAGATGAAAATGGAGACATGATTGTTAAACTTGGAGAAAAGGGAGAGATTTATAATGTTGATAGCAAACAAAATTTAATTCAATTTTCCGATCGCCTAATAGCCCTGGTTGGAGTGGAAAATCTGGTGATTATCGATACTCCAGACGCTTTATTAGTTTGTCAGAAAGATAAAGCCCAAGACGTCAAAAAAATAGTTGAAATGCTAAAAGAAAAAGGCAAAAAAGAATACCTTTAAAAATGTTTTACGACCTGACCAAAAGAATCATTGATCTAACCATCTCCTTAATTGTCTTGATCATTTTTTCTCCCGTCTTTTTAATTGCTCCGTTGTTAATTAAGCTTGGTTCTTCAGGTCCGGTTTTTGCTGATATTCCCCGGAGAGTGGGTAAAAATGGCGTTCTTTTTAGAATGTATAAATTCCGTTCCATGATTAGTAACGCTCATGATTTATTGCTTAATGATCCAAAGTTTCGTAAACTGTATGAAGAATATAAAAAAGGAAGTTATAAATTAAAAGATGATCCTCGAGTAACCAAAGTAGGTAAATTTTTAAGACGTTTTTCCCTTGACGAATTGGCACAAATTTTTAATGTTTTGCGGGGAGAAATGAGTCTGGTTGGCCCGCGAGCCTATTTTCCGGATGAGTTGGAAAATCAACAAAAAGTTTATCCAGGAGCGAAAAAATATGTGAAGGAGCTTTTGGAAGCAAAACCTGGTATTACCGGCAATTGGCAAGTTTCTGGCCGTTCAGAAGTTAATTTTGACAAAAGGGTGAAAATGGACGCTGATTATGTGCGGGGAAGATCGGTTAAACAAGATATAATTATTATTTTGAAAACGCCTTGGGCCATGTTATCTGGCAAGGGAGCTTTATAATAATTCTAATATTTAAAAAATGAACGAAATTGAAAACTTAGCAAAAATAGATTTTCAGACAGGCAGCGAAGAAAAGCCTTTCAAAGATCAATTGACACAAAAAACAATTAAAGAAAGAAAACCTCGGCAAAAATGGTTTTTTATCGGTGGGGGGATTTTCCTTTTTCTGGCTGTGCTTTTGACTTTCTTTTGTGCTTTGCCTTTGTTACAGATGAAAAAACAGGCCGTGGTTTTTGGTAATGAAGCCAAAGGAATTTATGAAGGCCTTCAGTCTCAAGATTTAAACAAATCCGTAGAAAAGGTAGCTTCAACTAAAAAAGAATTTGAAAAATTAAATAGCCAATACCAGAAAATGATTTGGTTTAAAGCCATTCCCTTTATTAGTGGTTATTATCGGGACGGACAGCGGCTTTTTGCCGGCGGTCGTTACCTTTTGGAATCAGCTGATTTAGTCGTCGAGTCGTTAAAACCCTACGCTGATCTTTTGGGTTTGGAAGGTGACAGCCAGAAAAAAGAAGAAAAAGAAATGACAACTGAAGAACGCTTGGTTTTGGTTTTAGACACTTTGGATAAAATTCAGCCTAATTTAGATAAAATCGGGGAAAAGCTTGATTTAGCCCAAGGAGAGATTGATAAGATTAATCCCAATCGTTATCCCCAAAGCCTCTTTGGTAAAAAAATTAGAGAAAATGTAATTTCTTTAATCTCCATGATTGACGGGACAGCCCAGACAGTCAAAGAAGCCAAACCGATTATCAGTCATCTTAAACCAATCTTGGGGGTGCCTGATCAGAAAGATTATCTTCTCCTTTTCCAAAACGATGCCGAGCTGCGGCCAACCGGTGGTTTTATCACGGCTTATGCCACTTTATCGGTCCAAAACGGCAAATTTTCAGCCAGCAACTCTAATGATATTTATACTCTTGATAATCGTTTCGGCAATCGCTTAAAAGCTCCAGATCCAATTTTGAATTATCACAAAAATGTTTTTAATTGGCATTTGAGAGATATGAATCTTTCCCCTGACTTTAAGGTTTCCATGGACACCTTCTTGGCGAATTACGAAAAAGTTGAAGGAAAGGGTAAATTTGATGGGGTGATTGCCGTTGATACCAAAGTTTTAGTTGGCCTCCTTAAAGTCTTAGGGCCGATTGGGGTGAGTGGCTTTGGTAACTTTTCCGCTGAAAATGATAAAAGATGTGATTGCCCGCAGGTTTTTTATGAACTGGAGCGTTATGCCGATCAACCGGTAACGGGTTTAAAAAAGGAGAGAAAGGGGATTATCGGACCGTTAATGCACTCAATTTTATTAAACGCCATGGGTTCACCCCGGAAACAATGGCCCTTGTTTATGAATGTTGTTTTTAGCAATATTACCGAAAAGCATCTTCTTTTCTATTTCTTTGATGAAAATATTCAAAAAACCATGGAGGCTTTGAATGCCTCAGGGAGGATAAAAGAGTATGACGGCGATTATCTTCATGTCAATGACTGCAACTTTGCCGGAGCCAAGTCAAACATGTTTATTAAAGAATCTTTTGATCAGCAGATTGAAGTGGCCCCTGACGGAACCATCACCAAAATCCTAACCATTGATTATAAAAATCCCGCCCCGCCTTCCAACTGTAATTTAGAGGCGGGGGAGCTTTGTTTAAATGGTCTTTACCGCGATTGGGTTAGGGTTTATGCTCCCAAAGGAAGTGAGCTGATTGAAATTAAGGGTTCGGAAGTTCAGGCCAAGACTTATGAGGATTTGGGCAAAACGGTTTTTGAGGCTTTTTACGGTGACCAATCACCGCTACGTCCTCAGGGTAAAGCCCAGCTGATTTTTAAATATAAACTGCCTTTTAAATATGATAAAAGCCAGCCTTATAAAATTTTAATTCAAAAACAGCCAGGCACTTATGGTTATGAAAACACCATTGAGTTTAATGGCAAAAAAGAAACTTTTGAGCTCAAAAGCGATAAAGAATTGAAATTTTAATGCACCATTCTTTTAAAACCGAAGGGATTATTCTCAAGCGGATGAACTACGGTGAAGCCGACCGAATCTTAACTATCTATACCCTTCACCACGGTAAAATCAGAGCTATGGCCAAAGGGGTGAGAAAACTCCAAAGCCGCAAAGCCGGCAGCTTAGAACTTTTTAACCATTCAGTCTTGTTTTTGATTAAAGGTAAAAACTTGGATTTGGTAACTGAAGCCCAAGTTATTAACTTGTTTAAATCCTGGCGGAAAAATTTAATCAAAGTCGGAATTGCTTATTATCTATGTGAATTGGTGGATAAATTAACTCCCGATAATCAACCCCATGAGGCGGTTTTTGAACTTTTAAAAGAAACATTCAAAAAAATTGGTCTTAAAGAAAATAAAATCTTGGTCAGGGAATTTGAAGAAGAGCTTTTACATGAGTTGGGTTTTGGTGTACCAGAAGTTTTAAAACAAACCCAAGGGAGTTTGAAGACTTATGTTGAAAGTATTATTGAAAAAAAGCTAAACAGCCCCAAAATCTTAAAACAATTGAATTGACGGCTACTAATAAATAAGCTATATTTGAAATATGACGGAATCAGCTAATAATCTGATGGAAAAAGTTGTCAGTCTTTGTAAAAGACGAGGCTTTGTTTTTCCATCATCTGAAATTTACGGGGGAATCGGCGGGTTTTGGGATTTTGGACCCTTTGGCGTGGAACTAAAGAATAATATTAAAACTTTCTGGTGGAAGAAAATAGTCCAAGAGAGAGATAATGTGGTTGGTTTGGATTCAACAATTATCCACAACCCCAAAGTTTGGGAGGCTTCAGGTCATATTCTCTCCTTTACTGATCCGCTTCGTGAATGCAAAGATTGTCATTTGCGTTTTCGAGCTGATCATCTAAAAGATGATAAATGCACTGAATGTGGAAGTAAATTAACCGAAGCTAAACAATTTAATTTAATGTTTGAAACTTATGTTGGTTCGGCGAAGGAAACAGCCAGTAAGGCTTATCTTCGTCCGGAGACATGCCAGGGAATTTTTATTAACTTCAATAATGTCGTTGATACCATGCAACCAAAGTTGCCATTTGGTATTGCCCAAATTGGCAAGGGTTTCAGGAATGAAATTACTTTGGGTAATTTTATTTTTCGTGATAGGGAATTTGACATGATGGAGTTGGAATATTTTGTGAAGCCTGGAGAGGATGAAAAACAATTTGACTATTGGTTGAAGGAGCGAATGAATTGGTATTTAGGCCTGGGTTTTAAGAAAGAAAATCTTCGTTTTTATGAACACCCGAAAAAATCTTTGGCTCACTATTCCAAAAGAACGGTTGATATTGAATATAAATATCCTTTTGGTTGGGCAGAGTTGGAAGGAGTTGCCAACCGGACTGATTTCGATTTAAAAAATCATGCCAAGTTTTCCGGAAAAGACTTGCGTTTTCAGGATGAAAAGGGAGAGAAATTTTTCCCATACGTTATTGAACCTTCAGTTGGGGTGGAAAGAATTGTTTTGGCTTTATTGTCCGAAAGCTATCGAGAGGAAAAAGACAAGGAGGGAATAAGAGTTGTTTTGTCTTTAAATCCTAAGGTGGCACCAGTTAAAGTTGCCGTTTTTCCTTTATTACCCAACAAACCAGAATTAGTAAAAGTTGCCAAAAATATTTATGAAGATTTAAAAACCTGTTTTAATGTCGCTTGGGATGATATCGGCAATATTGGTAAAAGATATCGCCGACAGGATGAAATTGGTACTCCCTGGTGTCTGACCATTGATTTTGATACCTTAAAAGATAAAATGGTTACGGTTCGCGATAGAGACACGATGAAACAGGAAAGAATAGCCATTGACAAGTTAAAGGATTTTTTCCAAACTAACTTATCATGAAGAAGAATCTAACAGTTGCTCTGATTATCATTGCCATTTTGTTGATCGCCATTGGAGCGATTTTGATGATGCGGGGTAGAAAGACAACCGAAACTTCCAACAATAACCAGCAAAACCAACAAACAACAGTGGAGACGCCCTTGAAAGAAAGACCCTTTGTTTCTTTGACCCCGAGAGCCGATGGCAAAGAATTCACTCTGGATATTACTAGAATTAAAAATACCCAGACGATTGAATATGAAATGGTTTATGACAGCCAGGGTTTATCAAGAGGGGTGATTGGTTCGGTTGATTTAAAAGGCGAGGATAAAGTGCAAAGAAAATTATTATTGGGCTCTTGTTCAAAAAATGTTTGTAAATATGATGAGGGGGTGGAACAGGGGACTTTGACTTTGCGTTTCAGAGGTTCTGACGGTACAAGAAAGTTTACCTCTGATTTTCATCTCCAACAGGGTGGCAAGGAATTAACTTCCATCGATGGGAATTTTAAACTATCAAACAAGTTTTCCGCCAGTACTTTTTATCTAACGATGTCCACCATTGGCTTACCGAAAGAAGTTGAAAACAAAGTTATTCTCGGGCCCTATGGTATTTTTACCGCCGGTAGTTCTGCGGCCAAAAATTCAACTTTAACGATGACTTTTTCAGAAACCCCGACCTCAGCAAAATTGTTCTTGTTTGACGGTGAAAAATCAAATGAACAAACTGGAACAAAAATCGAGAGCAATAATTTAACCGCCACGGTCAATACTTTAGGAACTTTCTTCGCCTTAGAATAGAAAAGGCAAAAAATAACCCATAATTCTTTTAATGGTGATTTTTCGCTAATTGCCTCTTGACATGGTTATAAAACTGTATCAAAATGGATATAATTGGTGAAGATTGGATAAAGGCAGGCTCAAATGTTTCTTGGTGAATATCAACATAATTTAACTAAAGGTAACCGCTTGGCTTTGCCAAGCAAAATTAGAAGTGCCATTGCCGGCTCGGAAATTGTTTTGGCCAAAGGTTTTGAGGCTTGTATTTTGGGTTATCAAAAAGAAGCTTGGGAAGAGATGTCTAAAACCGAGCTCGCCAAGCCCTTGTCTGAAGAAGAAGCCAGAAAAATCCGCCGACAATTGTTCCCTGGAGCGACTTTACTTGAAATTGATCTCCAGGGAAGGGTTGTTGTTCCTCAAAATCTTTTAAATTATGCCGAAATTAAAAATGGAGCTGTTGTCTTAGGCGTGGGTGACCATTTTGAGGTTTGGGAACAGAAAAAGTGGCAAGAATATTTAAATAAAATTGAGAAAAAAGATATCTAAAAATATTAATTCCATGGCTGAATTTCATAAGCCAGTTCTTTTAAACGAAGTTATTCAATATTTAGCAGTTAAAAAGGATGGAAAATACATTGACGCGACGGTTGGTGGTGGCGGACATGCCCAAGCAGTCTGCAACTTAAATGGCAAATCATTAGGTATTGATTGTGATCCTGAAGCCCTAAACAGTGCCAGGGAGTATCTTACTACTGCCTGCCCTGTCCAACGTGACGTTGGACCCAATGCTTCCTGGCGTTTGGCTTCGGGGAATTTCAAGGATTTAAAGCAGATTGCCTTAAACAATGATTTTGCCAAAGTTGACGGGATTTTGTTTGACTTGGGGGTTTCCAGCCATCAATTAGCCAATCCAAAGCGAGGCTTTTCCTTTAATTCTGATGAGCCTTTAGATATGAGAATGGGCCCAAGTTTAGCTGTTAGCGCCCAAGATTTGGTCAATGGTCTAACCCAAAAGGAGTTGGAAAAACTTTTCTGGGAAATGAGCCAGGAATATCATTTTAAACGTTTGGCCAAAGCCATTATTGAACAAAGACGTTTAAAACCAATTAAAACCTGCTTTGAACTGTCAGAAATTGTCATTAAAGCCTTAGGCAGAGGAAAAAGCAAAATCCATCCAGCCACCAAGGTTTTTCAGGCTTTAAGAATGGTGGTCAATGACGAGTTAAATAATTTAAGACAAGCCTTACCGCAAGCGTTGGAACTTTTAAAGGAAAAAGGAAGATTAGTCATTATCAGTTTTCATTCCGGTGAAGACAGGATTATCAAACAATTTTTTAAGAGAATGGAAGAGGAAGAAAAGTTAAAGATTTTAACCGAAAAACCGATTGGCCCGAGAGAAGAAGAATTAAAGTTAAATCCGCGCAGCCGCAGCGCCAAATTAAGAGCGGCCGAGAAATTATTATGAAAAAAAAGATTTGTAAAAAACCAAAATTAGTTATTTTAATTACCAGCTTAGTGGTCTTTTTGGCTTTAGTTGAGTTAACCATTTCTTATGGACTGGCGACCACCGGCGGGAAGATGCGTCAGCTAGAGGAAAAAGCTAATTTATTGGGACAACAAAATAGAATTACCTCAGAAGAAATTAATCGTATGGGTTCGTTATCTAGAGTTAACAATGAAGCCAAAAATTTAGGTTTGGTAAAAGCCACCAGTGTTTTGTATCTCACTCCTCAAATTCCGGTTGCCTTGGAAACAGTAAAGACATTTCTACCAAGATAAGATATGTTTTCAAACTGGCGGATTAACTTTCTTTTAATTTTTTTCATTTTAGGGGGCTTTTTGGTTATCGGCCGTTTGTTTTTTTGGCAAGTTTTGTCTTTTGATGATTTGAAAGCCATGGCCGAAGGGCAGCATTGGATCTCATTCGAGATACCGGCCCAAAGAGGCGAAATTTTAGCCTCTGATGGTTCACCGCTGGCCTCTGATGAAGAGGCTTTTTTAGTTTTTGCCTCTTTACCGGAGATCAAACAGGATAAAAATGAAGTGGCCGAAAAAATCGCTCCTTTGCTAGAGCCGGAAAATGAAGCCACCATGACTAGTCTCATTAAAGAAAGATTATCGCGCTCTGATTTAGTTTGGGTGCCTTTAAAACATAAAGTTTCACGGGAGGTTAAATCACAAATAGAAAGTTTAAAAATAGGGGGGATTGGCTTTGAAGAAGAACAAAACCGTTCTTATCCTGAAGGTTCCTCAAGCGCTCATTTGTTGGGTTTTGTCGGCAATGATGTCAATGGACAGGAGAAAGGCTACTTTGGTTTAGAGGGTTTTTATGATTTGGAGCTTAAAGGCCGGCCGGGTTTTTTACAGAGAGAAAAAGATGCGGTTGGCAAACCGATTTTAGTTGGGGAGGTCAAAAAAGAAAAAGAGCGTCAAGGGCGGACCTTGGTGACGACCATTGATCGAACCATTCAATTCATTATTAATGAGAAATTAAAGGAAGGATTGGCTCGTTATGGGGCCTTAAGTGGCACGGTTACGATTATGGAGCCAAAAACCGGGGCTATTTTAGGTATGGCCTCTTTGCCTAATTATGATCCGGCGAAGTTTTTTGCTTATGACAAAACTCTTTATTCTAATCCGGCCGTGGCTTTAGCTTATGAACCTGGCTCGACTTTTAAAGTTTTAGTCATGTCCGCGGCTTTAAATGAAGATATAGTCAAGCCGGAAACTCGTTGTGATAAATGTGATGGTCCAAGAATTATTTCCGACTATACCATTAAAACCTGGAATGAAAAATATTTTCCCAACTCAACGATGACTGAGGTAATTCAACATTCGGATAACATTGGTATGGTTTTTGTTGGAGAAAAATTAGGCATCGAAAAAATGTATAGTTATTTGCAAAAATTTGGCTTAGGTCAAGCAACTGGGATTGATCTTGAGGATGAATCTTCGCCCAAACTGCGTCCAAAAAATGAATGGAAGTTGATTGATTTGGCTACAGCTTCCTTTGGTCAGGGGGTAGCCCTAACTCCCATTCAAATGCTAAGAGCCGTTGCCGTTATTGCCAATGGGGGGAAATTAGTTAAACCCTTTTTAGTTAAAGAAGTGATCAGCGAACAAGGAAAAACAGAAATTCAGCCTAAAATTGGAGATGAGGTTTTAAAGCCAAGTACAACCTCAATCATGACCGAAATGATGGTCAATGCGGTTGATAACGGTGAGTCTAAATGGGCCAAGCCCAAAGGCTATCGCATTGCCGGCAAAACCGGAACAGCCCAAATTCCGGTAGCTGGCCATTATGATCAGGAAAAAACCATTGCCTCTTTTATTGGTTTTGCTCCGGCTGATAATCCTCAATTTGTCATGTTGGTGACCTTAAGAGAACCAACTTCTTCACCTTGGGGAGCGGAAACAGCAGCACCTTTATGGTTTGACATGGCACGGGAAATTTTTACTTATTATGGAATTCAACCTGGCTAATCAGGTATAATTCATATTAGACATGTGGCATCGATTTCGACAGAGCTTTTTAGGTGAGAAAATTCGTTTGCTTTTTCCTAATTGGACGGTAAATGTTTTTAAACATCTGCCGGTGGCTTTAGTGGCGGTTTTATTTTACCGCTATCCGGCTCGTCACCTGAAAGTGATCGGGGTAACCGGGACCGACGGAAAAACGACCACCGCCGCTTTAATTCAGGAGATTTTGGGCAATTGGGGCAAAAAGGCGGCTTTAGTTTCCACCGTTAAAACAAAAATCGGCTCTCAGGAAATCAACACCGGACTGCATGTTACCTCGCCCGAACCCTGGATATTGCAAAAGCTCTTACGGCGTTTCGTTGACCAGGGTTTTGAATATGCGGTTTTAGAAGCGACCTCACAGGGATTAGACCAATATCGCTTTTGCGGCTGCCGTTTTTCACTGGGAGTTATCACCAATCTGACTTACGAGCATTTTGATTACCACAAAAATTACCAGTCTTATTTAAAAGCCAAATCACGCCTTTTTGAAAAAGTTACAGCTGGGGTTTTAAACCGCGATGATCGGTCATTTAATTATTTAAACCAAAAGCTCAAAGAAAAAAAAGCCAAGGTGACAACCTATGGCTTAAAAAGCACGGCCGATTTTAATCCTAAGACTTTTACTTTCCAAACCCCTCTTTTGGGCGAATACAATCAATATAATTGCTTAGCCGCCGTGGCCGTTACCTCAATTTTAGGGATTCCTAAAGACATTATTAAAAAAACCTTGCTGGCTTTTAAAGGGGTTGAAGGCAGAGCCGAAGAAATCAAAAACGATTTGGGATTAAGGGTTTTTGTTGATTTTGCCCATACTCCCAATTCTTTGAAAAATATTCTGCAGGCTTTAGCCAAGATAAAAAAGAAAGGCTCACGATTGATTGTTGTCTTCGGCAGCGCTGGCGGGCGTGATAAAACTAAAAGACCGATGATGGGGGAGAATGCCGCCAAATATGCAGATTTGGTTGTTTTAACTGCCGACGACCCTAGAACAGAAGATGTCAATCAAATTATTAAAGAAATTGCCCAGGGGGTTTTAAGACATGGAACTATCAAAGAGGGCAAGACTTTATTTAGAATCCCTGACCGTGAAGAGGCCATTAAGTTTGCTATTCAAAATTTAGCCCAAAAAGGTGATATCGTGGCTGTTTGCGGAAAAGGTCACCAAAAATCATTTTATCAAGGGAAAGAAACACTTCCTTGGGATGAACATCAGGTTATAAAAATGGCTCTCAAGGGGAGAAAATAATGACTAAGAAAAAATTACATGTTCATTTTATGGGAATTGGCGGTAGCGCGATGGCCGGTGTGGCTATTTTGGCGAAAAAATTTGGTTTTACGGTTAGCGGCTGTGATTTACAAAAAGAAACTTCTTATTCTCCGACCTTGGCTAAGCTTGGGATTAAACCTTTATTTGGCCATGATGTTTCTCATTTAAAAGATGTTGATTTTTTGGCGGTTTCCCCAGCTGTGTTTTCTACCCAGCCATTTCCGAAGGAAGCAGCTGAATCCCAGAAGAAAGGTATTTTAATGTCTTGGCAGGAATTTCAGGGAAAATATTTGCAAAAAGATAAAACGGTCATTGCTATTGCCGGAACTCATGGCAAATCAACCACGACGGCTTTAGTAGGTTTGGTTTTAGAAAGTGGAGGATTGGATCCTCTGGTTGAGGTTGGTGCCATTGTTCCCCAATGGGAAACCACCATTCGTTTTGGTTTGGGAAAATATTTTATTTGTGAAGCTGATGAGTTTAATAATAATTTTTTAAATTATTCTCCAGGAATGATTATTATTAATAATCTAGAAATGGATCATCCGGAATTTTTCCAAGACGAAGATCAATTCCGTGGAGCTTTTAAAAAATTTATTCAAAAAATTAAAGAACCAAAGGTTTTAATTGTTAATGAAGAAAGCCTGGGAATAAAAAAACTTTTGACAGAGATGAAACCATGGTTGACAGAAGAAAAAGTTAAAGTGATTGGTTACTACCTTAAGGATAATTTTTCTTTTCCTTTTGACAAGGAATACCAAGGGGAAATTATAAAACAAAATCAAGAATTAACTCAATTTAAAACGCAGGGAGAGATTTTCAATTTGAAAGTTCCTGGAAGGCACAATGTGTTTAATGCCTTAGGAGCCATTGCCTGTGGTGAAGAAGTAGGAATTAATTTTGAAAAAATAAAAGTTGCTTTGGAGAATTTTAAGGGGGTTGGCAGACGTTTTGATTTAGTCGGTGAGAAAAAAGGGATTAAAGTTTATGAAGATTATGCGGTCCATCCGACGGCGATTGAAGCGACTTTACAAGCTGCTAGACAAAAATATCCACACCAAAAAATTTGGGCCATTTTTGAGCCTCATCAATATTCCCGTTTGAAAATTTTCTTAAATGATTTAGCAAGGGTTTTAAAATCAGCCGACGAAGTTATCGTCACGACTATTTTCCCAGGGCGGGAAAAGTTTGATCCTCAGATTAAGGCCGAAGATTTAGTTAGCAAAATTGGAGACAAAGCCGAATATATTGAAAATTTTGAAGAAATCTCAGAAAAAATCAGTCAACAGACTAAAGCAAATGATATTGTTATTGTTTTTGGTGCCGGCAAATCTTATTTATTAACCAAAATGATTTTAGAGAAATTATCAGGATGAAAAAGAATCAATTACTAGCTCCTTATACGACCTTTAAGATTGGCGGTCTGGCTGATTGGTTTTGTGAAACCAGAAATGAGGAAGAGGTTTTGGAGGCGATTAAATTTGCCAAAGAAAAAGAACTTCCCTTTTTTATTCTTGGCAATGGTAGCAATCTTTTAGTTTCTGATGACGGTTTTAGGGGGGTCGTTATCAAAATGGAGAATGAAGAAGTGCAAATTAACAATGGGAAAATTTTGGCCGAAGCCGGTATCAGTTTAAATAAACTGGTCAATATTGCCCAAGAGAATTCTTTATCAGGAATAGAATTTATGGTGGGAATTCCAGGGACTTTGGGGGGAGTGGTTTTGGGCAACGCCGGGGCTTGGCAGCAAAATATTGGCGACAAAGTCGAAAGAGTGAAGATTTTAGATGAAAATAATCAATTTAAATGGTTAAATCATGAGGAATGCCAATTTGGTTATCGCCAAAGCCGTTTTAAAAAGAATCAAGAAATTATTTTAACGGTCGAACTTAAACTAAGAAAAAGTCATCAGTTAGAAATCAAAAATTTAATGAATGAAAATCTTCAAAAAAGAGAAGGCCAACCCAAAGAACCATCAGCTGGCTCAATTTTTGTTAATCCAAAGCCACAATCGGCCGGGGATTTAATTGAAAAATGTGGGTTAAAAGGAAAACAAATTGGCCAAGCCCAAATTTCCGAAAAACATACCAACTTTATTGTTAATTTAGGTGGGGCCAAAGCTCAAGATGTGTTAAAATTAATCGCTTTGGTCCAAAAAGAAGTCAGAAAAAAATTTGGAATTGATTTAGAAACAGAGATAGTTTTTTTAGGAGAGTTCAATGACAAAATACCTAATTAAAGGCGGTAAACCATTAAAAGGAGCAGTTCGTATCGGCGGCGCCAAAAACTCCAGCTTTAAACTGATGATTGCTTCTCTTTTGGCTGACAGCGAATCACGTCTGTTGGATATTTCCCGGATTGGTGATGTTCAAATTACCAAACAGGTCATTGAAATTTTGGGTGGGGAAGTCAAAAGCCCGGGCAAGGGGACAATTTTTATCAACCCCAAAAAACTTAAAAACTATCAAATTCCCCAGGATTTTGGTTATAAATCTCGGGCTTCAATTATGTTTGCCGGTCCATTGTTAGCTCGTTTCGGTAAGGCTTATCTGCCCTTACCGGGTGGTGATCAGATTGGCAGGCGTCCGGTCGACAGACATCTTGATGGTTTAAAAGCCTTGGGTGTTTTAGTCAAACAGACAGATGGCTTTATTCGTTTGGAATGCGCCCAGCTTACCGGAAGCAAATTTCGCTTTGTTAAAAATACCCATACCGGGACGGAAACTTTAATTATGGCGGCGGTTTTAGCCAAGGGAACAACCATTTTGGAAAATGCGGCCCTGGAAATTGAGATTGATGATTTGATTTCTTTTCTTAATAAAATGGGGGCCAAAATTAAAAGACTGCCCAATCGGGTAATTAAGATTGAAGGAGTCAAAAAATTAAAGGGGACAATTCATAAAGCTATCCCTGACCGCAATGAGGCTGTTTCTTATGCTTGCGCGGCCTTGGCAACTAAAGGAGATATTATTATCGAAAATGCCCGAGCCGAACATCTAAATGCTTTTTTAGAGAAGGTCAAAGAGGCCGGTGGCCACTATGAAACTGATCATTATGGCTTACGTTTTTGGTATGAACAACCTCTCAAGGCGACAAAGATTAAAACCCAACCTCATCCGGGTTTTATGACTGACTGGCAGGCTTTATGGACAACTTTAATGACCCAGGCCAAAGGCCAAAGTGAAATTATCGAAACAGTTTATGAATATCGTTTTGGGTTTCTAGAAGACTTAAAAAAAATGGGGACCAAAATTGAACTTTTTAATCCCCAAGTTAAAAATCCTGAAAATTTTTATAGTTTCAATTTATCAGATGATATTCAGGATAATTTCCATGCCGCCAGAGTTTTTGGACCAACCCCGCTTAAAGGAATGGAACTTAAAGTTGCCGACATTAGGGCTGGGGCGACTTTAATGTTGGCGGCTTTAATTGCCAAAGGGAAAAGCATCCTTTTGGATGATGGTCATATTCAAAGAGGCTATGAAGATTTAGATTTACGCCTGAAAGAATTAGGGGCTGATATTCAAAGAATTGAATCATGATCAAAAAATTTTATCACCAAATTCAAAGACAATTAGCCAAATTTTGGCTAAAAATTAATCATCAGATAACCATTATTGGTATTACTGGCAGTTATGGAAAGACTAATACAACTCGGGCTATTTTTCAGGTTCTTTCGGAAAAATTCAAGGTTTTACAAACTGATTTGAATTTAGACACCAATTACAATTTACCGATAACCTTACTTAAAATTCGTCCTTGGCATCAAAAATTAGTCTTGGAGTATGGCGTTGATCATCAAGGGGAAATGGACCATCATTTAAGTTTGGCTAAACCTCAGATAGCCGTTTTAACCGGCTTTAATCCCACTCATTCTGATGAAGAGCATTTAGGGTCAATGGAAAAAATCATTCAGGAAAAAAAGAAATTGATCAAGGCTTTGCCTTCAAACGGTTTGGCTGTTTTAAACTGGGAAGACGAAAAAGTTCGCCAAGTAGCACAAGAGATCAAAGTTCCTTATTGGTTTTATGGTTTTGATAAAAAAAAGTGTGATTTTTGGGCCAACCAAATTGAAGTTGATTTTGAGGGAACTTCTTTTCTTCTAGGTTATAAAAACAGAAAAAATATGCCAATCAAAACAGGCCTTGTTGGCAAACATTTTGTCCAGGCTTGTTTGGCCGCCGCGGCTGTTGGCCTTAACCAAGGTTTAAACTGGGAGCAGATTAAAAATGGTCTGGCTAAATTAAAACCCTTACCAGGGCGTTTGAGTATTGAAAAGGGCCCGCTAAAAACAATTTTACTTAATGATTCCTTAAGAGCCAACCCGGCCTCAACACTGGCTGGATTACAGACTTTGGCTGATTTGCCAACAGAGGGGAAAAGAGTCGCCGTTTTAGGAGAAATGGGGGAATTAGGGATTTCGGCTGAAGAGGAACACCGAAGATTGGGAGAAAAAATGGCCGAGCTAAAAATTGATTTTTTTGTCGGCGTTGGCCCTTTGCAAAAATTAGCCACCGAACAAGCTCTTAAGAAGGGTATGAAAAAAGAGCAGGTTTTTTGGGTGAAAGATGTCATTGAAGCTGCCAGCGTTCTTCAAAAAATACTTAGACCCAACTTTCTTTTTTATTTGAAAGGCTCACGTTTAAGACATATGGAAAGAATTTTGCTTCTTTTAAAAGGTAAGAAAGTTGATTGCCAAGTAAGTTCTTGTCACTTTTATCATCATTGTGAAACTTGCCCATATCTCACAACTGACATATAATAAAACAAGTTTGTTTCTAACGAAATAACCAAAGATGGCTTTATATTTAGGCTTGCTCATTTTTTCTTTTCTCATCACCAGTGTTTTGGTGGTTCCCTTTATTAATTTTTTGTATAAACTGCGCTTTTTAAGACGTCAGCAAAAGACCAAAGATTTCTTAGGGGTTAGAACCAAAATCTTTGACCGTTTCCATAAACATAAAGTTGGCACGCCGGTAGGCGGCGGTTGGCTGCTGATTACCGTTGTTTCCCTTCTTTATGCCCTTGTTTTCCCTTTGGTTACTTTTGCCGGTGTTTTTATCAGTAAGTGTTATCCGGTCAGGGATGAACTTAATGTTTTGTTTTTTACCTTTATTTCTTTTGGTTTGCTGGGTCTTTATGATGATATTAAAAAATTCTTTGGTTTCCAAAAATCAAATTTTTTTGGCTTAAGACTTCGTCATAAATTCTTAATTCAGTGTATTTTAGGTTTTACCATCGGTGTTCTTTTGTATCGTAACTTGGGTATTGATTTTATCAATATTCCTTTTTGGGGAGTCATTAAACTTGGGATTTGGTATATTCCTTTTGCCGCTTTTGTCATCGTGGCTTTTACCAATGCTTTTAATATTACCGATGGTTTGGATGGTTTGGCCAGTGGCTTGCTGACCATTTGTCTTTTTGCCCTCTGGATTTTAGCCAGCCGGGCCCTGGATACCCCTTTGTCAATCTTTTTGTCTTTATGGATTGGAGCTCTTTTGTCCTTTTTGTATTTCAATGTTTATCCGGCCAGAATCTTTTTAGGCGATGTTGGGGCTTTGGCTTTTGGGGCGACCCTGGGAGTGGTTGGTTTATTAGTTGGCAAGACGATGGCTCTGCTAGTTATCGGCGGACTTTTTGTCTTTGAAGCCGGTTCGAGTTTAATCCAAATGATATGGAAAAAAATCTTTAAAAGAAAACTCTACGCGGTTTCTCCTTTTCATTTATGGCTGCAGAATAAAGGCTGGGAGGAACCGAAAATTGTTTTTCGAGCCTGGTTGGTAGGTATCGTGTTAGCTATCTTCGGTTTATGGCTGGCGGTGATTTAAAAAATGGACAAAAATTTTTCCAAGAAAAAAGTAGCGGTTTTAGGTTTTGGCATGGAGGGGCAGGATATTATTCAGTTTCTTTTAGGTCAAGAAGCAAAAATTACTATTTTTGACCAAAAAGAAGCCCATGAATTGGGTGAGATTTACGAAAGATTTAAAAAACTTGGCTGCCAATTTGAATTAGGTAAAGAATCTTTAAAAAAGTTGCCCATCGATAAATTTGATTTTGTTTTTCGCTCTCCAGGTTTTTCTCCTTTAAGACCGGAAATAATTGCAGCCCAAAAAGAAGGGACAATTATTTCTTCTTCTACCAAACTTTTTTTTGATCTTTGTCCGGGAAAAATTATTGGGGTGACTGGAACCAAAGGTAAAGGAACAACCACGACTTTGGTTTATAAAATTCTTAAAGAAGACAAAAAACAAGTTTTTCTGGCCGGCAATGTTGGCCAGCCAATGTTGAGTTTGCTCCCCCAAATTAAGAAAGGGGATTGGGTAGTTTTAGAACTTTCCAGTTTCCAGCTTCAGGATTTAGACAAAAGCCCATATCTCTCAGTGGTTTTGTTTATTGTCCCAGAACATTTGGATTATCATCAGGATACTAAAGAGTATATTCAGGCCAAGTCGAATATTGTTAGTCATCAGGGGAAAGATGATTTGGCGGTTTTAAATGCCGATGATTTAACTTCTTCTTCTTTTGCCAGTTTGACCCCCGCCCAAATTTATTGTTTTTCTCGTCAGAAAAAAGTTAACGGCGCTTTTGTAAAAGACCAAAAGATTTATCTTTTTGATCAGGAAGTCGGGCCAACTGATAAACTACAGCTTTTAGGCGAACATAACTGGGATAATGTTTGTGCGGCTGTTTTAACAGCTCATCTGGCTGGGGTAAGCTTGGAGTCAATTAGAAAAGCGGTCTTTGCTTTTCAAGGCTTGGAACATCGTTTGGAAAAAGTGACTGTCATTAAAGAGGTGGCTTTTTACAATGACTCTTTTTCCACCACACCGGAGACAACCATTGCCGCCGTTAAGTCTTTCAAAAAACCACTGGTTTTAATTGCCGGCGGTTCGAAAAAAGGTTCTGATTATCATGATTTGGGCAGACAAATCAGCAAGTCTTCAGTTAAAACCTTGATTTTAATTGGCCAGATGGCCGACAGAATCAAGCAGGCTGTTTTGGAAGCTGGTT
>Ga0315288_10004568_pt1 | contig 17640 bp, 15 predicted proteins | sample YL17G11_20_MG_FD_203454 | JGI IMG/M metagenome (GOLD analysis project Ga0315288, IMG submission 203454) | Sediment microbial communities from Yellowstone Lake, YNP, Wyoming, USA - YL17G11_20 | ecosystem: Environmental > Aquatic > Freshwater > Lake > Sediment | place: USA: Wyoming | collected... | reverse complement strand
AACAAAATGGTAAATCAATACCGAAACATTATGAGACTTATGTATATAAGCACTCTTCGCCATCCATACAATATAATCAAATCTTCGCCGCAAGCGGCGGGGAATTTAACCCGAAGAGATTAAAGGAAACCAAAACAATCAAGCAGAATAGAAGTACTGACTTTCGGAACTGAATATATTTCATGTTTTCCTCCTACAGATTTAATTGAACAAAAGACGAACTATTGAATTTCTCTCCATGTTTTCAAGCACCCTCATGAGCTAAATTCATTACCTAACAGTTTACCCAAGCTTAGTTAGAATAGGCACAATCATAGCCCGGGTTTTCCTCCTTCTTCTAGGGTAACCGATTATAGTTTAATTGGTCTTTTTTCGTTTGTCAAGTATTTTTTATTTTTTATCGAAATATGTAGATTTTTCTTCCTAATAGGCTTTAGAGGGAAAATTCTATATAGGAAATGTTCAGGCAAATCACCTCGTTTACTACTTCCTTTCCAAGAGAAAATCCAATCGTTCAACTTGATTCCACTTGATTGTTATTGTTTTGGTTTGTGGTTTGTAAACATCCGCGCTCGCTGTAATTTTTCGAATAGTGGCGAAATCAGCAAATCTGTAATAGCCCGTTGAATCAGTCCTTGTGATTAATAATGCTGAATCTGGCTCAGTGCCTCCGAAAATCCCCGCACCAGATATGGAATTTGAATCAGCAGAATCTAATACGTATCCCTCGACACTTCCAGATTTTTCTCCGGCATTCGGCACCTTCTTGTGGCATCCCTCTAGGCTTAGCAAAAGACAGAATAGAAAAACCCCAATGCTCAGAAGAAATAAATACAACGGCTCAATAGTTAAGTTTTTAGTTCTCATTTTACCTCATTGTTTGGTTCAAATACTTATTATTGGAATAATAGACAGGTTGCCTACTTGTCAACAACTAAGATGAATTCACTTTACCCCCTTTCTTTCTTCCTATTTTTAAGTTCCGTTCCTTCTGGGGAGGAACTCTTCTATATGAATGGTTCGACTACCCTTCCTTCGATAGGCTTAAGGTTGAGACCCTTAAATGAATTCAGAGGTACTCTGAACAAAGTTGAAGGGTGTGCGAAATCGAACCATATACTTCTCTGTCCGATTTGAGTAAAAACTATTTCTAGGATTTTTCGTCCTGTCTTACGAATCATAAGGAACAATACTTTTTACCTATACATTGATATCTGTTTAGGTAAAATATGCACACATATAACCCTCTTTTTCCTCCTCATTAAAAAAGTCTTCATGCTCCTCCTTCCTTTACTAAAAAGAAGTCAAGGCTTTGAGTTTGACTTGGTTTAATAATTATGGTTTTATCTTGTGTTTTATATCCTTGCGCCTTTATTGTAATCTTTATTAATTCAGGAGCACCAAGAAGTGTAACCACCTTGTAATATCCTGCGGAATCCGTTTTGGGTTGGGGATCATAAGGATGATCATCTAAAAAAACATCAGCCCCAACTACTGGAGTCATATCTAAAGAGTCTTTCACGAATCCTTCCACTATGCCTGTTCTATCAGCATGAATGATCTTTTTCCCGCATCCGATTAGGCTGAGACAACCCCCGATTATCAGAAAAAACAAGCACAACAAACTAATAGTTAAGTTATTGGTTCTCATTTTACATCCTCTTGGTTTGGTTTGAAATCTTTTTCTTATGATAACAGGCAAATCACCTCCTTGTCAACGATTAAAACGGGTGCAGTCTTCATCCCTTCTATCTTTTCCTTCGCTTTCTTCTTCCATTCCAGCTCCACCCCTTTGCGGGAACCCCCTTATAGCTGAATGGTTCGACTAAGTTCCCTTCGACAGGCTCAGGCTGGTGAGTAAAGTCGAACTATTTTATTATCTGCTTGATTTATGTAAAAGATGAGTTCTTTAATTTCTTACCATGTTTTCATGGACCCTTATGAGCAAAACTTATTACCCAAGATATATTTCTACCTGCTTAGGTAAAACAGACAGACCTCTAACCCTCTTTTTACTCCTTCTCCTGGGGTAGCCAATAATAGTTTAATCAGCATTTTTCGTTTTGTTAAGTATTTTCTTGATATATTTATCGAAGTATGCAGATTCTTTCTTCATTCAAACCTTTAGAGGGAAAAATCTATAAAGTGGGGTATTCGGGCAACTTATTGAAGAGATCGAGGATACTATAAATTTCTCACCTGATTTGAGTTGTGTCAAATGACCCAAGGTGGGGTGGAATAAAAACAGTTCGTATTAAGGACCGCATGAAAGATAGAAAATAGGCAAATATGTAGTCTGCTGGGGTTGGATTTCCACATCGGTCCTAATAAATGGCTGACAACCTGCTTTTTCGAGTCTGAGTGTATAATTCCCCGGAAAGAGACCTTTAATTAGTGCATTAGTCTCATACCCAGTATCCTCATCGTTAAGAAACACTCTTGCTCCCGTGGGAGAGCTTCTAATGTCTAAACTACCGGCATAGTTGTTTGATAAGGTCTGAATAAAGACAGAGATAAAATCCTCCCAGTTGGTAGCCTTTGTGAAGTCAAGTGGGGCATAACTGACGGAATCGAAATCATTTTGATTCCAAGGGAGATGGATAGAAATGCCACCGAGCTGAGGGAAGTTAGGATTCTTGAATTGTTTAACTACTGCATAGCCACTGGAAATCTCTACAGAATGAGCATATTGCAGTATTAAGGCATTCAAGTTAGGTTTTTCTTGGATTTTACTAGCAAACCATCTTAGATCAACAAAGTTTGAGTCGTAGCTATTATTAGAATCATAGATATGTGAATCATACCACGCATCCCACACGTCACGCCAATTAGCCCCCGTGGAATCTATCAGACCCTTGCTCAAATTAGACACATCTGTAGCCAGCTCTGATATCTTGGTAAGTTTAATTAGAGCAGAATGAACATACTTCTCTGAATTTATCTTTTTAGCAGCTCTATAGATTGCCTCGGTGACTTTTGTAGCAAAAATCCCCACGTCTCTATTTGGATCGTCAGTTAAATAAGGAAGCCAGGCAGTATCCCTTTCCAACTCGGTTGCGCCCATGATATTGTCCGGACGGTAATTGAACTGAGAGGCGATCATATATTCCCCCCTATCTTTTATTTGATATGCCGCTTCCATCGTAGCCATGGAAGCAGTATAAAACCAGATTATGTCAAAGGTGAATCCAAAAAGAGCAGTGGACAGATCGGGAAGACTCATCCAGCTGCCACTACCGTTGACGTTATCCGAGCAAACTCCCTTCCAGCCTCCTCCATGATCGTTGATGATCAGCATATAATGCTCTGCCGGATACTTCTGCTCTCCAAAGCCTAAGAAGTCTCTCAAGGTCATGGGATCAGACATATCTTTCTTCCCCAAGTCGGCAACCACCTCCGAGCTGATGAAATCCTGCGGCTCATCCGGGTATCTTTGAACATGATAATACTTGCAATTCCCATCGGTCTTAAAAGAGCCTAACATCACCAGAATCTGGACGTCCTCAGTGGAGTCGATCTTTTCTAACTCCTGCACGTCCTTAATCACGTAAGAATGACCATCCGGTGCCTGATCCTGTGAATTGTTACCGTCAAAATAACCCAGAATGGTCCACTTATATTTCGGTGGCTCAGGCTTGTTTGGCTTTTTCTTACTACAGGCGAAAAATAGAGTTATCAGTGCCATAAACCAAATGATGATTATTTTAAAAATCTTAATCATGGTCTGGTCGCTCCTGTTTTTAGAGTTATACCTTTTCGGCTTTTCGAGAACATCCGGCTAAGTATTGATTTATGAAACTTAAAATCTATTGGGGAAAAGTAGCTGGAGGGTTTCCGCCAGAGATGGATCTGCCTTTGGCAGACACCTTTAGGTGAACTATATGAAAGCCCACTTCAGATAAAGCTAAAGCTTGACACTCCAACATCCTTGTTACCCATCTGCCCCGCACCCACTTTTCGCTGGTTGATTTCTTTCGATATGAACAGAGTTAGGTAGAACAACCTAACTTTTCTATAATCTGATCCGTCTTGGTCTTATGCAGATGAAGCCCCACCTCTTGGGGGGAAAGTCCTTGAGCTAAGCCTAGCAGCTGGAAATAGTATATGATGGGAATGGTTAAATCTTCGTTGAATTTTCTGGAAATTTTTATCTGTCCTAAATCGAATTCATCAAAGCAGGTGGGACAAATCAAACCCATCAAGTCCGCACCCGATCTTTTTAGAGAGCTTAAAACGTCATAGGTCATTTTTTCAGGTATAGTCTCGCTCATGCAAGCCTTCCCACAGCAGAGCGCCTGCTTGTCATGGTGGACAATCTCTGCGCCGATGGCGGAAAAGAGCTTTTCCAGTATGGTGGGATAGTCCGGATCATCCACCCGCATTATCTCCGAAGGTTTGAGCAGATGACAGCCATAATGAATCCCTACTTTGATGCCAGAAATAGGTTTTTTCACCGACTCTCTTATCCTCTCAATTCCCAGATCGTCTCGCAATACGGTCACGATATGACGCACGGAAATTGTTCCCTTGTATTCCCTCCCGATTTTTTTCAAGCGTTTATTGACCTTTTCTTTAAGCTCCGGCTCCTGTGATAGATGGAAATTGGCTTCAGACAAAGTAGCGGTGCAGCCGGAACACATGGTCACCAAATCCAGTCCCGCTTCCTCCGCAATGGAGATGTTTCTTGCGGCTATGGTAAGCCAGGTCAGCTTATCCGTGGATTTAAAATAGATAGGATCAGGACAGCAGGAGTACCCGTCTAGATCCACCAACTCCATCCCCAGATTTTGGGTGGTCTTTCGCACCGCCGCCTCCATCTGGGGATATTTTACTGTAATCATACAGCCAAAAAAAGGAGCGTATTTCATTTTATCTCCTCAACGTAGTATCTTCTTTGACCCCCACTCATCGAGGATTCGTATGAATGCATATGCATGTTATCATCCTCGATATTTTCCCCTAGTGGATGATAACATCCACAAGGAGCAGAAAATGAGTCTTTCATTTAATCATTGTCATGCGCCCATGCAAAGAAACCCTTCCTGCCTCCAATCGATAAAAATAGATACCACTAGACACGGATTGGTTTCGGTTATCTTCACCATCCCAAATGATATGGTTTTCCCCTTTCCTCATGCTCTGGCAAACCAACGTTCGGACCAGTTGACCAGTCACATTATAGATTTTTATCACCACTGGGGTAGATTGTGGCTGATCTTCCGGGAGGCAAAACACTATATCCGTTGAAGGGTTGAATGGATTAGGATAATTCTGCGCGATGGGGTGATCCTTTATAAAATCTGGTTCATTGAAATCATTAAATTCTTTTTTATTTAGTATGTTTTCATATAATCTATCCTGAGCTCCGATGCCCGCCACTCCTGAAGAGTTCGCGATCACCAGATCAAAATCCCCATCATCATCCATATCTCCCCTGTCACAGGATGTGCTAAAATCCTGAATATGCGGCAGGCGCCAGGATTGATTGGAAAAGACTCCTCCCTCATTTATCAAAAGATTATCCCATGCTTTTTCTCCTGGTAGCACATTGATCATAAAAATATCCATATCCCCATCATCGTCGAAATCAGCCAGCTCTGCATCGTTGTTCCACAGAAAATGCTCATGAGGAAGACGTTTTCTAACATCTACTCTGAAGAAACCTCCCCCATCATTGAGATAAAGTCGGTTAGAAGCTTGCTCCCAAGAGAATCCAATGTTTATCACGTAAATATCGACATGGTTATCCCCAATCACATCTTTCGCTTTTATCTTGGTGGTCCAATCATCGTCACACTGGGGCATTCTATAATTAGTTTCATCAGTGAAATGTCCATTCCCGTCATTTATCAGAAGGGCATTTTGTCCGGAGAAGGTATCTACGGGGTTGCCATACGGATCAGTAATAATTATTTTCCCCAATGAGGCGATGAACATGTCCAGATCTACGTCTTTATCCACATCTTCACAGGTGAGGTTAAAAATGGTATAGGGTAAATATGGAGGAATCCTTTCTTCGGTCTCATCCACAAAGAACCCTTCTCCATCATTTACTAAGACGCGCAACTCAAATAATGATTCCAAGCCTCCCAAAATCGCCAGTGCTAGGTCCAAATCTCCATCTCCATCTATATCACCAAACTCCACATTCTCAGTCACATATACTTCTGAAGGTAGTCTCCCCTTAGACTCATCTTTGAAATAACCTTGTCCATCGTTGATCAGAAGAAGGTCACGACAATCTAACGGAGAAAAACCGGTGTTGGCTAAGTACATATCTAAGTCTCCATCGTCATCTACATCTGCCAGATCCACATCATTGGTAATGGTCTTAAGCACTGGCAATCTTAGGGTGGTTTCATCTTTATATATGCCCGACCCTTGGTTAATAAGTATTATGGGGTGAGCGAAGTGAGTGGTGGGATTTATGCCGGATACGATATCCAAGTCACCGTCATTATCCAAATCTCCAAACTCAATATCTGCGGCTTCACTTGAATCGTGGGGAAGGTGAGTGGAGGTGACATCGGAAAACCACAGATCTTTTTGAAAATCGATGGGTAAAGCAGTGATTCCGTCTCTACCGGTAAGTCTGAAAAAATATACACCTTGCGCTACTGGATGACCAAAGTTGTCGATACCTGACCATTTAATAGATTCATGTTCTCCTGCTTTTGACCTTTCAAGACATTTCTCATACACTATCCGCCCGAATCTATCAAATATTCTCAGGTAGAGGAGATCATCAATAGGTTCAAGAGGCTCTATCTTTGTCTTCTGTATTAAACTGCAAGCGGAGTTATGAACAACGAAAATTCCCCACCTTTGATTTGACATCAAAGGAGAATCAGTTTCAAAGGATAAGGCGGACTTAAGTCCCAGCGTAAAGGTCAAAGACAAAAGAATCATCACCCAGACAGATAATGCTCTTCTTATAGTGGTAACCTCCACCGATTAGTTTACCGGCTTTTTTACTAACTTAAGGAAACTTCTATCTTAGCTATAAAAGGGCTATATAGAAACAATCTATTCTATGGTTCGAAAAGCTCTCTTAGCTCCTCAATGGGGACCAACTTTACCTCTTTCAAGCCCAGTTCTTTTCTTCTTCGATCCGATAAGGATGTGATCTTCACCGTCCGACCCGTTGTTTTAACACTTTTGACAAGCTCTAACACCTCCGGGGCGCTGGTCACTTTTTGGAAACAGATGTTCTTTAGAGCTATTATCACCTCCACCGGTCTTACTGCCTGCGGACACCTTTCATAGCAGGTATAGCAATTGGTGCAGTTCCAGATGGGTGAATTCTCACCGGTCAGAGCCTCTTCTTCACCTAAAAGCGCTTGAAGAAGTATTTCCCGAGGATTAAAATCCGGCGAGTACATCGCGGCTGGGCAGTCGCCCACACAGGCGCCGCATTGGTAGCAGTAGTTGTGTGCCTCTCCTCCCAAAGTAGAGTTGAGTTTTTGTTTGAACCGATAATTGATGGATTTTAAAGTCATTTGAGAATTATGAAAAAGGTCTACAAAGTTTTACTAAAAAGCTTGACATTCACCGTATTTAACTTAATATTTATACTGGTCAAAGTCAAGCTCTATTTGATAAGGAAAGGAGCCATTTGATAGAACCGGCAGCCAAAGCTCAAATAAACGGAAAGAGGGAAACAGAGGAGGAGAAGGTCCACGTATTTGAAGCCTGGTGTAAAAAATGTGGAATATGTGTGGCTTTTTGTCCGACCGGTGCTTTAACCTCAGACAAAAACGGTCTTCCCATATTAACCTATCCGGAAAAATGCACCCAATGCGGCATGTGTGAGTTAAGATGCCCGGATTTTGCCATTGCGGTGAAACCTCGGGAGAAAAGAGAATCAAAGCCAAATCCGGCTGAGGAGTCGAAATGAAAAAGGGGACGATGGAAATACAAGAGAAATTGATCCAGGGTAATCGGGCTTGTGCCGAGGGTGCCATTGCAGCTGGGTGTCGCTTCTTTGCCGGCTATCCCATCACCCCCTCCACCGAAATAGCCGAAATATTAGCAGCGGAACTGCCCAAGGTGGGTGGAAAGTTCATCCAGATGGAAGACGAGATCGCCAGTTTGGCCGCGGTGATCGGAGCGTCGGTGGCGGGAGTAAAGTCCATGACCGCCACCAGCGGACCCGGATTTTCTCTGATGCAGGAGCATATAGGATATGCCTACATGGCTGAGGTTCCCTGCGTGATCATCAACGTTCAGAGAGGCGGACCCTCTACCGGACTGCCAACCAAGGTCGCCCAGGCGGATACCATGCAGGCGCGCTGGGGAACCCACGGAGACTATTTTGCCATAGCCGTAGCTCCCTCCTCGGTGGCGGAATGCTTTGATTTTACCATCCGTGCTTTCAACCTCGCCGAAAAATATCGTACTCCGGTGATAGTGCTGGCGGATGAGGTGGTAGGACACATGCGGGAAAAGATCGCGTTGCCTGATCCGGATGAAATAAGGATAACTAACCGAATAAAGCCTACGGTCCCTCCGGAATGGTATCAGCATTTTGAGATAAATCCTCATTTCGTCTCTCCCATGGCCTCTTTTGGAGAGGGATATAGATTTAACGTCACCGGATTGATGCATGATCCTTTTGGATTTCCTACCGAAAAGTCAGAAGAGATTAAACAAAAACTGGATAAGCTAAAAAACAAGATCATGCATAATTTAAACGACATTATCCAGGTAAGACAGGAATTTATGGAAGATGCTACCATAGCAGTTTTTGCCTATGGGATTGTTGCCCGGGCTGCCAGAGAAGCGGTGCGGATGGCTCGAGAAAAAAGAATAAAGGCTGGTTTGATACAACCATTAACCATCTGGCCCTTCCCGGATGCATATCTGGAGCATATTTTAGAACAGCTAGACTTGATGGTTGTAGCAGAGCTTAACCAGGGACAGTTGATTGGAGAGGTAATGCGAGTCAATCGGGGCAAAACCAGAGTGAGAGGTTTAAACCGTTACGATTCAGAGTTGATCACCCCCGATCAGATCTTCGAAAAGATAAGGGAGGAGAAATAGCATGCCTATATTCTCCGAGGTAACCCATAAATATCTGAGGACTAAAAAGAAATTTCCCAACGTGTGGTGTGCGGGATGTGGCATAGGAACCGTGATGGGAGCGATCATCCGAGCGATTGATAATTTGAAGCTCTCCCGGGATGAGGTGGTGATGATCTCCGGCATCGGCTGTTCCAGTCGCATGCCGGTGTATGTTGATTTCAACACCCTTCATACCACTCACGGAAGACCGTTAGGTTATGCCACCGGCGTGAAGTTAGCCAAGCCGAGTTTGAAGGTGATCGTGATCACGGGAGATGGAGATGCTTTAGCCATCGGAGGAAATCATTTCATCCATTCTTGTAGACGGAACATAGATATAACCACGATCTTAATCAACAACTCCACTTATGGTATGACCGGAGGACAGGTGGCCCCCACCACTCCATTCATGAAGATCGGCACCACCGCCCCTTATGGTAATCGGGAGAGAGGTTTCGATATAGCTAAGCTGGCTATCGCTGCCGGAGCTCCCTTTGTAGCGAGAGGAACTGTTTATCACATGGTTCAGCTGCAGAAATTGGTCGAACAAGCCATCCTGAAGAAAGGATTCTCCTTGGTGGAGGTAATCAGCCAATGCCATACTCTTTATGGGAGATTGAACAAAGAGGGGGGAGCGGTGGAGATGATGAAATGGCAAAGGGATCATGCCATCCCCATTTCCGCCGCGGGAAAGGTTCCCCCGGAGAAATTGAGAGATAAGTTCCTCACAGGTGTTTTATGGGATATAGATTTCCCTGAATATTGTGAGGAATACGATAAAGTGATTGCTCAGGCACAGAACCCAGAGGGTCAAGGATAAGTATAGAGTATAGAGTATTGAGTTTTGAGGAAAACCAAAAACCAAGCTTCACCCTCAAAACTCAGAACTCAAAACTAATTCCTAAAATACGATGGAAAAAACAAAAAAACTCACTTCTGATAATGGGGATAGATACGAAATCAGGCTTTCCGGATCAGGCGGACAGGGGATGGTTTTCGCCGGAACGATCTTAGCTGAAGCCATAGGGGTGGAGGATGGCAAAAACGTATGCCAGACCCAAAGCTATGGTCCAGAGGCGCGTGGTGGCGCTTCCAGGTCCGATCTGGTGGTTAGCTCCAAGGAGATATATTATCCCAAACCTCTCAAGCCGGATCTGCTTTTGGCTTTAACTCAAGAATCATGTGACACCTATTACCAAGGGTTGAAGGAGGATGGAGTTTTGATTATTGATTCCGGGTTGGTCACTCAGCTTCCGGCTCGCAACGTATATGGTTTCCCTTTCACCCAGATCGCCCGGGACGAGCTGGGTACTCCCATGGTAGCCAATATTATCGCTTTAGGAGCTATAGCTGTTTTAACCAAGATAGTCTCCAAGCAAGGATTACTGGAAGCAGTGAAAAAAAGAGCACCCAAAGGAACCGAGGAAAGAAACATAAAGGCAGTAGAGATTGGGTTTGAATTGGCTCGTAAAAAAAGAGCAAGAAGTAAGTAACTCGGGATTAGGGGCTTGAGGTTTGGGATTTGAGTCTTGGGATGATTTGTAAGCTGTAAACTGAAAACTGTCCACTAGAAACTGGTAACTGCCAACTGGAAACTGGTAACTGGAAACTGAGTGGAGGAGCGTAGGTGGAAAAGACTTTTCTGATGATAAAACCGGATGCGGTGAAAAGGAATCTGGTGGGTGAGATTCTGAAAAGGGTGGAGGAAGCTGGATTCAAGATCATGGATTTAAAGATGACCAAACTCTCCACAACTTTAGCCGGAAGGTTTTATCAGGTTCACAAAGGTAAGCCATTTTATGACAAGTTGGTGAGGTATATATCATCTGGTGAGGTTGTGGTAATTATATTAGAGAGAAGGAATGCGGTAAAGAAGCTGAGAGAATTGGTGGGTGCCACCGATCCCAAAGATGCGAAGAGAGGAACCATACGGCACGATTTGGCGTTAGATGGGAGAAGAAATGCAGTGCATGCATCCGACTCTGCCCAGAACGTTAGATTCGAATCAAAATTCTTTTTTAAGTTATAGCTTGTGAAATAATTTACAAAATCATACAGGAGGAACCGTTATGCCTTTGAAAGAAAAACTTGCTAAGAAAATCCCAAAGTTGAGGGAAGAGATTAAATCTTTAGTAAAAGAGCACGGACAAAAGGTGATTACTCAAGGCACCATTGAGCAAGCCTATGGTGGAATGAGAGGAATTAAGTGCATGGTCTGGGAGACCTCCCTTTTAGATCCCATGGAAGGGATAAGATTTCGTGGATTAAGCATCCCCGAGGTTAGAGAGAAACTACCCAAAGCAAAAGGTGGTGAAGAGCCTCTGCCTGAAGGGATTTTCTGGTTACTTCTAACCGGTGAGCTTCCATCGGAAGCCGACGTCAAAGAGATTACTAAAGAGTGGCAGAACCGGGGAAAAGTGCCACCTGCAACCTGGAAGGCATTGGATGCTCTCCCCAAGAAGATGCATCCGATGACCCAATTCTCCATTGGAATTATGTCGCTTCAGCCCGCCTCTCTTTTTGCCAAGAAATACGATGAGGGAATTCCAAAGAGTGACTACTGGGACCCGATGTATGAAGACGTAATGAATCTATTGGCGCAACTACCTGCCATTGCCGCTTACATCTATCGCCGAGCTTACAAAAATGGAAAGAGGATCACTCCAAGCAAGAAATTGGATTGGGGCGCCAATTTCTCACACATGATGGGGATTGATGATCCCGAGTATTACGAGCTGATGAGATTATATCTGGTTTTGCACTGCGACCATGAAGGGGGAAACGTCAGCGCGCATACAACGCACTTGGTTGGCTCCGCTCTTTCCGATGCTTACTATTCGCTGGCTGCTGGCATGAACGGACTGGCTGGACCCTTGCATGGCTTGGCAAATCAAGAGGTCTTGCGCTGGATTCAGAATTTGATGAAGAAATTGGGTGGGAGAGTGCCCACTAAGGACGAATTATGTAAAGCCTTATGGGAGACCTTGAACAGTGGACAGGTTATCCCCGGATATGGTCATGCAGTTTTAAGAAAGACCGATCCTCGATATGTAGCTCAACGGGAATTCGCCTTGAAGCACATGCCAAAGGATGATCTTTTCCAGCTTTGCAGTATGATCTACGAGACCGCACCCGATATTCTTACCCAACATGGCAAAGCCAAAAATCCCTGGCCCAATGTGGATGCACATTCCGGAGTACTCCAATGGTTTTACGGAGTCAGAGAGTATGATTTTTACACCGTTTTATTCGGCGTCTCCCGCGCTATGGGCGTTTTAGCCCAGCTGATCTGGGATCGTGCCTTAGGTCTTTCCATTGAGCGACCCAAGAGCGTAACAACTGATTGGATTAAACAGGAAGTGACGAAGATGTAGCGGAAGGCTGTAGCCTTCCATTTTGGAAACCTAATGCTAACGGCGGGTGTTCTTCACCCGCTGTTATTCTTTAGTTTGTGAAAAACATAAAAGGGAAGTAAAATTGAACTAACAGATTGAAAGTGGAGGTTTTCCGGACTGAGTTACGACTTTAAACTTGCCTTTTTCATTGAATGTTGTGGAGCAAGTTCCGTGATAGTGTGGGCGACAGGACAGTTGATGCATCAAACGCTTATATTCTTTTGAACTTATGCGTCGTTTCTTCTTAAGTTGTTTTAAGTGTTCAAAATAATCAATCAATCTTTTCAACGTATTCAGCGTAACACAACCTCGCTCTTGAAAGTTTTTTATTGACCTTCTAGTGGGGTCAATATTTGCGAAATCCCAAAAGTTGGTGCTGTAAAGTTTTACCTCACTTCGGAGAATAGTCTCGATAGTATCAGGGTGAGGCATCTCTCCTTTACATCCGGTAGAAATCACTGCAACAGTTTCATTGCCTTTAGTAAAATTATTCCATAGTTCTTTTATGTTTCCATCTTTGGATCCGTGATGGCTTACTTTGATAAAATCAAACTTCTTGTTTATTCCTTCAGTATTACAATATTCCTTCCACTTCTGCAGTATTTCATTCCAACTATCTGCATCAGTATCTGATCCCAAAAGGATGCTTCTTTTTATCTTTTTGTTGCCGAACATTACTACTAATGCAACTGACAGTCGATTTTTCTTAAGGTTAGTTTTTCCCCTTATTCTTTTAAACTCTTCTACGATTTTTTCCGAAATAAGCGATAAAGCCTTTATAGTTATCTTTCCCCTTTTTGATCCCAGTATACAATACCAGTTTTTAGAAAAGTAGTCGAAGTCGATCTTAGGTCTATGCTTTTTCTTGAAGATAAATGTATTTAACTGCCATAGCTCATTAGGTCGTTTCTTCCTTATATGTTTGCTGGTTATGCATTTTAATGTGTCCTTGTCGAGACCAAAATGCCAAAATTTCTTGATCTTTCGCCTCCCCTTATCAAAGAACTCAAGGATTTCCAGCATCCCCTTGTAATGATCTTCGTGAGGATGGGTCAAACAAATGAAGGATGCAACCTTTCTCTTCTTGACGAACTCAAATGGTGAAGTTCGGGCCTTGTCTTTTGTCGAAAAGCAATCGACAAGTCCCCAAATTCTTTTCCTTTTGGTAGGTGCAAAATCTAGGACAATACTATCGCCTTGCCCCACATTAAGAACATGAATGCAAATGGAAGACATTCAGTACGGTTGTGAAGATTTGAGAATTGAACTAACTTGTTCGAAGTATTCTAAATCGTAAAGATTTATCTTAACTACCTTATGTTGAATCACGCTTTCTTGATTTGATCTACATACTGGAATATGGAGCCCAATTTTCCATGTTGTTTGCCGGTGGCAAGCTTGAATGGTGCGCCTATCTTATTTGTCTTCCTCGGTGGCAGAAATGATGACGGAATCTTCATCTTTAAAGGAGCACCCCCAACTTCAAACTCAACTAAATGCATTCCTTCTTTTTTGTTAATACCCTTCACTACACCTGACAACTCTAAAGCCTCCGATGCAGAGATTGGTCTTTCCGGCAAGGATTTCTGCAACTCCGAAGCGAGATCTACAAAATCGTTGATCTCCATTTTTTCGAACATCTTTTTTGCTTTGTCTAAGTAAGAATTTCTCTCGAAGGAGTCGAAAGCACTGGATTTTCCACATTCAAAATAAGTCAGAGCCAGCTCATAATTAGCTCCGATTCTATTAAGAAACAAAATACTCTTCTCAAAATGATCTTTTGCTTTGTATCTGTCCCCTGTTTCACTATATATCCGACCCCAAACTCTATAGATGGCACCAATTTCAACCTTCTGGTCAATTTCAAATGCAGATTCAAATCCACTGTCGCAAGCGATCAAAGTTTGCTTGTATTTCTTCTCTTTTACCAAAAGCTCCGCCCACAACCGACTGGTTTGAGAGATCACCGCCTCCATGGGGGTCCTCTCTTTTTCCATCAGATCTAGCACCATGTCCATCACTTCCCGATAGCAGTTATGAGCCAAACGATTTCTGCCTTGAGCAAAAGCTAAGGCACCTTTGAATTCAAGATAAACAGCCTTGGTATGGATGGAGACGATGTCTTTATTGTTCCAAGTTTTAATTTGTGTTTCTGCTTTCTCGATAAATTCCCTTGACTTTTTTAAATCTCTTTTCTGTAAATTAAGAAAAGACAACTCAAGCCATCCCATGGTGAGCATGGTTTCTATCCACTTTTTTCTTCCTTCACTGAGATTGGTCTGCTTGCCAAGGCTTTCGTAAATCTCATTGGCTTTGAGAAGACTTTTTTCTGCTGTGTTAAATTCCCCTTTTAACATCCTTACTCGACCCACCATACCCAAATAAGTTGCTTCTTGGTCTTCCTCCTCATCCACAAGTGCTTTAAACTTTTGTAAAATATTGAGAGCTTGCCCATAATCTGACTTCTTAAAGAAAACTCCTGCGAGCACATTATAACAATCTCTTATTTTCCCCCTCCACCTCTTCTCATCTTTGAGGTAGAATTCCAATGCCAACTGAAGTTCCGACTCCGCGGTTAAGAGTAAACTTAATATAAGACACTTTATAGCCTTCTGTAGTCTTAAGTCTGCTTTCTTTTCCATATCTGGTACGCTTTCTATCTTCTCATTAAAATCTTTAATAATCTGAGGAATCTCTTGTGTTCGCAAGCCCCGAAGAGCTTCGTATTTGTAGAGAAAGATTTTAGTACGAGAAGAGGTAGAAAGTTTTTTCTCTCGCAGACGTGCATTAATCAGAGGCAATACAGGATTATACTTTTCTTCCTTAAGGAGAGAAGCTATTTTCTGCATTTTGCTTATGTTATCTACGTTTTTCATACGATTTCTCTTTATGCTCAATAAGTCTAAAGAATGTTGAGTTTGTGGTCTCTTTTTCAAGAGAGATCAACAACAACCTTCCAAGAATCTGGTAGATCGGAACGGTTTCCGAGCTACATGGTTTGATTACGTTTATTTGTGTGGTGTCTGGCATCGCTGGGCAAGTAGCTGGCGGAATTGGCCAAGTGTGATCACCCCAAGCATAACCGACATCTACTGCACCCAGAAACAATAAAGATCCAACTACTATTATGGAAAATCTGCTTATTGTTTTTATCGGCATCGTTTTCATCATTTATAAGCCTTACCTTCCATTTAGGACGACGACAAAACCTTTGCACCGATAAGTAGTTATTCTGGAGAACTTTCCACTTTGAATAACTCTTTTTGCTCCCCTTTGGAATCGCTTTTTTTAACTTTCAAACAGAAGACTTCACTTTGGTTACAGAGCAATATCTGTGCCACTTACTCCACCAATAAGAAAAGAATTTTTCTCCTTGCAAGACAGAGAGTTATGACAAACCTTAATCTATGTAGATCTTGTATTCGTCAAATGATGCGATCAGTAAGAAATTGAAAAAGAATTAACTAAATCTATGTAAATAACTTAGAAAGGAATTTGTATTCGCAGGAAATGGCGATGATACTTTTGTGCAAAAAGAATCCTCCCTCAATAAGGTGAACTAAAAGGAAAGCACCTTATCTTACATGTTTTTTCGCACCAGACTATCTTCATTGACTTTGTAACCATAATAATATAATCTGAATATCTCCTTTTGTCAAGAAGAAAATTCAATAAAAAGATCTTGTCAAGGAAAAAAGTTGTTTTAACCCTCCTTAATATAAAAAAATAGTCAAATTACTGATATATTTATAATTTATCATTTAACTATTAGTAAATAATAGATATTTAAATAAGAATAGAGTTTGCATAAGCAACTACTATAGCTGTTGCCTTAATCTCTAGGTTCACATCTTTTGTGATGTTGATTAAATTCATAATCTCTTGAACGACCCCATTTGACCTTGAAGATTGATATCTCTTAGAGTTTAGAATCATCAAAGAACAGTCTTCAATATCCCATTTTCATCCGGATCCGAAAAGTGCTTCTTTTTTGTCTTGACCTGTAAGTTTAATAACGTAATATAATTTGTGACGACTTTTTAAGAAATGAATTTGCGACCGACTGCGGACTGCAGTCGGCGGACATTAAGAAATGGCAAAATTCCAATTAGTATCCGATTACCAACCCAAAGGGGATCAGCCTGAAGCAATTGCTCAATTGACTGAGGCGATCAGACAGGGGGAAAAATATCAGACCCTCTTGGGAGTAACCGGCTCGGGCAAGACTTTCACCATGGCAAATGTGATTGCCAATGTGGGTAAACCGACCATTGTCATCTCACACAACAAGACTTTGGCGGCTCAGCTTTATGGAGAGCTAAAAGGCTTTTTCCCCCATAATGCGGTGGAGTTTTTTATAAGCTATTACGACTATTATCAGCCGGAAGCGTATGTTCCTGCTTCCGATACTTATATCGAAAAGGACACTTCGGTTAATGATGACATAGACAGATTGAGACTTAGAGCCACCAGCTCTCTTTTGGAACGGGATGACGTGGTGATCGTGGCAAGCGTCTCCTGCATCTACGGGATCGGCTCACCCAAGGATTGGAAAGAGCTTTTACTCTTCCTGGAGGTGGGACAGGAAAAGGAAAGAGACAAAATTCTAAAAGGGCTGATCGACATTCACTATTCCCGTAACGACATCGAATTCGCGAGAGGAACTTTCAGAGTGAGAGGGGATACCATAGAGATACATCCCGCCTATGAAGAAACTGCCATCCGGATAGAGCTTTTTGGCGATACCATAGAAAAAATAACGGTGATTGATACGCTTCGGGGTGAGATTTTGGAGGAGAAAAAGAGAGTGGCCATCTATCCGGCTAAACACTTTGTGACCACCTATCCCCAGTTAGAGAAAGCCATCAAAAACATAGAAATCGAAGTGGAAGAAAGACTCGCTTGGTTCAGATTGCAAGGCAAACTTCTGGAGGCGCAAAGATTAGAATCGCGCACCCGTTTTGACTTAGAGATGATGCGGGAGATCGGATACTGCACCGGAATCGAAAACTACTCCAGGCATCTTTCGGGAAGAAAGCCGGGTGAGCGACCTTATGTTCTTCTGGATTTCTTTCCCCCGGATTATCTGATGATAATCGATGAGTCACATCAAACTGTTCCCCAGATCAGAGGCATGTATGCCGGGGATAGGTCCCGAAAAGAGGTGCTGGTGGAATATGGC
>Ga0315288_10004563_pt1 | contig 17649 bp, 17 predicted proteins | sample YL17G11_20_MG_FD_203454 | JGI IMG/M metagenome (GOLD analysis project Ga0315288, IMG submission 203454) | Sediment microbial communities from Yellowstone Lake, YNP, Wyoming, USA - YL17G11_20 | ecosystem: Environmental > Aquatic > Freshwater > Lake > Sediment | place: USA: Wyoming | collected... | reverse complement strand
GGCCAAACGGCCAAGACTGTTGCGCTCAGCGAAGAGGAAGGCCCATCCATAGAGGAACAGGTCTTCAGCATCCTCAGAGTGGAGTAGCCGAGGCCGACAAGCTGTCGATTCCCATATCCGCGTAGACCAGTAGTGCCCTGAGCCAGTGATCCGCGCGAGCACTCCGCGTCCGCTGAAGCGGAGGCCACTCCGCCAATGCGGAGACTCGTGAGTAGGGACTCGCGTCTCCCTAGGGAATCCAACGCCAAAAGGCGCTGGTAGCGCCTGTCGGGAAGCATAGCAAGGCCGCTCGGAGGAAACCCAATGCACGGACGCTACGGTGCCGCCCTCGCGGTGTTGGCTGGTGTGTTGCTGTTCGCGGCCCCTGTCTTGGCCGCGAAGCTGCCGTCAGCAGCGGACCTGGAAAGAGCGCCGGAGGCCTGTTACGTACTGGCGCAATTCACGCCCGTCTTCTGGAACGAGAAGGGGGAGACATCCGCCATGATCGCCCCGCGCGGACACCCGGGGGCCGCCGACCACGTCCTTGATACGATCTGGTTTACCATCCCCCCAGAGAGGAAGTCTCGCCGCGACTCCGATGGGGCGTTGTATGGGTACCAGACCGACCGTGGACCGAAGGTCCACGTTGGGCTGCTGTTCGCACGGCTCGATCCGGGAGCCTATACGCTGTCGAGACTCGAGCTGCATGGCTATGAGTCTGAGTCTCACGGCGACCGGTTCTACACAACGGAGCATACATTCAAACCAGAGCTATCCAAGGACTTCGTTCTTGAGCCGGGCAAGATCACCTATGTCGGGTCATTCGCGTTCAATGACGAGCCCGGATCGACCGAGCGACTGCTGGCATCGGTCGACCGACTGCTGGCGGGGGCGGCCCCTCGCCCGGGAAAGACGTATTCGGTGGCCACGGTGGAAACTATGGACAATCTGCCTTCCCTCCTGGAGGTACTGGATGCCGCCAGGCCCGGTCTGGGGACGGCGGTGGGGCGGAGGGTGGTCAGGGCCGAGTACCTTCATGCCAAGCGGCTCCAGGAGAAGCTCCGCCTGGCGGCGGGCGCGGGAGACGCGGACGCGGTGAAGGCGCTCCTCGACGAAGGCGCAGACCCGAACATGCCAGGCAGGTTCCTCTACTCCGTGACAGGAGGCCGCAGGGAGATCATCACTCTCCTCCTGGCAGGCGGCTACAAAGTCACCTGCCTGCTCGACGCCATCGCAGCGGGCGACGTCGGCGCGGTCGAGAGCATGGTCAAAGCAGACCCAGGGGTGGCACACGTGCCAGCCGAGAATGGGGATACCCCCCTCCACGTGGCCGCCGTCCTCGGCGACACGAGGATGGCGGAGGTGCTGTTGGGTGCTGGCGCGAGCGCCAACGCCAGGAACAACTTTCAGGAGATACCCCTGCACGACGCGGTGCGTGGCCCCAAGGAGTTGGTCCAGTTGCTCGTGTCCGGGGGATCAGATGTCAATGCCTCCGACGGATGGTCCGAGACGCCGCTGCACAACGCAGCCTACGCTGGCAACCTCGCCGCCGTGGAGATCATGCTCAGCAATGGAGCGTTGGTCGACGCGAGATCGAAGCAAGGCTGGGCCCCGCTCGCCCGCGCCTGCTCTGTCCCACGCAACGCGAACTCCGACACGATATCCGCCAAGGTCGCCATCGTGCGGCTCCTAATCGCCAAGGGCGCTGACGTCAACGCCCCGGACAAGAGCGGCAACACACCTCTCTTCGCCGCCGCAGTGTCGGGCGCACGCAGCCTCGTGGACGAACTCATCGCCCACGGCGCCGACGTGAACACGAGAAACGCCGCAGGCAGGACCGTGCTTGACCAACTGCAGGAAGCCTCCGCCGAGGTAAGAAGTGCGGTCGAGGACGCGTTACGCCGCGCCGGCGCCAAGTAGCCCGTGCAGTCCAATAGTCCATCGGCGCGATGCAGAGAGAGCGGGAGACTGTGCGGCGATGGGTAGCTTGAGACATGATCACAAGGGCGAGCCAGCCTTGGGATGAACGGCGCTCTCGTGATCAACTGCTTCCGGCCGTACCACGAGTCCGCGGCCGCGCCAACGCCGTCCGCTTCCCCCTGATCGAACAGTGCTATCTTCGCGTCGGTTACGCGGCTTTGCGGTAGTAGGAGTTGAGCAAGCCGCCCAGGAACTGCACGCGCTCCACGGCGAGTGCCCTTTCCGGCCTCCCGCCAGTGCGCACGGCATCTCCGTTGACCTGTTGGTCGGGTATCCGACGCGCTGTGCGGCCAGGAACGAGCGCGCCCCTACCCCAACCTCGCTCCCGAGCGCGGCCCTGATGCTACTCTGCGAAGTAGCGAGGCTCCTTCGCTACGTAGCACGAGAGCCAACCTCGCGCGCCGCTTCCGGGCGTGTTCGGTGGGAGGGGCCGAACCGGAGCCATCCGGTCTGCTCAAACAGAACGCAGCACCCATGACAGACCTCCCGACACGGCGTATAGTGGCGGCGTTGGGTAGGACCGGGACTCTCGTACGCGCAGGCTGCAGAGAGGAGGCATGTTGCGATGAGGGTGGTGCTCTACGCGGTGGCGGTCGTCTTCCTCCTCGCGGGCATTGTTCCTGTGGGGGTTGCTGCTCTGGGGCATGGTGTCAGCTGGCAAGGAATCATCCTTGGCATGCTGCCTGGCATCGGAGTGGCGGTCTTCGTATTCGTCCTGGCCGGGCAGTACGAGGGGAGGCCAAGGAGCGCCGTTCGAGCACGACTGCCCTTCCAATTACTCCTCTATTTGGTGGGTGCGGCTTTCCTGATCCCCGGCCTGTGCCTCATAGTCGCCGGTCGCATGGGAGGGCCGAGCGCCCTCTCCATCGCGTCGGATGATGCGGCGCTCTCCCTCTTGAGGTTGTGGGATCTCGCCAAGGGCCTGGTGCTGGTTGCCGCAGGCATATGCGCACTCATCGCGGCAGTGTGCTACGGGCGTGGCCCAGCGCCATCGCAGACCGGGTGACTCTGGCTCCAGCCCGGGATGGAGTGAGGATGACGACGCAGGCTCGAGCAGCGGCTCTTGCACGGGCAGGCTAGAGAGAGGAGGCACATTGTGGTGCGCATGCGGCTCTACCTGGTTGGCGTCTTCTTGCTCTTCGTGGCAGTTGCTGCTATGGCACTCGGTGGAGACAATCGCGACTTCGATGTCCAGTTTGTGGTCATGACCATGTTGGTGATCGCGGTCGCACTCGCAGGCTACGTCTTCATGCTGGGCGGGCGCTACGGGAGGAAGCTGAGGAGTGGCTCCGGGGTGCTTGCTGGCCAAGTGCTCGCCTATCTAATCGGTGTCGCGCTCCTGCTGACTGGCACGTTCATGACAGGCGGCGGCGTGCAGGTGCTGCGGGAATACACCTCGGGCAGGGGCAACGAATGGTCCGGGCTCTTCGTCATATTGCTCCCCATGGGTGCACTCTTTGCTTGCGGGGGGATAGCTGTGCTCATCGCGGGGGGACGCGCTGGCATCCAGCCAACCGATCTTGAGAGCAAGTGATACCGTCCGGCCTGCCGTGGCTATCCGGTCCCTGCGGCGGGTGGCCTCGCGCTCCAGCAGTTCCGCCGCGCCTACCTCCACCTCACCGCCGAGCGCGGCCCTGAAGCCATTGTCGTGTGCCGTTTGTGGGCAGTTTGAGCGGGAAGGCCGCGGATGGCAGGATTCCGCTCCGGGTTCGGTGTGGCGCGATGCTCAGCCCTCGGGCCTCATCGCGATCAGCGCCCGCTCCAACTCAGCCACCGCCTCGTGCCACTTCTCCGCAGGCACGTAGTCGCGCACGATGATGGCAAGCGCCCTCGCTTGTTCGTCGCTGAGCTGAGTCTGCGGCGCCTCGGGAGCCGACTGGCCCACCTCCTGTCGCTCCAGCCGCTGGCCCAGCTCGATGAGCGTGCCCACCTTCTGCAGGTGGGGCAGGATCGCGGACAGCGCCACGCCCTCCAGTTCGCGTTCCTCAATCGCCTTGAGCACCCGCCTCAGGATCTGCCGGCCCACCGTGCGCGCCGCCCGCGCCTCCTCCCGCCGGAGCTGGCGCTGCCGCCTTTCCTCTTCCTGCTCCGCCACCTTCGCCTTCAGCTCGCGATCAAGCTCCCGGTCACGGGCGAGTGCCGCCACCTCCTCATCCCAGGCAAGGGCGCGCTGATGCCAGCAATGCCGGCTGGACCAGGCACGGAAGTAGCCATGCGCCAGACCGGCCTGCTTTTCGCCTGCTTTGCGCCTGTTGCCCGGGCGGTTCCAGTACTGCTCCCAGGCCCCCTGCACCGTCCTGTCCGGCCCGAGACGGCGAAACAGCTCGAAGGCATCGAAGGCCTTGGCGGTCTCGCCCGCTTCGCGCGCCCAGGGATGCTCAGCCATCGAGCTTCACTGCCTCCGCCTGGGCGAACTGCTCGAACCTGGCCAGGATCACGTCACAGTAGCGGGCATCCAGGTCGAAGCCATAGCACTTCCTGCCCGTGCGCTCGGCCGCGATGATAGCGGTGCCCGACCCCAGGAACGCGTCGGCCACCAGCTGGCCGAGTTCAGTCGCGTTCTGGATACTTCGCTCGATGAGCGCGACGGGCTTCATCGTGGGGTGAAGGTCGTTGACCGTGGGCTTGTCATGCTCCCACACCGTGCGCTCGTTGGTCGGCCCATGCCAGCGGGGGGCCTGGCCCTTCTTGAACGCGTAGAAGCACGGTTCATACCAATGTTTATACTGGGCGAACAGCGCGCCGGCGCCGTTGTTCTTCACCCAGACGAGGAGGTTGCGCTCCTGCCAGCCGCACTCGGCCAGGCAGCCCAGCACATCGCGCAGGTGCGAGCTCGCGAACCAGAGATAGAGCGGGGCCTTGTCATCGGAGTGCTGATAGGCCAGGCTCAGACTGCCGATCAACAGCGCCCGATACTCGTCATCGGTGAGGTTGTCCCAGTAGGCGTCTCCGCCCCCACCATCGATCCCGCGACGGCGGGCGGAGATGCGCTCCTCCTGCGCGGCTCTTCCGCCGAGGTAGTTGATGGCATAGGGCGGATCGGTGATGACCGCGTGCGCCAGCTGACCCTGCATGAGTCGCTCCCAGTTCGCCGGGTCGGTGGCGTCACCGCACAGCAGTCGGTGCCGCCCAAGCTGCCAGAGCTCGCCGGGCTGCACGCGCGTCGGCCCCTGCTGCTGTTCCGCCTCCGCCATCGCCCCCTCGGCGTCGAAGGTCTCCTCGCGGCCGCTCTTCTCCTCTGCCTCCAGGCGGGCGAGCAGTTCTGCCAGGTCATCCTCCTGGTAGCCGCTCGCACTCAGCTCCCCGTCGGCCTCCAGGCGCGTGAGCAGCTCGGCCAGCGCCTGCTCGTCATCGACGGCCAGGCTGGCCGAGAAGTTGTCGGCGACGACGAATGCATCGGGGTGCGGGCCGTCGTAGACGTGCACCGCGATCTCGGTCCAGCCCTCCGCCTTCGCCGCTTCCACCAGCCCGTGTCCCGCGAGAATGGTGCCGTCGGGTGTGACGACCACCGGTTTCTGCAAACCGTGATCCCGCAGCGATTGTCGCAGCACCTCGAACTGGGATTCGGGGTGGCGGCGGTAGTTGAGCGGATGGGGGCGCAGGCCGTCGATGGCCCGCCGCTCTACCGTCAGTGCTGTGCGCGTGTCCCCCTCGTCGGCCGGGCCCGCCCGATCGGCATCGTCGTTCTCGACTGTTGTTGCGAGCTGCTGCTGCTGTGATGTCATCCCTATCGCTCCTATCGCGAATCTGCAATTCGACCGGGTGAGATGGGCGGCAATGCCTGGACCGCATCAACCTGCTCCTGGATCGCCAGGCCGCGCTCGATCAAGGCGGCCTCTTCCTCATCCGGCAGCAGGTGCTGCGCCACATCGCGCGCCCAGTAGCTGGCAGGATCGCCTGAGGTAAACCCTCCGTTCAGCCCCAGCCGCTCCCGCGACCAGAACCGATGCCACTTCTGCCCCTCCCCGCCGGCGTGCCACGCCTGCCACTCCGGCAGCTCGTCAGCCGCGCATCGGCAGCAGCGAGCGGCCACCGTCAGCAGCCCCCCTCCTCGCACCCGTGCCAGCGCCTCGCCGATCATCGCCTCCGGGCTCGCCTCCTTCATCGCCAGCCAGACCTTCGTCACAGCCGGGGTCATCCCGACGGTAGTAAACCAGCGGAACTCCCACCCCGGGGCTCGCAACAGCAGCAGGCGGAGTACCGCCGACTTGAGCGCCGCTATGGCCTCCTTGTAGCCCTCCATATCATCCGCCAGAACCGCCGCCAGCGCCGCGACGAGACTGTCTCTCACCGGCTCGCAGGCCGGAGTGACCTCGAGGCCGCCGACGTGGGCCAGGAATGGCTGCGGGTCGCCGGCGTCGAGCGCGCGGAGCCGCTCCTGCGTGGGGTCGAAATCCGCGCTGGTGCGACAGAGAAGCAGCGCCACGTGCGCCACCTCGCGGAGGTCCGGCAGTCCCGAACCACGCGAGCGGGTGAGCTGGCGCACTTCCTCCTGCAGTTCCGCCACCTGAGCCTCAAGTTTCGTCATCACTCACCTCCCGCAGGGCCGCCACTGCCGCCCTGATCTCCGCGATCTGCTGCGCGATCTTCACATTCCGATGCACCTCCAGTATTCCGACACCCAGCAAGCGCAGTTCCGCCGCCCGCCCCCGGTCGATGCGGCCATCTTTCAGCGCCCCGCCCAAGGCCGACAGCATCGCCAGCACCCCGTCGGCCGTGGATAAGTCCATCGGCAGATCGACTGGGTTCAGAGTGGCGGCATGGGCCTTGCCGCCCAGCCTGCGGGCCGCCGCCAGGAGGTCCCGGGTGTCGGCTGCGGGATCGTGAAATAGGCAATACGCTCTCCCTTGGCGCGCCGGAGCCGCGCAGGGCTGGCCGCTTGCATTCAGCGCACTGCAAAGCTTGTAGTTAGGCTTGCCGCCGGCCTGGTTCTCTATCGTCCCCTCGCTCATCTGTTACGGTCTCCGTGTCGCCGCAGGAGCTCTCCAGCAGCTCACGCTCGCCCTAGGCGGCCCGTATCTCGTTCAGGTTCAACGCCTTTCCTCCGCTTGTCTGGTGGCAGCCTCTGCCAGAAGGTCTCGTTCGCTGCTCTTCCCACCCGGCCAATGCGCCCGAGGCGCATAAAAGACAAAGCCGGCCCCTGGGCTCAGGTTCAGGAGGATCAGTCCTTACCTCAGCTCAGACGCCGGCTGATATCCGCCGACTCTTCACCCCAAACCCACCAGGTCCAGGGGCCTGATTCCGTCAGTGGTATTCTACCACAGCGAGTGGATGATTACCATAGTCGAGTAGCCGTGATCATCGGCGCGCTGGGTGCGCTCGCGCCATGCCGGGATACGCGAACAGGCTGCGCCCAATGCAGATGCTCAGCTGCGCGCTGGGTGCCTACCCGTGGCCGTCACCGGTCATGCCGCGGCGTCTACAGAGCTTGCGCCGCTTGGCGCGAAGTGTTCTGTCGCTCGGATCGTCGCGGCGGGGCGAGGGAATGTGCCCGACACACAGTTCTCTTGGCGGGGGAGAGGGAGCGACCGACAAGGGGTGGCCGATGGCAGCCGCGAGACAGGCCCGTGTCCCGACGCGGAAGTGGAACAGCCAGACTCCCTGCGGCGGGGTCAGGTCTCTGAGCCGGGACCAGACATCGCAGGTGCCGCAGAGTCCTTCCGAACACAGCACTTCACCGGTGGGCCAGCCGGCCTCGCAGGGGACAAGCCGGCACTTGAAGCATATGTTCGTCTCGAGGGGCTCATACCATTCGGGGGGCCTCCTTTCGGTCATTACGGCCTGCCCCTGGTGGAGTGCGACGAATATGTCCTCAGGCCCTGGCACGTCCTCTATGCCGCGACTGTGAGCCGCCAAGAGCAAATCCGCGGCGCGGGGTAGGTCATCCCCGAGTCTAGCCCAGGCCGCGAACTTGCGGTCGAAGTAGACCTCCCGCAGGTACGGCTCACGTCGTGCGCGGTTATACGCTACCCGCAATGGCTCCCGACGCAGAAGATCGTCCGGGTGAGTCCTGCTCCACTCTGCGGAGAGTGGTTCCCATGTGATACGCCGTCCTCCGGTATCGAGTCTGCGCTGCAGCAGGTAGGCGAACGGCACCTCTGTCTGGGCCACGAAATCCACGATCCGGAGGCGTCGCTCAAGAGGCTTCGGGTATAGTCGGGCGCGGCCCCGCAGTTGTGCTCTCTCGCGGAGTGCCGGGGATCGAGGGTTCGCGGCCTGCTGCCGCACATACTGTAGGATCACGGGCAGCTCGTTCTGGGCGAACTCAGAGACCGCGGCCTCGAAGTCATCGAGTTCAGTCTCCCAGCCATGAGTCTCGCCGAAGTACCGCTTCTCAACCATCCGCCTGAACTCCGGCGGAACGCGCACGCGGTGCTTCTTCTCGGTGTCTCGCCAGACGGCGTCTATCTGTTTCCGCGACTCCCCGGCGGTCCTCGCCGGCCTGGCAATCGACCTGCTTCCTCGCATGAGCGAATGCTACTACGCGCAGCGATGTTCCGCAACAGGCGAAGCTGACAGGTGCTATCCCTGACTAACCGGAGATTTACGGCTTCCCCGGATGACGACTGTCCGAAGGCGGATTAGCCAGTCTCTGCATCACGCGAGCGGACTCGTCCGGCCTCTGCTTGTGTCTCTCCGTCGCCCCCTTGGCGCTGGATGGCCGGAGTCCTCCCGGCGCGGCGATGACCTTCTCCCTCAGCAGGTCTGCTCCGACCTTGCACTTGTGGCACTGCCTGCGCTTGCAGAAGACGGTTCCCCGCGGGTAGGCCACGAAGTGTTCCGTCAGCCCGCAGAGGCGCTTGATGGCCCGCGCAAGCGCGTGGCCTGCTCTTGGCGGGACCTTCGAAGAGATGACGGACCACGCCTTGACCTGACTTGTCCGCGTCAGAGTCTGAGCCGAAGCCTCGAACAGGTCCGCCCGCACCTTGTTCCGCTTGCGCGTGGCCGGATCGATGCCTTCGACCTCGTTGGCTCGCCTCAGCGCCTGCGCCTCTGCCAACATCCGGCGGGCATCCTCGATAAGCTGCGTGTTCGGGCGCGCGACGGTCTCGATGCGAACATAGACATCCTCGGGCCGCAGGCCCGCCATCCCCAGCCGACTCAGCGTATCTCGCACGCGCTCGCCCTGCTTCGCCCAGTCTCGGAACCTGCCGTCAAAGTAGGTCTCGCGAAGGTACTCCTCTCGTCTGGCGCGCTCGTACATAACGCGCAGCCGCTCGGAGTCCATTCTGTCATGCGGATAGTCCCTGTTCCATTCGGCGCTGATGCTTTTCCAGTCGACCTGGCGTCCGGCCGTATCGAGCTCCCGCTGGAGCAAGTGAGCGAACGGGACCGCGCGCTGCGCTACGAAGTCCACTATCCGGAGACGTCGCTCAAACGGCTTGCGGTACATCCGAGTGCGACCGCGCAAGCGGACATGTTCCGGCAGGGCCTCGGCTCGGGGCGTCGCGGCCTGTCTCTGAGCGAACGCGACGATTAGAGGGAAGTCGTGTCGCAGGAAACCATCCACAGCATCCTCGAAGTCACGAAGATCGACCATTGGGTCATGGCTCTGCTCCGAGTAGTGCTGCTCGACGAGTGGCTTCAGCTCTGACGGCACGCGGACCCCAGACTCCTTCTGTTTGCGGTGCCAGATGGATTCCATCCGCCTGCCGAACTCGCTCTTTGTCATCGGCCTCCCTCGCGTGCAAATTGATACGCGTACCCATGTGCGACAATGTTACTGGACGCTTCGTCTTGACGCAACAAGACATACGGGGAGAGCAGATGGCAGGGGCAATGACCTATAGCGTGCCGGAGGCCGCACGGGTGCTCGGCATCGGCACACGCAGTGTATATCAAGCGATCCGCGACGGCCGGCTGCCTGCGCTGAGGATAGGCCGCCGGCCCAAGCTGCGCATACCCAGGGCCGTCATCAACCGCATGCTGGACGAACCGGATAGGTGGCAGAAGGGAGTGCGAACGTGATGTCAGGCTCAGGCGGGAGTGGCGTAGGAATAGGGCAGCAACGTCCGGCCAGGGTAGATGCCGCATGAGCCACCTCGCACACCACGGTGAGTCGGCTACGCGCCTACCCCTTGCCTCTTGCCCGCCGCTTGGCTTCACGCGATCTGCGCGCTGCCGAGCAGTTGCCCTCCTGATGGTACCACACCCCATCCCGCGGCGCGAACAGCCGTCGCCCGCACTGCTCGAGGTCTCCGCAGCGTACCCACCATCCGCCGAACGCATCGCGGCTGCTCATGCCCAGCATCGCCTGGCGCAAGCTTACATACGGCTTGCGCGTGGGCAGCGCCATGTCCGGGTTGTCCCACGCCGCGAATGTGGTGAGGACGTAGATGGCGTGGTTCAGGTAGCTCCTGGGAGAGACCAGGTCCGGAGACTGCTTCCATTGGCGGATCTGGTGCTCTGACAATGAGAACTTCAGCAGTAGCTGTGTCAGCAAGGCGCAATCCGGCCAGGCGCTGGCCGGCACCTCAGTCTGATCCCGTTCAGCGAAAGCCCCTGCGTAAGGCGGGGCCAGCGCTCCGCCCTGCATTAGCTTGGAGAGGCCGATGTCCCGCAGCCATCGCCATATCCCTTGGTGGGTGTTGATGGTCCCGCCCATGGCGCCCAACTTGAAGACATCCTGGTCCAGCACACGTGCGAGGTGGGACAGAAGGGCCGGCAGCAAACAGAGGCGAAGCTCGCCACCCGGGCCCCGGTACGCGGCCCAGTGCGGCTCGGCCCACTCAAGCAGTGCAATCATGGCCCGCGCCACATCGTGGGACGCCTCGCGGAGTTGCACCTCAGTCGCGGGAGGCGCTTCGATCTGCACCGGTGCTTTGGCCAGCTCGGCGCGGCGGTCGAACAGGTCGGCCATCAAGTCAGGAGCGATCTGCGTCGCGAGCCCCTCTGCCAGGCAATTGAGCGAGGACTGCAGCCCCGCCACCAGTTGCACCCAGGGCCCGAACACCATCACCGGGGCGTGGTGGAGCACTCCTGGGTTCGTGAGACAAAGCTCCAGCCAACCCCACTCGTACCCGTGGCCCCTGAGGTTGGCCCAGACTGTGCGCTGCAGGTCTGACCATCCGGGGGTGTCTCGCCATGCATCGAACGTGTCAGCGAGCTCGTGGAAAGGCGGCAGATCCGGCAGACCTATCTGCCGGACGAACTGGAGTGCACCCTCGCCGGAAGTAGCATCCCCGCCAAAGCGGATGTGCAACGGCCGCTTCTCCCGCCGTCTCTGGGTACCGGGCAGTCCGTACTGCGCCAATGGATCTCCCCACCGCGGCCTGCCCTGGCGCTGCGCGATAAACCACCCGCCCTCCTCCTCTGACACCCGAAGGCGCGGCCATGGAAGCCATCCGCCATAGTGCGTTCCGACGGGCTTCCCCGACTTGGTGGCACCGGCGAACGGCGGACAGAAAGCGTTGACTTTGTCCATCACGACATGCCCCTGGGTGCCCGATATAGTGAAGCTGCATCCTGCCTGCATGCGCGCATGCTCGGTGCCAATCATTCTACGCCGTACGCTAGCTTGCGAGCAAATCGAGATGAGAAAGGAAAGCGAATGCTGGTGTCTACGAAACAGGCGGCCGAACGACTATGCGTCCACCCGGCAACGATCAGACGGTGGTCGGCGTCGGGTCGGGTCCGATTCGTGCGGATCGGGCGGGAGCGCGCGATCCCGGCAGCTGAGGTGAACCGGCTGCAGCGCGAGAGACGGAGGAAGCCGCAAACCGCACTCGGTTGTCCTAGCGACTTCCTTCGGAGCAGAGGTGACACAACGACGCGATAGCCTGACTGGGGTGGCTCGGCTCCGCGTCCTTGTCACGGAGGAGAGCATCAGCGCCGCTGACCTGGAGACGGCGGCGAGGTTGTTCGCCCGCTGGCTCGCCCGCGGTCTTGGCGCGAAGAAACCCGAAGGGTTCGGCGCGGCGCTGGGACGGACGTCAGACCCGCGATCAGAGGATGGGGACGGAGCCACAGACACTAGGGTGAGCGCACATGCACGCGGAGGCCGCGGGTGAGCGTCCGCCCCGTCACGAGCACGGACGCGTTAGACCCCGAGGTCCGGGCGCGAGACCTCGCACTGGGGAACGCAGAGGTTCAGCGCGACTCCCTCGCGGCCCACCTCGGCGTCCCGATCGAGAAGGTCAAGCCCTGCCTGGCGCTCCTCGGCCGAGTTCCCGAGGGCAGGCGCCAGGAGTTCTGCTGGGTCCTCGTGGTTGAATGCCTGAGGGCTGGGGCCTGCGAAGAAGCTATCCGCGGTCACGTAGGTTTCTATGTGGAGAACCAGTGCGAGCAGCCACCCTTCGCGTCGCATGCGTTCACTCACAAGGAAGCCGAGGACACCGTCAAGGCAGTCTTCGCCAAGGCCAAGCGGATACGGATTCGCGGCCATGGCTGCAAGAACCCCGCCAGTCCCCTGCTTGATTTCTGTCTCTTCCGAGACAACTACAGGACGTGCCCTTATGTCCTGGGGATGTTCAAGCAGCCGAAGCGGGAGGGAATCAGCACAGTCCTCGGAGCGTTGAATCTCCTCGTCTCGCATCCGACTCCGGCGCATTGGACGAGACAACAGCGGATGCGGCGCGCTCTCCTCACGTGGACAATCGCCGCCCTCGAGCAGGCGAAGGGCTACGGGGGCGCGGAGCTGATCACCAGTGAGAAAGAGCTAACGCTCTACTTCCCTGGCCGCATCACGCGGAGGACCGTGCGAGGCGATCTCGCGGCGATGGCAGCGGCGAAGCAGATCACATGGGCTCGCGGTCGGTCGCGACGCGGCAGCGCGGGCCTGCCGCCCATCGGTATGAAGATCGCCCGTCTGTTTCCGCCCGACCGCGAGCGCGTCCGCGAGGTCCTGGAAGCATTCCCCGGCTCCGCGCAGGTGGAGCAGTGACCGCGCCCACGGCCATGCACAACAGAGGCATACGGCCAGAGGGAACGTCCTGGCCCTTCGGGCTACTGCTCTCTGCTGTTTCTGATATGGGGCCGAAACGGGCATTTCGACGTGCGTGACACGGGCGGTTGAGCACCATAGAAGCAAGGAAGGCGACCAGATGACGGCGAGAGCGACCAAGGGTACATCGAAACTGACGCGTGAGACCTTCTCGATCAGCCGCGAGACCGAGTTCTTCACCGAGAAGGAACTGGAGATGCAGATCGGCCACGGCCGGCAGTGGTGGCCCGTGGCGCTCCTGAAGGAGCTGCTCGACAACAGCCTAGACGCCTGTGAATCCGCCGAGGTGCCCCCCGAGGTCGAGATCGAGGTGGCCGAGGACGGGTTCGCGGTGGCGGACAACGGCCCGGGCATCCCGGAGGAGGTGATCGCGCGGTCGCTGGACTTCATGCAGCGGGTGAGCGACAAGGCGCTCTACGTCTCACCCACCCGGGGCCAGCTGGGGAACGCGCTGAAGACGGTGTGGGCGGCGCCGTATGTCGCCAACGGCAGCGGGCGGGTGGAGGTGGAGACGGGCGGGCGCCGCCATCTGATCGAGGTATCGCTCGACGAGATCGCCCAGCGGCCGCAGGTCAGCCACACCGTCGAGGATGATGGTCTTGTAAGAAACGGCACCCGGGTGCGGGTGTGGTGGCCGGACTCAGGTTGCTCACAGGACGATGACGAGGACCGCGTTTCTTACAACACGCCTCCGGACCCGCAGGAGCTGGTCGAGGGATACGCCGCGCTGAACCCCCATGCGACCTTCCGATTAAGCACGCTTACCTACCAGGCGACAGACCGCGATTCTTACAAGTGGCGGGCGAGCGACCCGACCTCGCCCCACTGGTATACCCCCGAGACGCTGCAGAGCCTGATCGCCGGCTACCTGCTGCGGGAGCGGGAGGGTGGTCGGGCGCGGACGGTGCGAGAGTTCGTCTCGGAGTTCCGTGGCCTCTCCAGTACGGCCAAGCAGAAGCAGGCGACGGAGGGGCTGTCCCGGGCGCATTTGCGCGACCTGGTGGAGGGCGGGGCGCTCGACACCGACGTGATCCAGAAACTGCTGCATCGCATGCAGGCGCTGTCGAAGCCCGTGAAACCGCAGGCGTTGGGCGTGATTGGGGAGAGCCACCTGAAGTCGTGGATGGTTAGGTATGCCAACGTCGCGGCGGAGAGCGTCAAGTACGCACGCCGGTTCGGGGTGGATGACGGTCTGCCTTTCGTGATCGAGCTGGCGTTCGGGGTGCGAGAAGGGGACGAGGACGGCCGCCGCGTGCTCTATGGTCTCAACTGGGCGCCAGCTCTCAGCACACCTGTGCCCGAGCTGTCGACCCTCATGGCGCAGATGCGGATGGACCCCCATGATCCCATCACCGTGGTTCTACACATGGCGAAGCCGCGGTTCGATTTCGTTGACCACGGAAAGTCGAGGCTGGAGCTATGACTGACAGCATGGCCGACGCGCTCGCCGGTGTGGTGAGATCGGTCGGCAAGTCCTGGAAGCAAGCGAAGCAGCGCGCTGACCGGGAGGACCGGGTCTCGCGTCGCGATCTCTCCTACATGAGAGGTGGCTACTCCCGCACTACCATCCGGGAGGTTGCCTTCCGGGTGATGGAGGCAGCATACCTGAAGGCCTCGGGCGGCGGCCGCTACCCTGCGAACGCGCGCCAGATCTACTACGCGGCCCGGCCGGCGATACTGGCGGAGGCGGATGCCGACAGCCTGGACTCCCAGTACTTCACGCAGGAACTCCTGAAATCGTACCTGGAACAGCGGCGGCCTGGCTGGGATGTCATCTACGACGCCCGGGGACACTTCGCGGAGCCCCATCGGAACGGGCGGGACCGGCAGCCTCCGGTGGGCCTGGGGGGCGCTGAGGTGCGGGAGTACGTGGGGAGGTTCACTACCGGCAGGGTGAACGAGACACCGATCCTGCAGAGCCCGCAGATGATCGTGACGGTGGGACCGGGCCTGCGCTTCGGCGGCGTGCTGTTCGTCGAGAAAGAGGGCTTCGATCCGATCCTGGAGGCGGCGCACATCGCCGACCGCTATGATCTGGCGGTCGCCTCCACCAAGGGTATGCCAGTCTCAGCGTGCTGCGACCTGCTGGGCAAGATCGGCCTGCCTGTTTACGTAGTGAGGGACTTCGACAAGGCCGGATTCTCGATAGTCGCATCCCTGCACCGGGGCACGCGGGGTTCCCGGGACGCGCCCGCAAGGGTCGTGGACCTGGGCCTGCGAGGCGAAGACATCGAGGATCTGGAGAGAGAACCCGTCGCTGGCCACTGTCCGTCGAGTTGGTCTCGCAATCTTCGGCGCAACGGCGCCACAGAGGAAGAGATCGAGATCCTCTGTGGGCCCCATCAGTATGGCCCGTGCGAGCGAGTCGAGCTGAACGCGATGACGTCAGACCAGTTCATCGAGTGGCTCGAAGGCAAACTGGCTGAGCACGGCGTCCAGAAGGTGATCCCCGACAGCAAGCTACTGGGTTCGGCCTATCGCCGGGCGGTGTTTCTGCAGCAGCTGGACGACGCGCAGGCGGAACTCGCCGAGCAGATCAAGCGCAATGGGGTGGCGCCGCCGGCGGCGCTGGGCCGCAAGGTCACGCAATTTCTCAAAGACAGTCCAGAGATGAGTTGGGATGAAGCGGTGTGGCAGCTCGCCGCCCGGCGTCGCGAGAGCAACCCATGAAAGCAGAGGGGGTGGAGAGTGACACGGATTGCGAGCATCGTGCCGCGCGGGGTCTGACTGGACACAGGGACGTGGGTCACAGGAGTGCTTGGCCGCCCACGCGATCATGCTGTGGGATCGGGTCGCCGCCGTCCTCCGCCTGCTCGCTACGTGCGCCGTACAGGCGGCACGGGGCGCACACATCCCACTTGACTTGTGGCGGCCCGGAAGCAATGAATGCACCCCAAATCGAGGAGAAGACGGCCGTGACGCTGGCTGCACAGACATCCGAGGGCTGCAGGTAGGAGCCGATGCGACTCGCTGACATCCTGAAAGGCGAGGCCGTCGAGCTCTCTGCCCAAGACCAGGAGATTCGCTACTTCCTGGCCTACGCCCGCGTCTCCACGGATGACCAGGAGCGGGCCGGCCTTTCGATTCCGGCGCAGCTCCGGGAGATGCAGCAACACGCGCAAGCCAAAGGCATCGTCCTTGTCGGCAGCTACCAGGAGGCGGAGAGCGCCTTCTCTGACGAAAGCCGCCGGCCAGAGTTCTGGCGGATGGTGGAGCGGGCGAAGAGTGACCCGCAGATCACCGGTATCCTGGTGCATGACCACTCTCGGTTCTACCGCGACCCCTATGCCGGTCCCCAGGTAAAGGGCGAACTCCTCGCCCACGGCGTCCGTGTCTACTCAGCAACCGAGCCGGAGTACGACCCGCACACCATCGCGGGGCTGGCCATCGAGAAGATGACCGAGTTCAAGAACGCGTCGTACTCCATCGACGTCGCTTTCCACACCCGCAAGGGCATGAGAGAAAACGTCGCCCGGCGCGACTCCGAGATCGGCTATTGCTACAAGAACGGCGGCGCGCCGCTCTGGGGTTTCGCGGCCTACAAGGTGCAGCGAGGGACCGACCGGCGGGGCGCGCCGATCATGAAGACGCTGTGGCGGAAGGACGAGACCAGCGTCGCGGGCCGGCAGGTGTGGGAATGGACGCGCCATGTGCTGGTCGAGCTGCGCCTCAAGCAGAAGGTGTCCTTGGACCAGGTACGCGACTTCCTGAACGACCACGGCGTGCCGTCTCCGCGGAAGCACTACTGGGCGACCAGTAGCTGGCGCGCCTTGCTGGAACCCCCCGCTCTGCTCCAGTACGCTGGCTACGGGGTCTGGAATGTCCACGCCAAGAGGGGCCGGCACCGACCCGCCTCGGAGTGGAAGATCGTGGAGAACGCCCATCCGGCGATCATCACGCTGGAGCAGGCCGAGGCGATCATGGCGGCAAACGATCGGCAGAGCCGTCTCGGCCGAGACAAGTCCAAAGGGCGCATGGCCACCGTCCGAACGCAGGGAAGCCGCCATCTCCTCACCGGCGGGCTGTTGGTCTGCACGCGGTGCGGAGCGAACCTCGTGGGCTACCGGAACCAGAACCGGCTTTACTACGTGTGCGGGGCGAAGGTCTATCGCAAGGGGCTGGGGTGCGGGCCGGCGCTGCAGATTCGCAAGGAGGAGATGGAAGCCGCGGTCGTGGAGGAGATCGGCCTGCTCTTCACGTCGTGGACCGACACGAAGAGGCTGATGGGGATGGTTAACGAGCAGGCCCGGGCACTCGGTCAACAGCAGGCCTCCGAATCGGTTGAGATCGCGCGTGAGCTGGTGAAGGTCGAGGAGGAGCTTGGCAATATCCGGCAGGCGATCAAAGGTGGCCTGGATGACGTGGAGTGGGCGAACTCCGAGCTGGCCCGCCTGAAGGCGCGGCGGGAGCAGTTGCTGGCCCGTCAGGCCACAGTAGGGGAGGAGCCGGAAGTCCCCCGGTTCGATCTCACCCAGGTGGAGGAATGCCGCCGGCGCTTCGCGGAGGTCTTCGCCCAGGGTACCAACGAGGAGAAGCGGGCATTTGCCCGCCTGTTTGTGCAGAAGATCGAGGTGGACCCGGGCACTGGCGAGGTCCTGATGCACCTGTTCAGCCGTCCGCCCGTGCCAGTGTCTCGCGGGGGCCACAAGAAAACACCCGCCTCCGCAGAGACGGGTGTTCGAATCGGGATGGTAGCGGGGGCAGGATTCGAACCTGCGACCTCCGGGTTATGAGCCCGACGAGCTACC
>Ga0315288_10004559_pt1 | contig 17659 bp, 38 predicted proteins | sample YL17G11_20_MG_FD_203454 | JGI IMG/M metagenome (GOLD analysis project Ga0315288, IMG submission 203454) | Sediment microbial communities from Yellowstone Lake, YNP, Wyoming, USA - YL17G11_20 | ecosystem: Environmental > Aquatic > Freshwater > Lake > Sediment | place: USA: Wyoming | collected... | reverse complement strand
TTCAACTGATGCTTTATCTTCCGTTAATAGTTTCCAAAGCAATTCACGTTGTGTTTCGCGAGTCCAAATCGGGGTTGAACTGCGTTTAGCATCGAATCCAGTAATTTCGATTTGTGGTTCTACAGGCTTTCCTTCCCAAACGACTACGCCAGCATATCGTTTCTTCTTACCGCCTTGAAACCATTTGGAATATACTTTCTTGAAATCTATCTTTAATGTATATTCAGTTGCATCAAATTGAGCGGCGAAGTCCTTAAAGGACTCGTTTATCTTATTGACTAGTTCTTGGCCTCGTTTTACTATTTCGTCCATTGGCAAATCTTCGGAGAATTTACAAAGTACGGAATCAGTGTCGCCCGTCAATACTTGTAAGCCAGCATTTTTTACCTGTTCTGCAACCCACTTAATGTGTAATCTACCAACAGCGGTGATATTATTAAACATCGCATTACTCTTTAATCTAAAATAATTATTATCAGTTACGCCAAAGACTGAGTTCATGACATACTTGAATGCTTCTTGTTTTCTAAACGCCATTTCGTATTCGTCTGAACCTTTAGCAAATTTTTTCATTTCTGCTTTCATTGCGTCACGCTTAATCATCATACTATCTAAAATTCTTGGCAATACACCTCTTGGTTCTCTAACTGAAAAAGTTAGTTGTTCGGGTACTTCAGTAGTTTCTGGAATTTTATATGGTAATTTAAATGAGTTGCCTTTGTCAACACCAAATATAGTTTCAGGACTTAAATTAAAAGTTCGAATAATATTTGGATACTCTGATTTTAAATCAATATTAAGCACATTTGTAAATATTCCTCGTGATGGTGATAATACTTCAGCTCCTTTTGATTCGTCAACATCATCTTCGTCGCCATGATAGTCTGGGCCGGATGGTAATTTAATTCGAGTTCCTCTTAGTAAAAAGAACACCATATTTTCCACAATACGCGTTGCTGCATTAATTCTATCTAAAGATACACCTGTGATTTCAGATAGAGTTTGATAATGTAATATCACTCCTACCTTTTTATCCATTTCATTCATCAGTGCAGAGTCTATTATATTATAGGCTGAGAATAACCCTACGTCGGCTCTGTAAGTTGAATAAATATCACCCGGTAACTCTACTTTGCCAGTACCAAGTTCTCTATTAGCACAACTTTGTAATGAACGACTTTCAAGTTCACCGTGAGTGGTTCGATATAAAACTGAATATCCATACATATAATCAAATTTGGCTATACCTTTAGGTATCGGTAATTTATTTCTTTTAAGACGCTCATCAATATATTTGTAATCGTATTTCCATCCGTTCCAAGCCGCTAATACGTCAGGTGAATGTGGACCTGATAAATAAGACTTATATCGTTCTAATAGATTCTTTTCACTTGAGCATAATATTATTTTAACTTTATAATTGAACTTAAGTTTGGTTAATACATCTTGAACTCGTTGTGCTACATCGCCAGCCTCTAAGAAATTCTTTCTCATTGGATGTGGTGCTGTGTTAAGTAATAGGAATACTTGCTCCGTTTTTTGGTCTACCAAAGACATCGATAATATTTCTCCTTCAGGAACATCAGGAGTCCACCCTGCCTTTGAGGTATCGACTTCAATATCAATGAAGCTTACTCTTGGTTTAATTATATCATCTGTTTCGTTTGCTATTACAGTTCCATCATCGTTAATTATAATTTGACCTTTAATATTGTAATCATATCGAATACGATTATCATAAGTTATATCGGCTTCGTAGTGTTCAAGTTTCTCTCTTAATTTTGGAACGTCAAACGGATATCGCACATTTATTTTAGTAAGCGGTTTTCCAAATATAGATACGAAACCCGGTTCAATTGATTGTATTTCTGGCCGTTTTGGAATCGTCTCAGTTGACGCAACAAAAAAATGGGGTTGTGTATTTTTTAGAATATGTGTTATTCTATTACCGTCTTCGCCACGACCATATAAGAAGACGATGAGTTCTCCGTCTGGAGCTTTATCGTATCGGATGTGAGTTACGACCATTCGTTTAGACATATTTGGACCTCATTTTATAGATTGCGACACGTGATACCACCGACTAGGTTTATCATCGGTCGTCATTTCTTTAATTGCCCCAGCTACAATTTTTTCTCCGTTTCCTTTGTAAATATCAATAATTATTTCCTTATTATCCACAATATCCTTTGCATTTTTAATATTTCTCTTTAGTAACTCGCCAGCACGAACTCTGCCTATACCATAAATCTTAAGTAAGTCCACTGCTTCTTCTCCCATTCCATATTCAAATCGTAAAGCAGTTGCTTCTAATTGTTTTCTAATATCCCAACCATATAATCTAGCCACCGTCGCCATAGACCCAAGTCTTCGGTCTACTTCTGTCCGTAATGCATAAGAATCATCTTTGTCAGTTAATATCCTATAATTTCTTTGTGTATGTTTGGCCCAAGAGGGATTTATACTTCTTCTGGTTTCTTTTTCAAATACATCTGCAAACGCTCTAACATCATTTGTTTCCTTACGACTAATCCATGCTTCCGCGTCTACTTGTAATGGGCTTGTAACTAGATACGCAAGCCAATAGTCATTATGCCATCTAGAAGGTTCTGCAATCATACCTTTAAGATTATTATACCAACGATTAACATCTCGTGGAGAAAAGTAAAACACGGCTGCTATCTCACCTAATTTTTGAATTTCTATTGTATTACATTCATTATTTTTAAGCATACCAAGCTCTTCTAGTTTATCTAATACCATTTGTAAGTCAATTGACAAGCCATTGAGTGCATAAGAAAATGTTTTTTCCCAAAACTTTACCGCAGTTTTGTAGTCATATACATTCCCAAGATATATTTGTTTGATAATATGGAAAAGTGCATTATCAAATGTATTCAAAACTGATTTAATATTAATATCTCCTTTTATCTCTTCGAGTAGGTCATCGTCTTCATCGCTTTCTGGGTAGAGTACATATGCATTACCAACTTTATCATATTTAGGACGGCCAGCACGACCTATATATTGTTGAATATCCATATTATCAATTAGTGTGGTGCCTCTATGAACACCAAGAACTATAACGTTTTTGGCTGGTAGATTAACACCCATTGCTAATGTCGGCGTACATGCAAGTATTTGTAAATCGCCATCTTTAAATTCTGTTTCAATTCTTTTTCTTTCTTCTTTTCCTAATGTTGCATTATGGGCTTCGGTATTAAATCCCAATTGTTGTAATGATTTTGCCACTTTAAAACTATTATCTCGTGATGGACAAAATATAAGGTATTTATCTTTGGGATTCTTTTTAATAATCTTAACTGCTTCTATCAATTTTGGTTTTAAATCCCAAACTTTTCCATAAGCATCATATGGTACATACTCTATGTTTAATGGTACTGGTCTATACGTGGATTCTACAATAATAGTTTCTCTACCAGTAATTTTAGTAATCCAATCTTTGAATGTTTTCAATTTACTTATAGTTGCAGATAGGAAAACAATTTGGGCATTTGGATTAATAGCTGCAAATTGCAAGATAGCCATTTCTAATTTGTCTCCTCGACCTTCTGATGATATTAAATGAGTTTCGTCAATAACAAGTGTTTCAATATCTTTCAGCCACTTATTATTTTCCGATTGGAATTTCGTACTCTTTGAATCGAGCATTTCGTTAGTCATTATAACGATATCTGAATTAATCAATTCAGATTTTTGTTCAGGTTTTAATTGATAATCTCCTGTTAAAATCATTAATTTCTTTCCTTTAAATCCATTTAAATTAGGCCACTCGTCTTTCTTTTCATCTGCAAGTGCTTTCATTGGGGCTACGTAAGCGCCTTTCTTTCCTTTATTTAAAGCCATCTTAATAGCTAACTCTGCAATTACTGTTTTTCCAGATGCAGTTGGAGCTGATACGATTATATTTTTACCATCGAGAAACCCAGATTTTAATACGTCCTTTTGCATAGGATTAGGCTTGAAACTATATCCCATAGAGTCCCATATTTCAATTCCAATCTTTTTAATTTCTTCTTTAGTGGACGATTCTTTGGGTATAAATTTATCTAACTGATAATTTGATTTGTGTTTTTTATTTGCTTTTAGCATATTATTTCCTCTCTTTCTTCCACTCAGTCAATTCTCCACTCATCGCCATTTCCTCGGCGCGTTCGTATGCTTCTTCTTTATCATAGTACCCACATTCTGAACATTTCATAATTATTGGCCCATATTTTTCAGAAGGCGATACACCTAAATCTACTATGATATTAGTTGGGGAGTACGACTCCTTCCCACATTTGGGACATTTAGACATTATCATCAACGCACTCATCACCTTCTCTTTTTCGACTTGGCAGAAGTTTTACTCTTCCGACTACTACACTATTCTCGCAAGGCTCGGATAATACAGGACGAATTGTTTGTCTAGTCTGACAAGCTGCACAATCACAAAGGTCTGACCCGCATTTCATCATTCGTTGTGATTTCATCATTTCTGCCCATAGTTTCATCTGTTTCTTAGTTAGCTTTTTTGGAAAAACTATCTTCTTTTCTCGTTTTGCATCTAATTCTTTCCATATCTTTTTCATTTCAGCTTTTATCTTTTTTATCTTTTTAGTTTGTTTCATAGTTTACCTCCTTTCCGACACACATCGCAGTTACATCTAATTTCTAAGTCCCGTTTTTTTATTTCTTTGAGTAATTTTTCGTGGCCTTTTACCATTTCTTTATAATCAGCTAACTCATCTTTAAGAGCCTTGATTTTCTTCTCCGCTTTATCCAACTTAGTACACGGACAAAACAATGGTTTCATTTAATCACTTTCCTTCGTGTCATTTGACCAGACTTTTTTGGTAATATTATTTTCTTTTTTGGCTGAGATTTTAAATCTTCCCACTCCTTCTTTATCTCTTGCTGAAGTGGTGTTGGTCTACAATCCGGGCAATCTACTTCCATGTAGTTCCATCTATTTTCGGATTCCATAAGTATTTTCCTACTTCCTTTACATCTTTTACATTTCATAGTCCATTTTCCTCCTTTCTTTCTACTATTTCTAAAGAAGCAAGTGAGTCTGGTGTTGGTATTTCTTTAGAGATATTTCTTAATAGTAATATGAATGTATCGGCAGTATTGGCAGTAACGTTATAGAAGTGTTTGTCCCACGGATTTAAAGAACCTAACCTATACTTGACAACTGCGTCAACTGGGTCATTCGCTACCCATATTCCATATAACCTAATTCTAGTATCTGATGGAGATGGTTTCTCTTCACAAACGTGCTGTACCACTGCAAATTGTATTCCACTATACGTATAGCCTACTAAATCGCCAACCTTTATTTCTTTTGCTGATACTACTTTAAACGGTATATCTGCCGCATACTCTTCGTCGTTCATTTCTTTCCCTCCTTCTCATACTTAGCTTTTAGTTCCTCGTATAGTCGGCGTAATCCTCTTTCATGTGCTTTTTCTTCATCTTCTTTTTCTTTCTTCTTTTTTTCTTCTCTTCTAATTAATTCTTCTTGCCATGCTTTTTGGTCTGCTACTGCTTGAGCTTCGGCACGAGTAATTGCATCGTCGGCAACTATATCTTCGATTTTGAAGTGATAGTAGTCATGGTCTGTATCGCCACAACTATAACTTTCGTAGACTACATCAATTATATTTTTATCCTTTTCGCTAACATACCAATCGTGATAAGAGCCACGAGAATGGTCATTGAGCTTGCGCTGATATGCTTCTGACATTCCTTCTACTCGAATAGCTACTTCTTTATTAATTTCTTCAATCCTTGCTATATCTTCAACTGTTATTTTCATCTATATCCCTCTTAAATATAATCGCGGTCGTATTCCACATTGTTGCCATCAATGTAATCCTTACCTTTAATGAATCCAGCTCTTTTCATAGCGATTTCTAGTATTCGATGTATTTTTATCGTACCTTTCGGTCCATCTGTGGGTCTGTCGCCAACATCGAGCCAGATTATTACTTTTCTACCGCTACGCATATCAATCACCTTCAATTACCATGACATTTCTGTGAATGTCCACACGCTATACATTTCTCACAGCCTTCTGACATAACTACAGGCGCTCCACATTCATCACATTTCGAGCCTGCTATTATTGGAGTTGATTCTGTTGGTATTGGAATTGATACTGGTTTCTCTATTAGATGGGAAACACTCGGCCAAGGTCTTGATGGTGGCTCGTCTTGTATGTCTTCAATTGGTAGCGTTGTTGCAACTGGTTCTGGTTTCCCATTTATATATCGGTTTAGAGCGCGAGCAACTGCATCTACACACGATAACGATGGAATACCTTTATTCTGAGTGGCGGGTATGGAGCGAGGACACATAAATCCCATCATTGCATCGGCATATACTTGAAGACTACTTCCAGTTCTTAACGCATGTGATATTAGAACTCCAATTGCAGCCATCGTAGTCGCTGCACAATCGCCGTTCTTTCCGAGGGTAATGAATACCTCAAATGGTTTATCTTTGTATTCCGTAACGGTTATGTAGATATTACCGCATCCACAATAAGTTTTCAAAGTCTTCCCTAATAAAATAGCAGGGCGGTCTGTTACTTCTTGAACTTGACCACCTTTTGCTTTTTGAATTTCTTCTTCTACAGTAGGCTCTTTTGGCGACTTCATGTTAATACCTCCTATGTCATGGCCGAATATATTAGAGAGAATAGGGAAAAAATAACTGCAAATATATTAAAGCATAACACTCTTTCATATGTCCACCACTTCAAACTCATGTTTATACCTCCACGATTTCTATTTTTTGTTTTCTGCTTCTTCCGAAATACATATACTCCGGAATGCTATTGCAATCATCACATTTCCATACTCCTATACCGACTAGAACAAGAGGAGCATGGCAGGTTGCACATCTTCTGCATTCTACGTTATCAATATCCATTATTATTTCTCCACGATTTCTATATTTTTCTCTACGATTTCTATTTTTGGCGGAGTATACTTTTCTAGAACTTTTTCTGCTGTCCAATATGCTATTCGAGACAGTAATGTTTTCATTAATAAGTCATTTGTTTTAATTTCAGGAAACTCATTAGCAACTAAATTAACAAGTTGAGTATTCATTGCAAGCCAATTCCACCCAAATACTTTAGCTCCATGTTCATGCAGTTCTTTGAATTTATGAATCAACTTATCTTGACGATTCATATTATTTCCCTCTTGCATGTGCTTCCAGCCCTTTCTTTGTTAGATTGGCTATGGAATTTCGGTCAGACTTAATTTGGTCATTCCAACACTTTCTGCAAATCTCTTCTCGGCTTACATTATTATCTACGTCATGCCAATATCCACCACATTTGGGACATTTGATTTCAGCAAGACAGGTGCCTTTATGCCATTTCGGTTTGTTTGATATTACTCGTTTGTTTTCTTCTTCCCATGCACTCACAACAGTTTCGATATTGTGTCGTATTTGTTTGATTTCGGCATGAAGTCGTCTTATACCAACTATATGATTTCTGGAATCGGTATCCATTAATTCCTCTTCTGCTTTGGCTAATTCTTCTGTTATTGCTGCCATAACTGATATATCCAATTTCGGAAATTCTTTCGTCATTTCTTTTCCTCCCCCTTCTTTTCTTCTGGCAATTTAACTTTATATAAAATTCCAATGGGCTGTAATTCTATATCACCTTTGCTACTTTTAGTTTTTAACACTTCTATTTTAGATAGGTTAGCATTAAAATTATCGGCATAATTAGTTTCGCTTGGTTGAGGCTGAATCATAGTAAAAGACTTTGGATTTTCTAAAGAAATTAGAAGACACGATGGAGCTTCTTTCTTTTGGTCCACAATCTTTTTCTTACTAAACAAACTCATGTAATCACATCCTCATCCTCGCTCCACGATTCTATTTTACAGTAGTATGCACGAGACCTGTTTTTAATTAACGGTTCATATTTCGGTTCTATCTCAAACCCCAACCCAATTCTATCTATCTTACGACATGCAAGAAGCGTAGTACCGCTTCCTAAGAACGGGTCAAATACGATTGCATCTTTATCAGTTAATGAATCAATAATCCGCACGAATAATTTGTCGTTCTTGATGGTAGGATGACCTTTTGGCGGTTCTCTATCAAAGTTCCATACATTAGCCCATCTAAATCCTCTTATCTTTGGCTTCCCTTTGACTGCGTATATTATTAATTCATATTGATTTCCATAATTACCTTCTAAATCTCCTTTAGTCCAATTATTCTTAACCCATACTATTATGTTTTTAATTCTAAGATATTTCTCTATTAATGGTATCCACTTATGAATGACTGCATACGATGTAAATATAAACGCTGCTGAGTTGTCCTTGAGTAATCTAGTACATTCAGAAACCCACTTATTATTGAAGTCCTCATTAAACTCTTCGTCATTTACAATTTTGGTATTTTCAGAATTTCCTCCTGAGCAATACCCGATTCCATAAGGAGGGTCCGTAAGTATTAAGTCAATGCATTTATCAGGCATCTTCTTCATGCCTTCTATACAGTCCGCGATTGCGTAAGGTTTAGTTGATATTGGAGTCCACCAAGGCGGTAGCATTATTCATTCCGCCTTGGTTTGAAATGTTTAAACTTCGGTCCACATCCTTTACATTGTGGTTCAGTTGGCTTATAATAACCGTATCTATCTGGATTAGACTTACGGTTTACATTGTATTTACATGATTGGCATACGTACATAACTATAGTCATTTTATTCCTCCTCGTTACCAAAGAATTGAAGTGTTTTACCTTTCGTTGGACATAATATTATTTTCCCATTTTTATCTTTTAGACCAGATGGAGTTAAAGTATATTTCTTTCCACATCCAGCACATTTAATATTATCGGACTTACTTTGTCCTTCCATAAATCTGACATCGCCACAATTTGGGCAATTTAGTTTTCCATCTTCATCTCTTTTAATTCTCATTCTTTTTCTTCGTCTTTTATCTCGTTCAATCTCATTGTGAAGTACCATCCCAAGGATACAAAACATACCTATAAAAGCAAACATCATTACTGCTAGTATTATTATAATATCCATATCAATCACTTCTTTTTATTCTCTATCACTTCAATGAGCAACTTTCGGTATCCTAATAGGCTTGTCGTTGTTTGCTTAAGGCTTGCCATAAAGAGTGGGTCTTCTTCAGTCATTAAATTACACAGAAGTAAATACGCCCAATTCTTTGCAAACTCTTCACTATCAGTTGGGGGAGAGTTATTATATTTTTTATCTCTACAATAACAAGCATCTCCTTTATAACACGGTTTTTCAGCTCTTGGATGACCCAATGCAGCACACGCAGCTTCGTTGCTAGATAATGCGTAATTATCACCATGCTGGTGTAACATTTCCAGTAACACTTCTTTAAGTTTCTTAATTTCTTCTTTATCGTCCATTTAATTCAACCTCCACTATTTCTTTTATTTTTTCTATCATCCTATTTCCAGATGCATGTTCTTCACATCTATAATGGTATATGTGGTCGTGACTATCATCAAGCGCAGAATAGTATAAACAGCAACTTTGCCACATCTACCATGTGAGGTTTCCATACAACAACGTTTTGAAGTCATTATACTACCATATCCTCACAATGCTCTTCTCCTTTCGCTAACTCAGCTTCGAGCTGTGGTATTTTGGATGATATATTCTTTGCATATTCCAGTTGTGCTTTCAAGCAACAGCACTTGCACCACATCGCATATACACCGTGCGACATGGCTAACTCGCCACCATCCCCAATCCAAACTTGCGTTCCTTTGTGCTTACCACAATTACCGCAGAGTCCGTATATTCTTTCAATATAGTGGCTATTATCTTCGCATCCTTTGCATTCTATACCAACGTACGGATAGCTAAACCTGCAATTATTACATTTAGTATTTGGTTTGGGGGCAGTCCAGTGCGTAGGTTCGGTTTTAGATTTGGACTGCTCTTCTTTTACTTTTATATTTGCAAGTAGCTTTTCCTCTTCTTCTTTAGAAATCTTCGTCTTTTTGGGCTTTGGACTTTTTTGTGGCATTCATCATCACCTCTTCTGCTGCTCTTATCTTTATGAACTTATCTTGTGCTTTAGGATTATTTGGATTGGCATCAGGATGCCATTTTTTAGCCAGAGTCCTAAACGCAGCTCTAATTTCATCTTCGGTGGCATCAGGCTCAATACCAAGTATTTTAGCGGCCTGTTCCACTTCCATCATTACTACTTTATTCTCCTGTTTATTGGCTTCATACTTTCGTTTTTCTCCGTCGTAGATTTTAGATACATGTTCAGCCGCTTTATTGAACTCCTTCATAAATTCTGTCATACCTCCAAGCACATCATTTATGTCAAAATCCTTCTTCTTTGGCGCTCTTCTACTTTTTCTTGGCATATATTTCATCCTCCTCTTCGATTATAGTTACGTCATGCATCGAGAAATTCTTGACTGTGTTTTCCATTCCCAAATGAGAATTGCTTTCCGTTAAATAGAGTTAAAACATCTATCCCATCTTTTTTTAATAATTTCTCGATTTTATTTATTATAGTAGTCTTACCACTTCTTGCCTTTCCTGTTACGTGAATTGTTATACCTTTCTTCATGTTTTATCCTCCTATACTATTTTTACTTTCTTTCTTTTCTCTGTTTTTCTGCCACATCTTATACAATACTTAAATCTAGCAGAGGCTGGATATTCTTCATCACATCTAGGACATATTACCGTTTTATAATTTACTAATTTTGCCCCGCAATATCCACAATGTTTTGTGGAACCTTTCATTGAAACCGTTCCAGTCCTTTCTGTCTTTAGACATTCAGGACAAAATTTCCATATATATTCTATTGCCTTTCCTGCCACATTACGCCTCCTTCTCAACTCTTATCATCATTAACAACTTACCTAACCAATCTGCTCCTCTTCTACCCCAAACCATATCGGTTGGGCTGTCTTCGTGAAGTACAGCATCACCAGTTGCAATTAGTTTAGCTTTTATATCTGGGTTTTGGTTGAATTTGTATCGAAGTCCATCAAGCATTATTCCTATTTTCTTATGTGGAAACGCAGGACCATAAGCGACAGTAGGCGATTCCCATTCGGGGTCAAACTCTCCTTTATGTGGACGCAGACTTCGACCCATTATCATCGCCGCATATGGAGTTGGTGCAGTTCTAATCCATTCTCTAAGTTCCGGTTTTATAGCTTTCATGCATTGGAAGTAATGCTCATTGGTGGCATATAGTTTATGGTCTATTATCATAGGAGCACGATAGAAGTTGGATAAGAATCCGTAATCGTTGGGCTTCCTACTATAGAATAGTATTTCATTAACTTCGCTCATTTCCGTTCCTCCTCTCCGGTAAGTACGCTTGGATGTCATCCCATACATCGTCGGGACATTTCTTTAATCTGAAGTAGTTCTTGCACCACTGACATTGATACTTTGAGGTGGCTGTGATGTTAGAATGAAGTCGAGTGTCTTTTTCGCAATGAGGGCAAGTGACATATCGTTCGATAGCCGTGACGTATCGTTCTTGAATCGTTGCCGTCTTCATTCCGGGTGAATCTCCAATCCTACAAAGCACCATCTGCTTGAGTAGGCTCACGCCTTTTATCCTGTGACTGGAGAGGTATCGTATTCCGCTTGGGCAGTTACAGGTGAGATGTTTCTGGTCGTGGCTAAGATGTCGGAATGTGCACTTAATATGCGCTTTCTTGAGTGGCATATCAGGACTCTTTGTCCTTGGACAATACTTTGGTTTGATATATCTCATATTAATTTACCTCCGATTTCAGTTTTCAGTCCTCCATATATTCTTTGAATACCTCGGCCCACATATCCCGTGGCAATTCAACTGACATAGCCCAGTCTCGGAAATGAACTTTCGAGTATTCATCGAATGTAACCCATCGCTCTCCATACTGCGTTCCTTTCCACGGATAGGGTTTGTTTTTCATCATGTGTTCCATGAAGTGATGGCCTATCCAATGTGCTCCCATTGTCGAATACATTTCGTTCCAATTGGGATGTTCTTCCATCGTATCACTTCCACTTCTCTTCAAATTGCGATGCAAGTTGTTCCGTTTCTTTTATTACTGCATCAGCATCCCAATGCCGATTTCCTCTCAACTTATTCATTTCGATATGAGAAGGGTCATGCGAGAATAAGGTATCAATACTCGGAACACAATCTCCAGCATGAGCAGTATCGAAACCAACCCACCAACCACCCTCTGAATCGCGGGCACAAAACGTTAATCCGCCATGTACGGTAACGTCTATATCATCATACCACTTTCCTGCGTCTGGATGCTTTGCTGGAAGTAACACATAGCCATTGATAGTACCTAAATGTGGATTTTGAACAATCGCACATTTTAATCCATGCGAATTAAACATCTTTAGAGTGCTATCTTTTGGAGGCCAAGCAGTAGGCTCATTACATTCGTCCCTATGTTCTTTCATTCGCTTCTTCATTTCTTCCAGCAATTTATCATCCATATAATCACTTCTTTTTAACTTCTAATAGCATATTCTCAGCTTTTAGTCTTTCCAATAACCATTTGGTCGGCACATATATTGCATTCCCACTATTGATTGCTAAACCAATTTCGTCTGACTCAGGACACCAAATGAAAGATATTATACTTTCAGTAGATTCGGCATTCTTATCTATAAATAGCCCAACTGTCTTATAATGATATTCTGGTATTTTTCTCTCTGTCATTTACTCACCTACACCTGTACTAGATAATATACAAACTCTATTTTATCTTTCACTATTATAGTAATTCCAATTGCTTCATCCGGCAACTTAACCATATTTGGGTCGGTCGCATTTCCAACTATCGCCCGTTGCATCCTATACTTTTTATCCATATTATATTTTCTAACCCACCTATTAATTTTAACTTTACCTTCGCTATAATGCATTGGCACAAGACGTGATGGAAAGAAATTATTAAGTGTTTTAGCTACTTCTTTCTTTCCTTCTGCATCTTTGATATTCAACTTATCACAAACTTCTTTGAATGTAAAACCTTTTTTACGACCTTTTAATAATTTAAATATAGAATTAATTAGTTTACTTTTATCAGTTTCGGTTCTTTTCATAACACTAACTCCCATTTACCTATTTTTTTGCCATCAGTGCATATAATTGGTTGCATTGGCATGAATTGATAACATGGTCCATCTGCACATTCATCACATCTCCACTTCTTGTTTTCTTCTCGTTTGTATAATGGACAATCTTTACACTTCTTATCAAACTTCATTTTACTCATCCCCATACAGTATTTTATTAACTTCACCATCTATTTTAGTTAACATCCTGATTAGTTCTTCTACTTCCATAGACCGAATTTCTTTTTTAAGACCTTCCATTCCAAGTTTAACTTTCATTCTTACATATGATGAATATCGGTCTTTGAAGCTATCATAAAGCATATCTATTATTTTGCAAGTACCTTCGTGGATATCTTCCATTACTACACCTCTATAATTTCTATTTTAATAGTTGACTCTTTCATTATTCAACCTCTACAATTTCTACTCGAAATGGACTAGGTATTTCTTTAGGTTTGTATTCGATGCACGGTCCTATGCGGTCTCCACCACAAATATCATTCATACATCCAATATGACCATCAGCATCGTGTTGGATTAAGTGACCACAATTTCTCTTATTTTCTTTTACGCAACGTTCTGCGACAGGACATATTACTATTTTGGTCATCTTTCAACCTCTACGATTTCTACTTGAAATGGGCATGGTATTTCTGTTTTAGCTGTTTGATAATTAGTAGGTTCGCAATCGCAATCAATATGCCTAATACAAGCATTACCACAACCCAAAGCATCACTATGTTTGTGCAGTTCTCTATGAGGACACGCGTAACTTATACAAATCCTCGCAGATTTGCATTTTACTAGTGGGTCAAGCATTCATTCAACCTCTACTATTTCTAACTGAAATGGACTTACTAGTTCTGGTGGTTTTGGTTTAATTTCAATTTCAACACACTTGCCTACATATCCCATATTAAATCCACACTGCCCACTTTCACACCCTAATATCTGTTCGTGTGGAGTGCCGTGCTCACAGTGGCCTTTTTTGCCTCTAATACATTCTTTGGCTCTAACACATATGAACATTTGGTCCCTCGATTGCTAAATATCTTTTATTTAATGGCATTCTTGCTCGTACCTTCTCCAACGCTAATTTCTTTTTATGAATACAGTTTTTATATGGAGTACCTTTACTGAATTTGACGCAACTAACATAGCATTGCGTACTAGCCCAATTACATTTTACATGTGTTAATGATTTGCAACCTCTATACTTAGTCAGTTTAATATTAATCACCTTGGATAACAAACTACTTTAGTTCCACACTTTTGGCAAATGGTATCCACTTCCCAATCAAATACAAATACTTCTGCTTTGCAATGAGGACATTGTACTTTCTTTTCTACTTCCTTCTTTGGAATTTCCTTTTTCTTAAATGCATCTCTTATTTTATCAATAGTCTTATCTCCAATTCCCGGTATTCCTTTTTTAAACTCTTCTGGGCTTTTAGCTGCAATATCTAATATCGTAGCTACATCTCCATTGTATTTTTCGGCAATATCCTCGGCTCGTCCAGTTCCTACTCCTAACGCCCTGAGTATATTGAGTGCTACATTTCCTCGTTGGTCTAGATTTCGTGTTCGTAACATTCTTTTCGTAGACCTATCCTTGCCGTCTACACATTTAGCAGCCATCTTCTCCATTGCAGTTAGCATTAGAGTCTGATTACCAAAGAATATAGGCGGACATCCGCGTACTGCCAAACTTGCCGTAGCTCCCAATATTATAGGTAACATATTTCTATGATGTATTTTATTAGCATCCATTATTAGTGATTCTAACGTCTTATCTACAATCAAAAACGCAAACGGGAAATTATCTACAATCTCATCTATTTGAGCAAACATATGGTCAAAGTCTGCGTAGAAGTCTGAACTCTTGCGCTCGAACGCGACAAGGCCAGCAAATACGAAATCGCCAGATTCTAGCATTTCAACTTTCGCTCCTTTTTCTTTAAAGTAAGCAACTAGATTTTCTGGTTCTCTAACATCAACTTTCCATTGAGACGGCATTTTAATCAATCCTCATTATAATCTGTAAATCGAAGTGTATGACCAGTTCCATTACAAGTATCACATTTCACTTCTTTATGACTGGCTCGGTCCACTACTTTTCCATATCCATCACAAAAATAGCAATGGGCTATATCTATCAATTGTTTCATATATACATACCTTCAAAATAGTTTCCGTTGTTGAGTAGTCGGTTTCTCCCATTCGAGAATACCTTTAGCACTAATTATACAATCGTGTTTAATTAATGGTTTAATTGAAATAGCTATAAATTTAGTACCATCTGGGTTTGTTGTTTCCGGCCATGTTAAATCTAAAAGTCCAGCAGCTCTAACCTTATCTAAATCAATAAGTATGTAATCATAATCGGCATCCTTTTTACGCCATATGTAAACATAGAAGTATGCATAGCCTTTTTTTAATTTATCAAGTTCACTTTCTTCGCCAACATTTCTTATAGTCCAATCTCTGTACCCAATTGTATCTCTTCGCACTCTTGCAGCAATGAATCCACGAGTCGTTTTAATTATATAATCAGTTGCATACTTTTTATCCATTATTGCAGGTGCAACTTCCACTTTGCCAATCCAACTAATTCCACATTTATTTAGAACTGTTTCTATAAGTCCAGTATTGCTTTCAGCAAACTCTTTGTTGGCCTTAAAGTTAGCTGCATTATTTTTGGTTTGCTCCATTATTTTCCTCCTTTAACAAATATTCAATTAATGCTTCTGCGCTATTGGAATCAGGTGTCCACCCTAATTCTGCGTATCGTTTAAACCATAACCTAATCTTATCGGCCATCTTATATTTATATGCCGATAGCTTTGCAGTGACGCAGTTCTCATCGCATTCTTTATCACAATATATAGCTTTGCAATCCTTCTCTGCATATTCTTTCCAATCTCGTTCATGTTTTTCTGCGATTTCAAGTGCAAGTTTTCGAGCTTCTTCTGCGGTAAGAGTTTTTGGTTTATCCATTTTCTCATCGCCTTCATCTATAATATCTAATGTTGATTTAATCTTATCTGGTGCTATACCACCATCTTTCATTATTGTGGTTCTTAGTTGTCTGATTGTAGCTTCGAGTTCTTTTTCTTTTTTTGTTTTCATTTTAATCACCTTTCCTTTATTTCTACTTCAAACGGTGATTTTATATTAGCGATTACTCTCGTGGTTTTTGCTTTGTGTTCTTCCTCTATATAAGTCATTTGGGTAAGAATCCACCCACGACAAAACGGAAAACTCTGGTTATCGTCACGTACTATCGATTTGAGTTGATTCCACATCTTTTCGTAATCCATTCCCAGCACCACCCCACATTGGGCATCCCGACCCAACGCACTTCAATCCCTTCTCCTGTAACTTTTTGCAACTGTACGGCACATATCTACGGCCAATCGCATGTCGTACATAATAATGTCGTGTATCTGTATTTTCTCGGTCGTCCCATTGCGAGTATTCAGAAAGTTTATCTGTTAATTTAACTGCTTCTTCTGATGTAAATTTCAGGAAATTTAACCATGCAATAAAAGCGATTCTAGTATCGTGCTCTGGATGTGGCACTAGCAAATCAGAGAGAACACATTTTTGTTGCACAATCATGTCTAAATATTTAAGGAAATCATCTGCTGTTTGTGGCACAAAAAAAGACTGGTGGACCGGGGTTGTCTCTGCTGGGAAAGCTGAGGTATTCGGGCCACCAGCCAGCGAGGTTAAATCTTTTAATTCTATTTCTTTTCCTTTAGTTTTATAACGGCCCAGTTTTACTACTGGGGCTTTTGTTAACTCTATTATTCCTCTAAGGTCACTATACATACTTACTGGAATAGGAGTGCAAGTTCGTTGCCCTTGTCTCATCGATAATGGCACTCGGTGTAATCTCTTTGGTTCACAGCAATGTATATCCAATGTTTTAAGACCTAATTTACTAACAAGGCCTCTGCCTATATTGTTATATGTACGTTCTGATGAATCATTGGCATTTGAATCTTTAAGATGAATGAATACATGAAAGCTTTTATTTCCAGATTGTAATGCTACTGTAGTAGCATTATTCTTCTCGGCCCATTCTATAGTTTTAAGGAAGTCTGTATGAGCACGTTCTATTTGTTTCATTGAATTATCAGTACCCTCGAACTCCAAAAAGAATTTTTCTAAAATAAGATGACCATTATGACGATTGCTTGACATATATACTGGAGTTGATTTATTATTTAACATCTCAAAATTTAAAAAGAAAGAATGAGGCGAGGACACCGAGAATTGTCTGGGGTATCCCATTTGTCGTACAAAGCCATCCATCTTAAGCTCTTGCATAAGAGCAAAGTAACTATCTTGTTCACACATGTCTCTCGCCTCCGCTTATTTAAAACGGATTAACATCTTCTTCTCTTTCTTCTCTTCTTTCCTCTTTTTTTGTTGCTAACTTAATGATTGCATCATCAACCACTTTGTCTTCCTTCTCTACAATCTCTACTTCCATT
>Ga0315288_10004558_pt1 | contig 17661 bp, 9 predicted proteins | sample YL17G11_20_MG_FD_203454 | JGI IMG/M metagenome (GOLD analysis project Ga0315288, IMG submission 203454) | Sediment microbial communities from Yellowstone Lake, YNP, Wyoming, USA - YL17G11_20 | ecosystem: Environmental > Aquatic > Freshwater > Lake > Sediment | place: USA: Wyoming | collected... | reverse complement strand
CGATCTCTTGCTGCAATTGTTTTGCCTCCGGCGTGTTTTTGTCCATCTTTTTGAGCTGTTCGGTGATTTCGTCTTTCCGGCGAATCAGGCTATATTGTTCTCTTGAGAGTTTAAGATATGAACCACGATCAAAGGCTGATAGTTGCGTTTCTGACTGCATATATGCGGTTGGTCCATTGACCAACATCCTCAGGCCGCCAAAGGTTGCAATCTTGTCCTTTGTCTCTACGTCACTGGCGTCAAGCTCTTTTGCGCCCCGGCCCGGCCCGGTGACAAGGACATTCTCAGTCAGCAGCGCGAAGGTTCCACCGCCGCTGGGCAGCTCTCCCAATGATTCACCGTCGGTCCGTGCGAAAATGGCCGGATTGGTCCGCCCGGTTGGGACATAAAGCCGCTCATCAGAAGCAAGCATGTACCCCTGCGGAGATATGGTCACTTTTTGCTTCCATTTTACTGAGCCATCTTCAGCACTCAGTGCCGACAGGAATGTATCCTGGTTCGGGAACAAGCCGGCAGCAAAATACAAAATCCCGTTATCGACCAGCAGGCCCGATCGTATCGGACACATCGATATGATACGACCGTTGCCCGGAATCATACGATCCCCGTCAGTTCCCTTATGTTTCCATACGAGCGAGCCATCGTTAGCCGAAAGGCAGTAGACATATCCATCGTCCGAGGCCGCATAGACTTTGCCGTCCGAGATGCATGGTGCCAGCCTGACAGGGCCTTCCGTGAAGAACGTCCAGCGCTCATGTCCGGTCATCGAGTCCAGCGCATAGACTTTGTCATCCGCCGATGAAGCAAAGTATATGGTATCGCCCATTCCTACGACGTGAAATGCCCTGTCGTATGTTACAGTTGACCTGAGGTTAAACTGCCGGTGCCAGAAATCCTGATTTGCCGGTCCCGGCCATGCGGGCTGAGGCTCGTGTGACGCCTTGTAAATCCATGATTCATTCAGCGGAAGCTGTAGCCGCTCACCGGTGACGCCGCTCCTGTGTTTGTCACGCATGAAAGCCGGCCAGTCTTCGGCCTTTGTGGATGCGGGATTGACAAAGATTAAAGAGCAAAGGGTAAACAGGGACACGTATTTGTACATGGAGTACCTTTCACTTCAGAACACAAAAAATACGATTAAGCCCAATTCTGTCATAAGATAACAAATCTGAATGGCAGATGCCATCATATTGCTTGTTGCTCACGGTAAAATCTGTTGACAGTATGACATGAATTTGTTAGCTTAATTACGTCGGAAGCTTATAGAAATACTTAATCGCAGTTGGTATGGTAAATTTCGGATAAATCCACCTTACGCCGCACAGCATTATTAAGATGGCTCTTATGAAGTCTTTTTCAATGGAAATAACCCGAATGCCGGGGGGGAAAAAAACCATAGTTGTCTTGCTCCAGGTGCTTGCTATTTGTGTCCCTCTTTGTGCCCAGCACCGTCCGAGTGATGCAAGCTTTGAGCAATTTGAAAATAGCGGTGAATATGCAGCGAACAATCATATCGACACCCTGGTGATGAAAACATTTCGCAGCAGGGGAATCGAGCCGGCAAACCTGTGTTCCGATGCGGTCTTTATCCGGCGTGTGTACCTGGATGTAATCGGCACGTTGCCCGAGCCGCAGGAGGTTCGCGAGTTTCTGCAGGACAGCAGTCCCCGCAAGCGTGCGGCGCTGATTCACGAGCTCTTGAGACGGGATGAGTTTGCCGACTATTGGTCGCTGAAGTGGTGTGACCTTTTGCGCGTAAAAGCCGAGTTTCCCATCAATCTGTGGCCCAATGCGGTGCAGGCGTATCATCGCTGGATTCGCGATGCGATTGCCTGCAATATGCCTTACGATCAGTTTGCCCGCGAGATGCTGACTTCGAGCGGCAGCAATTTTCGTGTGCCGCAGGTGAATTTCTATCGTGCGATCCAGGGCCGGGAGCCATCCGCTATTGCCGGTGCGGTGGCACTGACGTTTATGGGGGTGCGTCTGGAGAATTGGCCCGAAGAGCGTCGCTCGGGTATGGAGGCTTTTTTCTCCCGTGTGGCGTACAAGCTGACGGCCGAGTGGAAGGAAGAAATCGTTTACCTGGACCCGTCGCAGACCGAGCCTCTTGAGGCTGTTTTTCCCGATGGCGCGAGTGTGCAGATTCCAGCGGACAAGGACCCACGCACGGTCTTCGCCGATTGGCTGATCGCTCCGGAAAACCCGTGGTTCGCGCGCAACATCGTAAATCGTATCTGGGCATGGCTGCTCGGCCGCGGAATCATTCACGAGCCGGACGACATTCGCCCCGACAACGTGGCCGTCCACCCGGAGCTGCTGGCCTACCTGGAAAATCAACTGGTTAAAGCAGATTACGACCTGAAACATATTTATAGCCTGATTCTCAATTCCAGCACTTACCAGCAGTCTTCTCGTGTCGCGGGCATCCTGCCCGCGATTCGAGGGCGAGACGCCCTCGACACGGCTGAAGCTCTGTTTGCTTGTTACCCGGTTCGTAGGCTCGAAGCGGAAGTGCTGATCGATGCTTTGTGCTGGATTTCCGGGACACAGGAAAGTTATTCGAGCCCAATTCCGGAACCGTTCACTTTCATTCCGGGAGAGAATCGGTCCATCGACTTGGCGGACGGCAGCATAACCAGTCAGTTCCTCGAAATGTTCGGCCGACCGTCTCGCGATACCGGCCTGGAATCCGAACGCAACAATCAGCCGACGGATGCGCAACGGCTGCACCTGCTGAATTCGAGCCATGTGCAGGACAAGATAGAACGCAGCACGCGGTTGAACGGCCTGGTTAAGGCGGCCAAGGGCAACCGCAGCATGCTGGTCAACACGATCTATCTGAACATTTTGTCGCGTTATCCGACGCAGGCCGAACTGGCGGCCGCACAAGAATATTTTCAAACAAAGGGTATAAATCTCAGGCAGGCCGCGAACGATCTTGCCTGGGCCTTGATTAATACCAAGGAATTTTTATATAGACATTAAGGTCTATCGAAAGTCGCCGCTGCGGCCATCCGACAAATAGTGAGGAAACGGTCAAATGAAAAAGCACACAACAGACTTCATTACTCGGCGGGAAGCGCTTAAACGAGGCGTTGCCGGAGCGGCGGGACTTGCACTGACCGGCCTTTTCACCCGCCCGGTGCGGTCTGCATCGTTGAACCCCAAAGCCAAATCGGTCATTCAGATCTGGATGTGGGGCGGCCCAAGTCACCTGGACACTTTCGATCCCAAGCCGGAGGCGGGCAATGATTATTGCGGCCCTTTTAAAAAGCCGATTACCACAAACGCCGACGGCATCCGAATCGGCGAATTGCTCCCGCTGCTGGCACAGCAGGCCGACAAGTATTCCATCATCCGCAGCATGACACATGGGAACAATAGTCACGAGACCGCGTCGTATATTGTACAGACCGGACGCGAGCCGGGCAGGCTGGTTTATCCCAGCGTCGGTGCGGTCGTCTCGCTGTTTAAGGGCTATGATCGCGGGTATAAGGGTCTCGTCCCGCCTTACATTGTTTTGACCCAGCCTCAGGGGCGTTTCTCCGAAGCGGGTTTTCTTGGTCCGCGATATAAACCTTTCGCTACCGGCGGCGATCCCAGCCGGACCCCATTCGCCGTAGAAGGAATCGTCGCGAAAGGCATTTCCGACGAGCGCCAGCGCAGCAGGCGGCAGTTGCTCCATAACCTCGATTCTCTCGGCAAGGCCATACCGGACAATCCGCAATTCGAAAAGTTCGATCAATGTGAGGAAAACGCGTACGGCATGATGTTCGGTGATGCCCGGAAATTGTTCGATCTGTCGGATGAAAAAGACGAAATCCGGGACCGCTACGGCCGTAACACGTTTGGCCAGTCCTGCCTGATAGCGCGCCGGCTGGTCGAAAACGGCGTACCATATGTCACCATTAACTACAAGGGCTGGGATACACATAAACAGCACTTCGAAGCCATGCGCCGAATGCTGCCGGAAATGGACGCCGGCATGGCGACACTTTTGCAGGACCTGGCCGACCGCGGCCTGCTTGACAGCACGATTGTATGGTGGAGCGGCGAGTTCGGACGAGGCCCGAAAATCCAGTGGGATTCGCCCTGGAACGGCGGCCGGTCGCATTACGGCAAATGCTTCTCGGCGGTAGTCGCAGGCGGAGGATTCAAAGGCGGCCGCGTCGTCGGCTCTTCCGACGAAAAGGGTGAGGAAGTCGCGGACCGTCCCGTATACCCGGCAGACCTGAACGGCAGTATGTACACGCTGCTCGGTATCGACCCCGATGGCCCGATGCCAAACCCGCGGGGCCTGGACGTAAAAGTAATGCCCGCATCTGACAAAGGTGCCGGTCGACTCACGGAGATCATGTAAGCCGAGCTGATGCCTTTTTGGGACATTATTGGCACGTCAGGTTCATGAGTAGACGTCCCGTTCGAAATTGGCCCATTCGACTGCGCTCATGGCATGCTTTGATTGGGTTTGTTTTTTCGCTTCTCACATCAGGCTTTATTCTCATATTCCCTTTTGGCACAAGCGTTTATCTCCATTCGGCCATGACACAAATTGGCTTTGTTTTTTCAAATTCCATTTCGCAATACGCATCACGCAGTACTCAGAACGAAATAAATTGGCTTTGTTTTTTCAAACAGCATCCATTCGTCTTATTTAAGATCCATTCGACTGCGATCAGAGCCTGCCCTGAACGGAGCTGAAGGGACAGGTTTAGAGCTTCGTGCTTCGAGTTTCCGGCCAAAGCCCGGCAAATTGGCTTTGTTTTTTCAAATAGGCTTTTCCTTAATTTAACGCTGAACTCTGTACACTGAACGATAATATTGGCTTTGTTTTTTCAAATTCATTTCAATTTTTCGTCGTTTTCTACTCTTTTTCACCTGTTTTTTTCATTAATTTGCCTTCTGCCCCTTCGATTCCACTCAGGACAAGCATACTACATACGAATTAACCGCGGATTTGCCCGGTTAGATAACGGCTTTGCCTATCTCGCAGGGTAAACGCGGAAGAAAAGAAAAAATCGTAAATCGCAAGTCGTAAACCTGTCCCTTCAACTCCGTTCAGGGCAGGCTCTGAGCAAGGTCGAATGGAGCGTAAATAGCAAAGTCTCCTGTATTCTGTATTCTATATCTATTTTGTTAACTATTATACGAAACTTCATCTCAAATGTCGTACAAATTCCAAATAAATCTCCGTGAGACGGCGTTCCCTTCGACCGGGCTCAGGGCAGGCTTTGTTCGTATTGCGTATTGCGTGCTATGGATAATCAATCCATACAAAATCTACGTAAATCCCGTAGATCTTGTCCAAAAAAGTCGGCTGGAATTGGCGTAAATGTTCCTTCGGCAAGATCAGAGCAGGCATGGCAAAGGCTAATTGAGTGTGGTGTCAAGAAAAGAATAGGTGGCTGTCCATAATATTTTCTAGTATTTTGGAATTGGCGTCAAGAAATGAGTAAGGCGTCCCCCGATTTTCAGTACTGAAAAAGCTCCGTACTCATTATTCGTACCACATTGTGTGCACGGAGTATTTTGTTTTGCAAAAGGCATGTTAGCTTTTTCCCAGAAAGCAATCGCGCGTGAAATCTATGACTCTATTAAAGTCATCAGAATTGTCTAATTCAGTATCGAATATTGGAATTCGAATTTTCTTGCTTGATAGGCTTTTAAACCATTTCTCATATCGTATGTTAAGGTCCTTAACGAAATCTCGCAACGCTCCGTCAGGCAGTTCCTGTCTTCTTCTATTGGCTCTGTATCCTTCAATGACGCGAGAGGAAAGAAGTGTGGCGTCATTGCACGAAAGGTATATGTATCCAACCGGTTGCGAGATTGAAGCGTGGCACTGCTCCCAAAATCGCCTGTATACATCGAACTGCGCTGCAGAAATCGCACCTGATTCGGCGTGCCTGCTAGCAAAGATATAGTCTTCACTTATTGATCTCTCAAGCAAAAACACCTTACCCTGTTCTTCCAATCTCTTGATCTTTAGTGTTCGCTGCAATAGAAAGTTCATCTGTATAAGGAAAGCATACTCATTTGGCTGATCGAACATTTTCTGAAGATAGTCATGATGAAATTCCTTCTCGTCAACATATTCGGTTTGGAAAGACTGACCAAGCCGGTGAAGTAAATGCTTTCCCACCGTCGATTTTCCAGCTCCTGTATTTCCACATATCGCAACGTACATTGTTTTATTCAAAGACCTTAGCTATTTGTTCTTCAACAGCACACAACTTCTCTTTAAGCTGTTCCATATCCTTGGGTTGTACTGTATCTTTGCTTATGTCGTAATTTTCACTATATGCTTGCTTTACAATATTATAAAACTCGCCAAACTTGATCACGTCATCCTGCCTTAATCCTTTGGTAATGCTGGCGAGACCATTATCAAAAAAAGGGTCTCTTTTGTTGCCCTTACATTTCATGACTTCTTGTTTCACTTGGCCAGTGGGCATATTACTATAAAAACCTTCATAAAAAACTCTCTTGGATAAAAGCAAATAATAGATTTGCAGGACAGAGTAATAGTCGTCAAGCCAAGTGTGTCTTCTGTAGTCATTGAACGTTACAAGCGATTGATAGTAGGCGCTCCCTGGCCGGTCTCCTTCTCTTGTTAGGTGACGGTTTGCCCCGAAATCATTTTGAACGTCTTTGGCTAATCCAAAGTCAATAATCGTGACATTTGCCCTCCCACCCTCTGGGAACTCTATCATAATGTTGTTTGGCTTCAAATCCCGGTGAACGATTTCTAGTTTGTGTACCTCCTTCAACGTCTTCACAATGGCTGCAATAACATTTGGGATCTGTAGACCAGTGATTTGTCTAAAGCAGTTCTGCAGGTTGTTTCCATTGATAAACTTCTTCAGTAGATAGTAGTGTGTGTCATCAATTCTGTTAATTGAAAGAATCTCCTCAACATTCTGCACCTTCTTATGGATTAGTGTGAGAAGCGCCTTCCCCTCGATTAGAAAGCGGTCCAGCCAAGTGTTATCACTTATATTTTCAAGTGGAACCTTAATTACTCTTGGAAGAAGCGTGGCTATGTCTAACACACTATAAACCCGCCCATACCCGCCTTGACCTAGCGCCTTAAATAGGAAATACTTCTTGGCCTCGTCACCGAGGTACTCACTGAATTCGCCACGGACATCGTCGTTCGCTGGTGATGGTATATGTGTGCTGGAATGAAACAAGGAACTCCTGAAGAAATCCTTTGTCAAATCACTCATATCTGGGATTGGAAGCGCTGAGACGGAGAACGGTCTACCTGTGATATTCGTGTCACTGATTTGTCCACCATTCTTAAGTGATCCAAAAACCTCAGGATAGGTCAAAACTAAGTTTTCGAATCGAAAATTTAGCTCACCTAAAGAGTGGGTCCAACTGCCAATAGAAACGCATTGAAATTTACTCAGGTCTCTCGTTCGCTCGGGAACTGGTGTTTCTTCTTCCAGTATTTTTCTGAGTATTTCGTCTTGCTCCTTATCACTCTTGAGCTCCCACGGATCATCAAAGGTAGTCCCTGGAACCAACCACATTCTTCCTTTGCTGAAAGCTGAGTTCGTTTTCTTCACCAAGTACAACTGGTGATTAGAATCGAAGACATAGATACCGATTCCATATTTGGGCATGTGAACTCCCTACTAATATCTGTTTGATCTAACCATAATAAAGTTTCAGAAGATTTGAAATACCCCTATCGAGATCCGCGATACGCCTGACTCGGGTTACGTATTTAGGATTATCCAGGCACAAGCGAATGTTCCCATCCCGCGAAATCCTGAGAGCCTTTGCCTGATCCTGGCAGTTGTTCTTTTTTGTGCAAGTTCTGCATATGGACAAAGACGGCTTAAAAGGTGGACGGAAATAAACTCTTGATGTTGCCTCTTCCTGTAGATCTAGCGGTAATCGGTTGATCGCTTCTCCCAAATAGGCGGTCGTTTGTTCTGTAGAAAGATGCGATGTTTCCGGTACTCCATCGTTGGGTAAAATAGAGAAGAAACGTAGAATGACCCTCTCCTTACGAAGGAAATACTCCATGAATTCATGGATTTCGTCGAGATTCTCGGTGTACAATGGAACGTTGATCTTAACAGGGCTGAATCCGATATCCAACGCAAGGTCGATATTAGTGAGTACCCTCTCCAGTGTGTCGTTCCCACATACTGCCCGGTAACGGCTCGCACGAAGGGAAGGCAGCGAGATGTTGATTCTCCTGAGTCCTGCGTTTCGAAGTCTTTCTGCATGCGCATGCAGAATAATTCCGTTCGTGGTCAAGCCCAGCTCGATTACTGAACTCTCTGCCACTTTCCCGATGTAATCTGCAATCCTGTTTTCAAGCAACGGCTCTCCACCAGTGAAGTGGATTTTTGTGATCTGCCTTTTCTCGGCAATTTTGACCAACTCTTGAAAAAAGGCCATGCCGAAAAGACCAATGTCCCTTCCTTGGCCGGTCTCTTTAAAACAGTAGGCACAACTATTATTGCACTGATTCGTAAGAATTATCCGAATATAGAGGTCTGATACTTCCGCTAATCTGAACTTTCGCACTGTTGTATTGGATGTAGTACTTATCATGGCCTGGAAAATATGCTTTCTATGACAGATTATGGCTTAGTCTGTGGATGCGATTTGTATTGATCCTCTCTTCTCTCGCACAGTTCATCTCCGCTTGCAGACTAGTTCCAAAATACCACCAAAATGCTTCGAATTGTTCGGTTTGTCTTTTCTTCTTCCTATGAGCGTCCATGCCCTTCCTTCATATGAATATGAATATCCATTCTCGTGAAGAATTCGAATATGCAGTGTTTCACACCGGCAATGAGCAATTATATGGTTGTTGCTACCAATATCCACCCTAATAATTAAAAATGTCTATATGACAATAAAAACAGTCAAATTGTTGACTCTCTCGTTTTTTCCTCAGTCTACCAACTGGCAACGGGTGGCCCAGCAGCCTTTCGAGCTTGCTAATGAACCTACCCGCCAACTTGTCCTTATCGGCTCTCACACATCAGATTCCACTACTCGTGGTGGAATTATAGAGTATGGGACGGGAGATGTCAAATGAAAATTAATGCCGTCGCTGTTAATTAATCTAAATGGCTGTAATTCAATAAGTTGTGGGGAATTCTTTGGCCCCTTTTTCGGACGGAATTCTTGCAAACTGCTGGTGATTGGGTATAATAACTTCAGAACCTTAGTCCGAAAGCAGAAGACGGAAGATAGAATTCTGACGTCGGTCCTCTGATCTCCGTCATTTGACCTATAAGGAGCGGTAAAATGGATATCGAATATCGAAGTTTGTCATTGGCTATTCGTCATTCGTTATCCGTTATTCTCTTTTGCTTTACGGCTGCGTGGGGTCAGTCGGTTACGAAAGAACCGCATATCGGCTACCTTTACCCGGGCGGCGGGCAGCAGGGGACTGTCATTCAGATTACTGCCGGAGGCCAGTACCTCGCCGGAGCAACCGATGTGTACATTTCCGGCCAAGGCGTGCATGGCTCGGTTATTAAATACATCAAACCCCTTAGAAACATCCAAAAGGAACAGCGGCAGTTAATCCAGACGCGTCTGAAAGAAGTGCGGGACAAGCGATTGGCTGAACTGCCGATCCATCCCTTCGACCTTGCTCAGGACAGGCCCCATCCAGATAAAAGCAATCCGGATGAGGCTGCCACCCCATTTAAAAAGGAAAACGATGCAAAGGCCGAAGAAGTGGAAATGCCGGACCATCCGTTATTGTACGACCTGGAGAATAAAAGCCTTCGAGAGCTGGCCCATATTTCGAGCATTCTCTTTTTCCCGAGGGATAAATTGCAGATGAACCGGCAGCTTGCCGAAACAGTGCTGATCGAAATTACCATCGATCCCGATGCGCAGCCCGGCAGCCGTGAACTCCGGCTTGCAACCAAGACCGGCCTGACCAATCCGATGGTCTTCCATGTGGGATTGCTGCCGGAAATACGCGAACTTGAGCCTAACAACCGGCAGGCGTACCCCGAACGTGTCGCGGTCATCCTGCCCGCGATTCGAGGGCGGGACGCCCTCGACATGGCCCGCGAGACGGACGCCCTCGACACGGCTGAGCCGCTCGAACTGCCCGTGCTGTTGAACGGGCAAATCATGCCGGGGGATGTCGACCGTTTCCGATTTCGTGCGAACAAGGAACAACAGCTCGTAATAGAGGTTCAGGCACGGAGCCTGATTCCGTATCTGGCCGATGCCGTTCCCGGCTGGTTTCAGGCTGTGCTGGCCCTTTACGACGCCGGGGGCAGGGAAGTGGCCTTCGCGGATGATTATCGTTTCAACCCGGACCCGGTCCTCTTCTATAAGATTCCTGAAAATGGCGAATACGAGCTGGAGATTCGTGATTCGATCTATCGCGGACGGGAGGATTTTGTTTATCGCATCGCCGTGAGCGAGCAGCCTTTCATAACGCAGATGTTCCCGTTGGGTGGCAGGGCGGGCGTTGAGACCGTCGCCTCCATCAACGGCTGGAACCTCCCCGGGACCGAGCTGCCTTTGGACACCCGGCCTGGCGTCAACAATTTCCGAAAGACGGCTTACTATGATAAAAAATGCCTTTCCAATTCCGTTACGTATGCCGTCGATACACTGCCTGAATGCAATGAAACCGAATCCAATAACACCTCTGAAGAAGCGCAGCTAATCGAGCTTCCGAAAATCATCAACGGGCGAATCGCCGAGAGCGGCGACGTTGACATGTTCCGCTTTGATGGTCATGCCGGCGACAAAATCGTTGCTGAGGTCTATGGCCGGCGGTTGAATTCTCCGCTGGACTCGCTCCTGCGGCTGACCGATTCATCCGGCAGCGTGCTGGAATGGAACGACGACTACGTGCTTAAGGATAGTTACCTGTACAGGGATATGATGGGATTGATTACGCACCACGCCGATTCGTATATGCCGGCCGAGCTGCCGAAGGACGGCAATTACTACGTTCAGCTTACCGATGCGCAGCATCATGGAGGCGGGGCGTATGGCTATCGGCTGCGCATTGCCCCGGCGCATGGCGATTTCGTATTGCGCGTGACACCTTCGAGCATCGGAATGCGTGCAGGCGGCACCGCTGCGATCTGGGTACACGCGTTGAGAAAAGACGGCTTCGACGGCGAGATCGATGTGCTATTGAAAGATGCGCCGGCAGGCTTCGAACTTTGCGGCGGGCGAATACCCGCCGGACACGATCGTATACGTGTCACCCTGACGGCGCCTCCTGATGCGCCCGCTGAGACGGTCCCTCTTCAATTGGAAGGCCGCGCCAATATCGGCGGGCATACCGTCAACCGGCTTGCCGTTCCCGCGGATGATGTCATGCAGGCGTACCTGTACCGGCATTTGGTCCCGGCACAGGAGTTCCTGGTCTTAATCCAGAAAAGCAGGTGGGGGGTGCCGCCGGTTGATCTGGCCGGCAATAGTCCGGTCCGGATTCCCGCGGGCGGTTCGGCCCAGGTTCGAATCGAGACCACCGGACACGCGAACTTCAAAGGCGTGCAATTGCAACTTAACGAACCGCCTGATGGATTGACCATGCACGATGTGACCGTTGTGCCCAATGGTCTGGCGTTCCAACTGAAGGCCGACGAAAATGTTATGCCGAACGGCTTCTCGGATAACCTGATCATCGAGGCTTTCAGGGAGTCTGCTCCCAAAAAGAAAGACGGCAAAACCGCAAATCAGAAAAGCCGTTATTCGATGGGTGTCTTCCCGGCGATTCCGATTGAAATTGTGCAGCGATAGCATTGGAAAAGAAGGAGATTCAATTATGGGTAAACATAGTCTGGCAGCTTTAGCGGCGTTCGTTTTATTATTTCTCGCTCCGGAATTTAGCCGGGCGGCACAGCAGAAGGTCGAAACGCTGGAAATCGGCCGGCAGGCGCCTGATTTTAATCTTCCCGGCGTGGACGGGCGCAATTACCGACTGGCGGATTTTGCCGACGCGAAGATTCTCGTGGTCGTTTTTACCTGTAACCACTGTCCCACCGCACAGGCATACGAGGACAGGATCAAGAAGCTGACCTCCGATTACAAAAGCAAAGGTGTCACCGTGGTTGCCATTTCGCCCAATGACCCGGAAGCGGTGCGTCTCGATGAACTTGGCTATTCGGATATGAGCGATACATTCGAAGAAATGAAAATCCGTGCCAGGGATAAAAGCTATAATTTTCCATATCTTTATGACGGAAAGACGCAGGCTGTCACCATTGCTTATGGGCCGGTTGCTACGCCGCACTTGTTCATCTTTGACAACCAGCGGAAGCTGCGCTACGTCGGGCGATTCGACGATTCGGAAAAACCCAAACAGGTTAAATCCAACGATGCGATTAATGCAATCGAGGCGATATTGGCCGGTAGAAATGTACCTGTCGAGAAGACCATGGCATTTGGCTGTTCGATTAAATGGGCCGACAAACGAGCCTCGGCGAAAGCCGCGTTAGTATCCTGGGCGAGGGAAGATGTCACCCTAACGACGATAAATGCAAAAGATGTCAGCGAGCTTGTAAAAAACAATACGTCAAAACTAAGGCTGATCTATATCTGGGCGACCTGGAGCGAACCGAGCGTCAAGCAAATAGAGCAGTTCGTTATTACGAACCGGATGTATCGCCGGCGTGATTTCGAGCTGATTACCATAAGTGCCGATTCACCCGCAAAAGAGCAGCAGGTTCTTTCCGCTTTGAAAAAACAGCAGGCATCCTGTAAAAACTATTTATTTGCCCAGAGTGACATTTACCAGCTCATGGAAGCATTGGACAAGGATCTGCCTGGCGGTGTCCCCTGTACACTTTTGATAGAGCCGGGCGGCAAAGTCATTTATCGCAGGCTGGGATTGATAGAGCCGCTCGAACTTAGAAAGACCATTGTTGAATACGTCGGGCGCTATTACAAATAGCGTCTGTCGTATCCAAAATTATGTTTTAATCGGATTTTGCTATTTTTGCTCCTCAAGGATGCCCATGCCGCTGCGATCCGGGTAAGGCGGTCGTTTGGCCGGCACATAGGGATTTTTCTCGATCTCATCGAGCATGTGTTTTATGGCGGCATCGAGCTGCGGATCGCCCCCGTCGACCATTAACGCCGGGTCGTCGATAACCTCTATATCCGGGTCCACGCCGTGACCTTCCATTGTGAGCGTGCCGTTAGTTTCGTAGAAGGTGATAAACGGTACGGTTAATCGCGCGCCGTCAATCAGCGATGGATTCCTGGAAATGCCGATAACGCCGCCCCATGTGCGCATGCCGATAAGTTTTCCAAGGCCGGCTTTGCGGAAGAGGTATGGAAATATGTCCCCGCCGGAGCCGGACTCGCCGTTGATTAACATGCATTTGGGGCCCTGGTGGCTAAGGGTCGGGATGCGCCAGTCGTTTTCATAACGCTCAAACAAATGCAGGTATATGGGGCGGTTCAGAAGCTCGATGAAACGGTCCGCGATATCCCCGCCCCCATTCCATCGCTCATCGATTATCAGCGCGCCTTTGTTCATCTGGCCGTAGAACTGACGGAAAAGTTCGCGTTGTCCCCGGTCCCCGGTATCCGGTACATATATATACCCAACTCGGCCGCCGGATTTTTCTTCGACGCGCCGGCGATTACTATCAACCCAGTGACGATAACGCAGATCGTATTCAGAGTCCGCCAGCTTCACTACCACGCTGATGGCCTGCTCGGGGTTGGGAGTAGCGCCTACGGTCAGTGTCACGGTTTGCCCGGCCAGGCCTTCGAAAGCAGCCCAGGGCGCCTTGGATGTATCGACCGGGATACCGTTGACTTTGAATAGATATTTACACTGCTCGCGCTGCTTCTGGTCCAGATCGTGCAGCACGGAGCGGGCGTCGGTGTCCCAGATGCCGCCCTCGTATAACTTGCTAATGCGATAGTATCCCTGGTCGAGCTCGAAATCCACTCCGAGATATCCGATCGATTGGGATGGGCCGGAGTCAACATCGCCGCCGCCATAATAGGTGTGCCCTGCGTTGACCTCGCTGATCATCTCGGCAATGACATACCCGACGTCGCTGCGAGACACGCAGTCATCCAACATGCTCTCGTACTGTTTTCGCACGGCGGGCCAGTCCACCCGATGCATGTGGGGGTCGTAAAAATAGTCACGCATAAAACGCCACGCGTCAGCGAAGATTTGCCGCCACTCCTGGCGAGGTTCAATTACAACTTCCATCGGCTTAGCAACAACAAGATTTTCAAGTTTTTGATCGGGTTTGGCGTCGATTATGCCTGTCTTACCCTCACTGCGCACCAGCAGCTTCTTGCCGTCCGGCGTCATTTGCACGAAGTCTACCTTTTTGAGAATCGTTTTCTCCTCGCGTTTTTCGTCGTTAGGATCAAAGGACTGGAGTGTGTTCTCCTCTCCGTGGCGCAGATAAATCACATGGTTTTTGTCGTTGACCTCGAGGTAGGAAAAACGTCCGCGCTTAATGGGCACGCGGAAAGAACGCATCTCCATATTTTCCAGGTCAATGTCGACCGGCTTGATTTTCTCCTTCTCCTTCTCCTTGTCATCTTTGGCGTCGGGCTTTTCGTCGTCCTTTTTAACAGATTCATCACTCTGTGCTTTGTCCCCGGATTCCTTGCTGCCCGTATCATTGGCATCTTCACACTCGGATTTCCTGTCCTCCGTACTCTTCTCGTCTTTGTCTTTCTTGTCGTCGTCCTTCTTGGCCTTCTTCTCTTTATCCGGCTCTTCTTCGTCACTTTTTGCCTTGAATGGATTCGAGACATCCTTTCGCAAGGCAATCGCGTGCAATACTGCCGTGTCTTGGAATGTAAAGGTCAGGCCCACATCTGCATATTTTGGTTCTGAGATTTCTCGTTGACTGAAGAAGTACAGGAAGTCTCCCTTACGATCGAACGTAGGCAGATAGTCCACGAACATACCACTGGTTGCCTGGTGAAGCTCGTCTTTCAGGACATTATATAGCATGACCACATTCATATTGTCCATGTTGGGTTTGGTGTAGGTCAGCCATTGTGAGTCGGATGACCATTTGAACGGACTGGGAACATCCGAGCCCCATCCCGTTATATTCACACGGTCGAAATAACGGACTTGCCGCTTTTCGACATCGAAGAGATAAAACTTGCTTTCATGATCGACCAGAAGCATCCACTTCGAATCGGGTGACCAGATTGGTTGATAGCGGTAGCCGGGTCCCATAGACGTGACGGTTTCCGGTTTGCCTTGTCCATCGGCGGGCCGGATAACGAGTTCGTTTTCACCGGATTCATCCGACAAGTATGTAATCCATTTTCCATCGGGACTCCACGAAGGCTCGCGTTCGGCGATACCGCTCGTGCGTGTGAGGTTTCGAGGAGTGCCGTTCTTGGCTGGCAGCGACCAGATATCGCCGCGGCTTTGGACCAGAGCGCGCTTGGCGTTGGGGGAGACATGCCAATCCGAAAGGCGTCCGCTAACGTCCTTGCGAATCGGACGGAGCTTCGGACGGGCGCCGGGAATCGAGATATTAACGGGGATCGCCTGCTCGCCGGCGAGGTTCAGCAGGTAGAGTTTGGCATTGTATTCAAAGATAATCTCACCCTCGCCGTTCGGTCCGGGGCCGTTGGAAGGCCATTTTATATCGTAATCCTTGAAATTTGTAACCTGTTTTCTCTCGTTTGTCTCCAGGTTATAACACCAAATATTAAGACGATGATTCGGTCCGGCATCAGAAAGATAATAGATTTTTTTGCCGTGCCACATTGGAATGGTATCGGTGCCTTCCCAGTCAGTGATTTTTTTGGAGGTGTGATTGGTTAAGTGGAAAAGCCAGATGTCCGAAGCCCAGCCGCCGCGATAACGTTTCCATGTCCTGAAATCGGTATTGCGCGGCGTGTAAGCGAGCCACTGACCGTCTGGCGAGATGACCCCATAACCACCGTAAGGAATCGGCAACTGATTCGGAAGACCGCCGGCCTGCTGCACAGTGAACAATTGGGCCTGCCTCCCCAGCCCTCCCAGCCCGTTCATTGCGAACAGGAGTTGGTTGTCGAAAGACCAGTCGCACAGACGCTCACCGCTGGAATGATAAGTCACCCGTTGCGGGATTCCTCCATCTATAGCTACCGTGTAGATATCGAAGTTACCGTCATAGTTGCCGCTGAATGCAATAGTGCGTCCATCCGGACTGAATCGCGGGAAGGCTTCTCCGCCGGGAGGACTTGCCAATGGGGAGGCTGTTCCGCCCGATCGCGGAACCACCCAGATATCGTCTGCATAGACGAATACGATATGCGTCGAGCTGACATCCGGGTAACGCATCATGCCGCCATGGGGCTGAACATCGGCACCGGCAGTGAAAGGGCAAAAAATCGACAACATTAAGAACATGCAGAACGGCGGGAATTTGGTAAATTCTCTCATCATAATAATCCTTTATTAATTGGGTATTGAATAGCTTTGCATTTATTATGCCGGATAAATTTCATTTTGGACAGAATAAAGAAAGAACGCCGGAAAATTCCCTCAGCAGTTCACCGATCAATCAGCCTTATTGAACCGGGTAACATGGAAGAATACAAATTCCGAGGCTTATACAGAAGCACGTCGGCGGCAGCTTCAGGCGACAACGAGTTGATATTTTGGCACGCACCTGGCACGCACCCAAATTTCCGGGGGGGAAAAGGCCGTCAACTGCAAATTCTTGACAGCTCAAGAGTTATCAAATATCCCCGGTGCGACTCGAACGCACAACCTTTGGCTCCGGAGGCCAACGCTCTATCCAATTGAGCTACGGGGACGAGAATAGAGACATCTCTATAATATGCTATACAAATATACAAAAATAGCCGTCATGTCAAGCACATAGCTGTTTTATGCATTATTTCCATTATTTACCGTTTTTCACGTCACATACGCATAGTCGAAAGGAACTACTGTATAGATATAATATGCGTCGGATAGCGTCAAAAAAGAGACCTTCGGATTATACAAAGAAGAGGATCGAATGCGCCTTTTTCCGCGTGTAAATATGCCAGGAATATGTTATAATGATATAAATTATGAATGGAATGGAAGGTCGATAAATGAAGTTATACAACTTGAAGCACATTTGGTCAGCTCTACTTCTAATCTCTTCTGTGTTCTGGACTTGTGTTCAAGCAGAACAGTCCGGCCGGCAGATAGAAAAGGTGGATTGGCTCGCTGGCCCGGCTGGGCGTATCAAAGCCATAAGATATTTGAAAGGAAAAGAGCCAACATCTGAATCCGCAGCAAATTTCAAGCTATTTTCCGTGGAATCCGCGATTATTCAGACATTAAATACTATCGATTCTCCTCCCACAGCCGGATTTGTTCCCCGAATTGCTGTAGCTGTAACAGACAAGCGGTCAGATGATACTGACTTTGTAGCAGAGCCGCATATGTCCGTCGTAGGAAGATATTTAACAGATAATCCGTCAACGGACTTTACCATCGGCCTATTCGATACCGGTGCTTCTACCAATATCATAAGCAACGCCGGAGCCATCCGTATCGGTATTTATTCTTCTGATTTATTAACATCGAACACTATTGAAATTGCGGGAGCGACACATTCTGTTTATGGCGGCGTAAGCCAGCCTTTAGGCGTCTTTATGGATGGACTCGCGGCAATTGACCAAAACACAATGACGTTGGAC
>Ga0315288_10004557_pt1 | contig 17662 bp, 20 predicted proteins | sample YL17G11_20_MG_FD_203454 | JGI IMG/M metagenome (GOLD analysis project Ga0315288, IMG submission 203454) | Sediment microbial communities from Yellowstone Lake, YNP, Wyoming, USA - YL17G11_20 | ecosystem: Environmental > Aquatic > Freshwater > Lake > Sediment | place: USA: Wyoming | collected... | reverse complement strand
GCGGGATGGGAGCTTTACCGATCCTCGACATGTGCCGTCCTCACCAGATGAAGCAGATCACTTCGCCACCCAGGCCGAGCTTGCGCGCTTCGGCGCTGGTCACAAGCCCGCGTGACGTTGAGATGATCGCTGTGCCGAGCCCTCCGAGCACCTTGGGCAACGACTCCTTCTTGGCGTACACACGACGCCCGGGCTTGGAGACGCGCTTGATGCCGGAGATGACCCGTTCTCTGTTCTTGCCGTACTTGAGCTCGACGTGGATGACCTCGCCGCGCTCGCCGTGCTTGACTTCGTAGCCGACGACGTAGCCCTGATCGGTCATGAGGCGAGCGATCTCGACCTTCATCCGCGAGGAAGGGATCTCGACGATGCTGTGCCGAGCCGTGCTGCCGTTGCGGATGCGGGTGAGCATGTCGGCGATGGGGTCTGTCATTGACATGGTCCTCGCCTCCTCACCAGCTCGACTTGGTCAGGCCGGGGATGACGCCCTGGTGCGCGACTTCGCGCAGGCAGATGCGGCAGATCCCGAACTTGCGGTAGTACGCGCGCGGGCGGCCGCACCTGGCGCAACGGTTGTACTCGCGCGTCTTGTAGCGCTGCTTGCGCCCGGCCTTTACCACGAGGGATGTCTTAGCCATGCTTCAAATGCTCCTAGTTCGACCGGAACGGCATGCCGAGCTTGGCCAGCAGGGCACGCCCCTCCTCGTCCGTCTTGGCGGTCGTCGTGATGACCACGTTGAGACCGCGGAACTGCTCGATCGAGTCGTAGTCGATCTCGGGGAAGATGGTCTGCTCGCGCACGCCCATGGCGAAGTTGCCGCGCCCGTCGAACTGCTTCGGCGAGATGCCACGAAAGTCACGGATACGCGGCAGGGCGATGGAGACGAGACGGTCGATCATCTCGTACATGCGCTCGCCGCGCAGGGTGACCCGGCAGCCGATGGACATGCCCTCGCGCAGCTTGAAGCTGGCGATGGACTTGCGCGCCTTGGTGATCGCCGGGCGCTGGCCGCTGATGAGCGCCAGGTCCTCGACGGCGGCGTCGAGCAGCTTGGCGTTGGTCTTGGCCTCGCCGACGCCCATGTTGAGGGTCACCTTGGTGACGCGCGGCACTTCCATCACATTGCGGTAGCCGAACTCCTCTTTGAGCTGCGGCACGATCTCTGTGAAGAACTTTTCCTTGAGCCTTGCCATCGTCACTTACGCCTTGTCGATATCTTTGCCGCAGTTCTCGCGGCGGCACTTACGCACCTTGCCCCCGCCGTCGAGCAGCCGGTAGCCGACACGGGTCGGCTCACCGCAGGCCGGGCAGACGAGCATCACGTTCGACGCGTCGATAGGCGCCTCGCGCTCGATCACGCCACCCTGCGGGTTCTTCTTCGGGTTAGGCTTGGTGTGCTTCTTCATGATGTTGAGCCGCTCGAGCACGACACGGCCATGCTCGGTGTCGACGCGCATCACCTTGGCGGTCTTGCCGGCTTCCTTGCCGCTGACGACCTTCACCTGGTCGCCCTTCTTGATCTTCATCTTGCTCATCACAACACCTCGGGGGCGAGCGACACGATCTTCATGAAGTTCTTCTCGCGCAGCTCGCGGGCCACCGGGCCGAAGATGCGGGTCCCACGCGGGTTGTTCTGGTTGTCGATCAGCACGGCGGCGTTCTCGTCGAACGCGATGTACGTGCCGTCCTTGCGACCGAACTCCTTCTTGGTGCGCACCACCACGGCACGGACGACCTCGCCCTTCTTGACGCCGCCGCCGGGCGTGGCGACCTTGACGGTGCCGACGATGATGTCGCCGACCGTCGCGTAGCGCCGCCGGGAGCCACCGCGGATCCGGATGCAGAGGATCTCGCGGGCGCCCGTGTTGTCGGCGACTCGTAGTCTGGACTCAACCTGGATCATGTGCTTCCTCTGCCGGCTCTCTTACTTGGCCTTCTTGAGGATCTCGAGAAGGCGCCAGCGCTTGGTCGCGCTCAACGGGCGCGTCTCGACGACACGCACGAGATCGCCGACGCCGGCCGCGTTCTGTTCGTCGTGCGCGTGGAGCTTGCTCGAGCGGCGCACCACCTTGCCGTACTTCTCGTGCTTCTGAGCCACGTCGATACGCACGACGATCGTCTTGTCCATGGCGTCGCTGACCACGATGCCGCGGCGCTCCTTGCGCCCCGGCACCTTCTCAGGGGCCTTGCGCTCGACCTTGGCCTTGGTCTTGGCGGCCGAGACCTTGCGGGCCGGCTTGACGGCCACGGTCTCGGCGGTCTTCTTGGCGGCGGGCTTCTTCGTCGCCGCCTTCTTGGCGGCCGCCTTCTTCGCGGCCGGCTTACGCGCCGCCGACTGCTTGGCTGCGGGCTTGCCGCTGTCTGTCTTCTTCGTTGTCGCCATCAGGCTTCACCACCGGCTGCCTTGCGAACACGCTCACGTTCCGCCTGCATGGTGAGCAGGCGAGCGATCTCGCGGCGCGTCGCGTTCAACTTGTGCGGGTTGTCGAGCTGCCCGGTGGCGTGCTGGAAGCGCAGGTTGAAGAGCTCTTTGCGCGTGTCCTTCATACGCACGATCAGCTCGTCGTCGGAGAGCTCGCGCAGCTTGCTAGCCTTCAAAGAGACTCCCCTCCCTCGTCACGAACTTGCACTTGATGGGCAGCTTGTGGGCGGCCAGACGCATGGCCTCGCGAGCCACGGGCTCGGTCACGCCGGCTAGCTCGAACATGACCTTGCCGGGCTTGACCACGGCCACCCACGACTCGGGCGAACCCTTGCCGCCGCCCATGCGGGTCTCCGCGGCCTTCCTGGTGACCGGCTTGTGCGGGAACACGTTGATCCACACCTTGCCGCCACGCTTGATGTAGCGGGTCATAGCGATACGGGCCGCCTCGATCTGGCGATTGTTGACCCAGCCGCACTCCAGCGCCTTCAGGCCGAATTGGCCGAAGTCGACAGTGGTGCCGCCCTTCGCGGTGCCGGCCATGCGGCCGCGCTGCTGTTTTCTGTGCTTGACTCTCTTCGGCAGGAGCATCGTCTACGTCCTCTCTACCGTCAGCTACTCTGCTCGGTGGTCGGCGCGGCCGGCTTGGTCTCGGCCGGAGCCTTGGCCTTGTCGGCGGGAGCCGGCGGCGCCTTGCGCTCAGGAGCCTTGCGGCCCATCGGCACGCTGGGGCTGCTGGGTGCCGGGCGGCCTTGCTGACGACCGCCGCCGCCGGGACGACCGCCGCCGCCGGGACGACCGCCGGGACCGCCGGGACCGCCGGGACGACCGCCGGGACCGCCGGGACCGCCGGGACGACCGCCGCCGTTACGGCGCGGACCGCGGCCGCGGTCGTCGCGGCGCTGTTCGTCGCGCTCCTGGCGCGCCTTGGCCTCGTCCATCGGATAGCCCTCGGGCAGGATCTCGCCCTTGTTGATCCAGACCTTCACGCCGATGCGGCCGAAGGTGGTGCGAGCTTCGCGGAAGCCGTAGTCGATGTCGGCGCGCAGTGTGTGCAGCGGCACGCGGCCCTCGCTGTAGTGCTCGTTGCGCGCCATCTCGGCGCCGCCCAGACGGCCGCCGCAACGCACGCGCATGCCGGCGGCGCCCGAGCGCATGGCGCTCGTCAGGGCGCGCTTCATGGCGCGGCGGAAGCTGACGCGGTTCTCGAGCTGCTCGGCGATGGACTGGGCGACCAGCACGGCGTCGAGCTCGGGGCGCTTGACCTCGACGATGTTGACCTGCACGTTCTTCTTGGTCAGCGCATGGATCTCTTTGCGCAGCGCGTCGACCTCCGAGCCGCTCTTGCCGATCACGATGCCCGGCCGCGCGGTGTGGATATCGATGGTCACGTTGTTCTGATCCTTGCGGATGATGATGCGCGACAGTCCGGCGTGAGCGAGCTTGCGCAGAATGTGCGTGCGGATGCGCTCGTCCTCGGACAGGTACTGCTTGAACTCTTTCTCCGTATACCACTGAGACTTCCAGTCGTGGATGACGCCGACGCGGAAGCCGCCCGGATGTACCTTCTGGCCCACTAGGAACGGACCTCCCTCTGCTCCACGGCGATGGTGATGTGGCTGCTGCGCTTGCGGATGCGGTTCACGCGGCCCATGGCCCGGAACTGCCACCGCTTGAGGGTCGGACCCTCGTCAACGCGAGCCTCTTTGACGTACAGATCGTCGGCCGAGAGCGCGTTGTTGTTCTCGGCGTTGGCGACGGCCGAGTTCAAGACCCTGGCCACCACGCGCGCGGCGTTGCGGTTGGCGAAGAACAGCGTGCTGCGCGCCTCGGCCACGGACTTGCCGCGGATGAGGTCGACGACCTCGCGCGCCTTGCGTGGCGCGACACGGATGTACTTCGCTTGTGCCCTTACTGCCATGACCCGCTACCTTCTGGCCGAGCGGTCGCCCTTGATGTGACCGCGGAACGTGCGGGTGAGCGCGAACTCGCCCAGCTTGTGACCGACCATCGACTCGCTGATGAAGATGGGCACGTGCTTGCGCCCGTCGTGCACGGCGATGGTGTGACCGACCATGTCGGGGAACACCGTCGAGGCCCGCGACCAGGTCTTGATCATCTTCTTCTGGCCGGCGGCGTTCATGTCTGCGATGCGCTTGAGAAGGCGCTCGTCGACGAACGGACCTTTCTTTGCTGACCTGCTCAAAAGGTGCCTCCTGCCCTACCCACGCTTGCCGCGTTTGCGGCCGCGGATGATGAACTTGTCTGACGGCTTGTGCTTGGTGCGCGTGCGGTAGCCGAGCGTGGGCACGCCCCACGGGGTGACCGGGTGACGGCCGGCCGTGGTCTTGCCCTCGCCGCCGCCGTGCGGGTGGTCGACCGGGTTCATGGCCGTACCGCGCACGGTCGGGCGCACGCCGCGCCAGCGGGTGCGGCCGGCCTTGCCGCCTGAGATGTTGGAGTGATCGGAGTTGCCGATCTCGCCGACTGTGGCGCGACACGTGAGGCGGATGCGACGCAGCTCCCCGGAGGGCAGGCGCACGACGCCGTAGCCCTTTTCTTTGGCCTGCAGCTGGGCGCTCGTGCCGGCGCTGCGCACCAGCTGCCCGCCGCGACCCGGCTGCAGCTCGATGTTGTGGATCGTGGTGCCCGACGGGATGTTCTCGAGCGGCAGCGCGTTGCCGGGCTTGATGTCGGCAGCGGCGCCGGACTCGACGGTGTCGCCCACCTTGAGGCCCTGCGGCGCGAGGATATAGCGCTTCTCGCCGTCGGCGTAGTGGAGGAGAGCGATGCGCGCCGACCGGTTCGGGTCGTACTCGATGTGCGCGACCTTGGCCGGCACGCCGTCCTTGTCGCGCTTGAAGTCGATGACGCGGTATCGCCGCTTGTGGCCGCCGCCCTTGTGGCGCGTCGTGATGCGCCCGTAACTGTTGCGGCCGCCGTTCTTCTTGAGCGGCGCCAGCAGCGAACGCTCCGGCTCGCTGCGCGTGATGTCCTCGAACGTGTCGACCGTCATGAAGCGGCGGCCGGGCGAGGTCGGCTTGAATCTCTTGATGCCCATTACCTGCCCTCGAAGAATTCGATCTTGTCGCCGGGCGCAAGCTGCACGACGGCCTTCTTCCAGGCCGAGGTGCGCCCGCGCGAGACGCCGCGGCGCTTCGGCTTGGGGGGCATGTTGGCCGTCGAGACTGCGACTACCGTGACGTTGAAGAGCTGGGCGACCGCCTGGGCGATCATGGTCTTGTGCGCGTCGAGGTGCACCTGGAAGGTGTACCGGTCGTGGTCGATCTGCGCGTAGCTCTTCTCGGAGATGATCGGTTTGATGATGATCTTTTCTGCTTCAACCATGACTACGCCTCATTCAGGGCGGCGAACGCCTTCTCGGTGAGGACCAGCGAGCGGGCGCGAAGCACCTGCTCGGTCGAGAGCGCGCCGACCTCGGATGCTTCCGCGTACCTGAGATTGCGCACGGACTTGGTGACGGTCGGCTCGTCGTGGGTGACGACGAGCACCGGCGCCGCGATGTCGAGGCTCACGAGGAACTCGTCCATGGTGGCCGTGCTCGGCGCATCGATCTTGAGGCCGGCAGCCACGAACACGTTGCCGTTCTCGGCGCGGTTGCTGAGCGCCATGGCCAGAGCCTGGCGTACGACCTTGCGGTTGACTTTGATGGCGAAGCTGCGCGGCCGGGGGCCGAAGGTGACGCCGCCGCCCGTGCGCAGCGGCGACTTGACGCTGCCGGCGCGGGCGCGGCCGGTGCCCTTCTGACGATACAGCTTGGCGGTGGAGCCGGAGACCTCGCCGCGTGTCTTGGACGACGCCGTGCCGCGACGCCGCGCGGCCTGCTCGGCGCGCACGACCAGATGCAGCGTGTTGACGTCGGCCGGGACGGCGAACAGGCCCTTGCTGAGGTCGCGCGTCTCGAGCTCCTTGCCGGAGGCGTCGACGACCGTGGCCACGCCGAGCTTGCCGTGGCGCGACTCGGGCGACGCCTTCTTCTCGGGCTTGCCCTTGGCAGGGCGCTCGAGGCGCGGCTTTGCGGCGGCCGGCTTCTTGGCGGCCGGCTTGGCGGCGGCCGGCTTGGCGGCGGCCGGCTTGGCGGCGGCCTCTGCGGCCGGCTTCTTCGGCGTCGCCTTCTCGGCCGGCTTGGCGGCGGCCTCTGCGGCCGGCTTCTTCGGCGCCGCCTTCTCGACCGGCTTGGCGGCGGCCTCTGCGGTCGCCTTCTTCGGCGCCGCCTTTGCGGCCGGCTTGGCGGGAGCCTCTGCGGTCGCCTTCTTCGGCGCCGCCTTTGCGGCCGGCTTGGCGGGAGCCGACTTCTTGGCGGCCGGCTTGGCGGCCGGCTTCTTGGCGGCCTGCTTCGGCGCAGCGGCCTTCTTGGCGGCCGGCTTCGGCGCAGCGGCCGGCTTCTTGGCGGCGGCCGGCTTCTTGGCGGCGGCCGGCTTCTTGGCGGCCTGCTTCGGCGCAGCGGCCTTCTTGGCGGCCGGCTTCGGCGCGGCGGCCTTCTTGGCGGCCGGCTTCTTGACCTCGCCGGCGGCCTTGGCTTCGTCCGGCTCGGGCGCGGCGGCGGCCTCGACGTGTGGCGTCTTCTTGGTCTCGTCGGCGCTCACTGCTACCTACCCTTGATGACGACGACGGAGTTCTTGGCGCCGGGCACTGAGCCCTTGATGAGCAGCAGGTTGTTCGCGACGTCGCGACGGACGATCTTGAGGCCCTGCTGGGTGACGCGCTGCGCCCCCATGTGCCCGCTCATGCGCATCCCCTTGAACACTCGCGCAGGGTACGCGCTGGCGCCAATAGAACCCGGCTGCCGAACATTGTGCGAACCGTGGGTCTCGGGGCCGCGACTGAAGTTGTGACGCTTGATGGTGCCCTGAAACCCCTTGCCCTTGCTCACGCCGGTGGCGGTGACGGCTTGGCCGTCCGCGAACGCCTCGACGGTGACGGTATCGCCGATCTTGAGATCGCCGGGACCGTCGAACTCGACCAGATGGCGCATGCCGTGCTTGAGGCCGGCCTTCTTGAGGTGGCCCAGCTCGGGCTTGCTGATGTGCTTGTCCTTGCACTCCTCGAACGCCAGCTGCACGGCCTCGTAGCCGTCCGTGTCGAGGGTACGGACCTGCGTGACCGGGCAGGGACCAGCCTGGACGACGGTGACGGCCACAACGTTGCCGTCGTCGTCGAAGAGCTGGGTCATGCCCACCTTCTTGCCGATGATGCCAGTCATTCTCTCTACAGCTTGATCTCGATGTGGACACCGGCCGGCAGATCGAGCCTCATCAGCTGGTCGACGGTCTTGGCCGTCGGCTGATGGATGTCGATGAGCCGCTTGTGCGTGCGGATCTCGAAGTGCTCGCGGGAGTCCTTATCCTTGAACGGGCTCTTGATGACGCAGTACACGTTCTTCTCCGTGGGGAGCGGCACGGGGCCAGAGATGGTCGCGCCGCTGCGCTGCGCTGTCTCCACGATGGACTGCGCGCTGCGCTCGATCAGCTCGTGATCGTAAGACTTCAACCGTATGCGGATCTTCTGCTGAGCCACTCTCGCCTTCTCTGTCCTGTTCACGTGGCCGGGTGTGTCCGTCCCGCGAGCGCGACGAAACGCGCCCGGCCCGATCAGTGTGCTGCGACCTATTCGATGATCTTGGTGATCGCCCCAGCGCCTACGGTGCGGCCGCCCTCGCGGATGGCGAAGCGCAGACCCTCGTCCATGGCGATCGGGGTGATGAGCTTGACTTCCATGACGGTGTTGTCGCCGGGCATGACCATCTCGACGCCCTCTTCGAGGGTGATGACGCCCGTCACGTCGGTGGTGCGGAAGTAGAACTGCGGGCGATAGCCGTTGAAGAACGGCGTATGGCGGCCGCCTTCGTCCTTGGAGAGCACGTAGATCTGAGTCAGGAAGTGCGTGTGACCGGTGATGCTGCCAGGCTTGCAGGCGACCATGCCGCGCTCGATCTCCTCGCGCTTGGTGCCGCGCAGGAGGATGCCGATGTTGTCGCCGGCGCGCCCCTCGTCGAGCAGCTTGCGGAACATCTCGACGCCGGTGACCGTGGTCTTCATCGGCTTGTCGCGCATGCCGACGATCTCGATCTCCTCACCGACCTTGACGATGCCGCGCTCCACGCGGCCGGTGGCGACGGTGCCGCGCCCGGTGATGGTGAAGACGTCCTCGACGGGCATGAGGAACGGCTTGTCGATGTCGCGCTCGGGCTCGGGCAGGTACGAGTCGAGAGCATTCGTGAGCTCGATGATGCTCTTGCACCACTCGCAGTCGTCCTTGCCGCAGCCGCACTCGAGGGCCTTGAGCGCCGAACCCTTGATGACGGGGAGGTCGTCGCCCGGGAACTCGTACTCGCTGAGAAGCTCGCGGACCTCCATCTCGACCAGCTCGATGAGCTCAGGGTCGTCGACGAGGTCGACCTTGTTCATGTAGACGATGATGTGCGGCACGTTGACCTGGTGCGCGAGGAGGATGTGCTCGCGCGTCTGCGGCATGGGGCCGTCGTCGGCGCCGACTACGAGGATGGCGGCGTCCATCTGGGCGGCGCCCGTGATCATGTTCTTGATGTAGTCGGCGTGGCCCGGGCAGTCGACGTGCGCGTAGTGGCGCTTCTCGGTCTCGTACTCGACGTGCGCGGTGGCGATGGTGATGCCGCGCTCGCGCTCTTCCGGCGCCTTGTCGATCATGTCGAACGCGGTGAACTCGGTGTTGCCCACACCGCGGTTATGCAGCACGAGCGTGATCGCAGCTGTGAGGGTCGTCTTGCCATGGTCGACGTGACCGATGGTGCCGACGTTCATGTGTGGCTTGCTGCGGTCAAACTTCTGCTTGGCCATGTCTGCTACTCCTTTTCCCGAAACCCGGAGGTTGAGATCACACAACAAGCGGCACGGCTGCCTCCCGTACCAAAGGTCGGCAGTATACACGAAGCCGACCGGCTTGGGCAAACGAACCGCTGTTGACGAAGGTCACCCACCGCGCACCTTGGCGACGATCTCGCTGGCGATGGAGGCGGGCACCTCGGCGTAGTGCTTGAACTGCATGGTGTAGGTGGCCCTGCCCTGGGTCGTCGAGCGCACGTCGGTGGCGTACCCGAACATCGTCGACAGCGGCACTGTGGCGGTGATCACCTGGGCGTTGCCGCGCGGCTCCATGCCGTCGATGTGGCCGCGCCGCCCGTTGATATCGCCCATGACGTCGCCCATGAACTCAGCCGGCGTGACGACCTCGACGGCCATCATCGGCTCGAGGAGCACGGGCCTGGCCTTCTGGGCGGCGTTCTTGAAGGCCAGCGAGCCGGCGATCTTGAACGCCATATCTGAGGAGTCGACCTCGTGGTAGCTCCCGTCGATGAGCGCCACCTTGATGTCGACCACCGGATAGCCGGCGAGCACGCCGCTGCTCATGGCCTCCTGGATGCCGCCGTCGACCGAGGGGATGTAGTCGCGCGGGATCACGCCGCCCTGGATACGGCTCTCGAACTCGTAGCCGCCGCCCGGTTCGTTGGGCTGCATCTCGATGACGACGTGGCCGTACTGGCCGCGCCCGCCGCTCTGGCGGACAAAGCGGCCCTCGACCTTGTCGACCTTGTTGCGGACCGTCTCGCGGTAGGCCACCTGAGGCTTGCCCACGTTGGCGTCGACGTGGAACTCCCGCACCAGCCGGTCGACGATGATCTCGAGGTGGAGCTCGCCCATGCCCGCGATGATCGTCTGCCCCGTCTCCTCGTCGGTGTGCACACGGAAGGTGGGGTCCTCTTCGGAGAGGCGCTGCAGGGAATTGCCGAGCTTCTCCTCGTCGGCCTTTGTCTTGGGCTCGATGGCCACGAAGATCACGGGCTCGGGGAACTCCATGGACTCGAGGATGATTGGCTTGCCGATCTCGCAGAGCGTCTCGCCGGTGGTCGTGTACTTGAGCCCCACGGCCGCCGCCAGCTCGCCCGCATAGATCTCGTCGCGGTCCTCGCGGTGGTTGGCATGCATCTGGAGGATGCGGCTGATGCGCTCGCGCTTGTCTTTGGTGGCGTTGAGCACGTACGAGCCGGCCTTGAGCGTGCCGGAGTAGACGCGGAAGTAGGTGAGCTTGCCGACGTGCGAGTCGACGGCGACCTTGAAGGCCAGCGCCGAGAAGGGCGCGTCGTCGTCCGCCGGACGCGCCGCCTCGTCGCCGTTGGGCTTGATGCCCACGACTGGAGGTACATCGAGCGGCGACGGCAGAAAGTCGATGATGGCGTCCATGAGCGGCTGCACGCCCTTGTTCTTGAAAGCAGAGCCGCACAGCACCGGTGTGATGCTGATGTCGAGCGTCGCCTGGCGGATCACCTCGCGCAGGTGCGCGGGGGTGATCTCGCGGCCCTCGAGATACGTCTCGAGCAGGTGGTCGTCGTGGTCGGCGATGGACTCGACGAGCTTGAGGCGGTAGTCGTCGGCCTGCGGACGGAGCTCGTCGGGGATGTCGACGATCTCGAAGTCTGTGCCCAGCTCGTCCTGGTAGACGAGGGCGTTCATCTCGATGAGATCGATGACGCCGCGGAACTCGGCCTCGCGGCCGATGGGGATCTGCAGCGCCACGGGGTTGGCCCCCAGGCGGTCGACCATCATCTCGAGGCCACGGAAGAAGTCGGCGCCGATGCGGTCCATCTTGTTGACGAAGGCGATGCGCGGGATGCCGTACTTGTCGGCCTGGCGCCACACCGTCTCCGACTGGGGCTCCACGCCGCCGACGGAGCAGAAGAGCGCGATGGCCCCATCGAGTACACGCAGGCTGCGCTCCACCTCCATGGTGAAGTCCACGTGCCCGGGCGTATCTATGATGTTGATCTGCGTGTCGCGCCAGGCGACGGTGGTCGCGGCGGAGGTGATGGTGATGCCGCGCTCCTGCTCCTGCGCCATCCAGTCCATCACGGCCGCGCCCTCGTGGACCTCACCGATCTTGTGCGTCTTGCCCGTGTAGTACAGGATGCGCTCGGTGGTGGTCGTCTTGCCGGCGTCGATGTGGGCCATGATGCCGATGTTGCGCGTGTTCTGCGGCGAGTACTGTCGCATGTACCTTATCTTGTTCCTTCCATGCGAAAGCCCCTCACCGACGAAGGTCAGTGAGGGGCCCTCGGCGGATTACCAGCGGTAGTGGGCGAACGCCTTGTTGGCCTGCGCCATGCGGAAGATGTCGTCCTTCTTCTTGAAAGCGCCACCCTGAGCGGCCAGAGCGTCCGTCATCTCGGCGGCGAGGCGCTCGGCCATGACCTTCTCACGGCGCTCGCGAGCGAAGCTGACCAGCCAGCGGATGGCGAGCGTGCGGGCGCGGCGGCCGGGCACCTCGACGGGCACCTGATAGGTGGCGCCGCCGACGCGCCGGCTGCGGACCTCGAGGTGCGGCGTGAGCGCCTGGACGGCGTCCTGCATCACCTCGACCGGGTCGCGGCCGGTCTTCTCGCGGACGATCTCAAGCGCGCCGTAGACGATCTGCTCGGCGGTGGACTTCTTGCCGTCCAGCAGCACCTTGTTGATCACCTGCGTGACCAGCTTGCTGTTGTAGACGGGGTCGGGAAGGACTTCCCGGCGGGTGATTGTTCCTCTCCGGGGCATGACTTACCTCGTTGCCTTTCCCTTGGCGCCGTACCGTGAGCGCGCCTGCTTGCGATCGCTCACGCCGGAGGCGTCGAGCGTGCCGCGGATCACCTTGTATCGCACACCGGGAAGATCCTTGACGCGGCCGCCACGCACGAGCACCACGGAGTGCTCCTGCAGGTTGTGGCCGATGCCGGGGATATACGTCGTGACTTCCATCCCGTTGACGAGCCTGACGCGAGCGACCTTGCGCAGGGCGGAGTTGGGCTTCTTGGGGGTGGTGGTGTAGACGCGCGTGCAGACGCCGCGCTTCTGGGGCGAACCCTTGAGCGCCGGCGTCTTGGCGCGCTTCTCTTTGCTCTCGCGCCCCTTGCGTACGAGCTGGCTTATGGTTGTCATCTGACCTCTCTGGTCGGCCGCTTCAGACAGCAGTCGTGTAGTCTAACGAAGCGGGATTGCGGCCGCAAGCACGCCGCTCGCGCGGCCGCAACCCCGCAGCCTGGTTTGCGGGTAGTCCGTCTTCTTCGTCCTACGCCTCATCCTCACCGGTGAGCCACGAGGTCGCCGTGTCGCTGCTGCTCATGAGGCGATCGGCCTCGGCCAACGCCTCGGCCCTGCCGGCGGGGTAGATGTCGACGCCGCGGTACTGGCGCAGACCCGTGCCGGCCGGGATGAGCTTGCCGATGATCACGTTCTCCTTGAGGCCCCGCAGGGTGTCTGTCTTGCCCTCGATGGCCGCGTCGGTGAGCACCTTGGTGGTCTCCTGGAAGGAGGCCGCCGACAGGAAGCTCTCGGTGGCCAGCGAGGCCTTGGTGATGCCGAGGATGACCTGCTCGGCCTCGGCCGGCTGGCCGCCCTCGTCGCTGACGCGCACGTTCTCCTTGTGGAAGACCGCGCGGTCGACGAGCTGGCCAGGCAGGAACTGCGTGTCGCCGGCGATGACGATGCGCACCTTCTTCATCATCTGCCGGGCGATCAGCTCGATGTGCTTGTCGTTGATCTCGACGCCCTGCGAACGGTAGACCTCCTGCACCTCGTTGACGAGGTAGCGTTCGGTGGCCGTGTCGCCGGCGTGCTTGAGCAGGTCGGCCGGGTAGAGCGAGCCCGGCGTGAGCTGCGTGCCCTCGTCGACCCAGTCGCCGTCCTCGACGAGCACGCTGGTGCGGCGCACGGAGATGGTGTACTCCTTGGCCGCGCCCTCCTCGGGGGTGATGGTGACCTTGCAGCCGCGTTCGGCGTCTTCGATGGCAACGCGGCCGGAGACCTCGGCGATGCGCGCGACGCCCTTCGGCTTGCGCGCCTCGAAGAGCTCGACCACGCGCGGCAGGCCGTGCGTGATGTCGGCGCCGGCGACGCCGCCGGTGTGGAAGGTGCGCATGGTGAGCTGCGTGCCGGGCTCGCCGATGGACTGCGCCGCCACGTGCCCGACGGCGTCGCCGATCTCGGCCGGCACGTTGTTGGCGAGGGCGTACCCGTAGCACTTCTGGCACACGCCCGACTCGGCATCGCACTTGAGCACGCTGCGCACCGGCACCATCGGGTCGGTCTGCGAGCTGCGCGCGAGCACGTCGAGGATCTGGCCGCGAGCCTCGAGGCCGATGTGGGAGTCGCGGTCGAACACGACCTCGCCGGTCGCCTCTTCGATGATCGGCGCGCCGAGATGACGGCCGAGCAGGTTCTCGTTGGGCTCGTGCGTCCACATGGCCACGAGCTCGGCCGCGGCGCGGCCCCTCTTCACCTTGACCTTGGCGTTCGGCAGGCTGGAGTAGACCTCGCGCAGGAGGCCGATCTGGGCCGGGCCGATCTTCTCGCCCTTCTTGAGCACCACCCGGTCGCTGCGCGGCCGCCTGACGTGCTCGGCCAGCTGGGAGCCCTCGAGCTCGGGGTTCTCCTCGCGCCGCCGCGACCACGGAGACATCGGCACCCATTCTTTGGTTCCGCAGTCTGCCTCGCTCACGGTCACGTCCTGGCACACGTCCACAAGACGCCGCGTGAGGTAACCCGAGTCGGCGGTGCGCAGGGCGGTGTCGGCGAGACCCTTGCGGGCGCCGTGGGTGGAGATGAAGAACTCGAGTACCGAGAGACCCTCGATGAAGCTCGACTTCACGGGCTGCTCGACGATCTCGCCCTTCGGGTTGGACATCTGGCCGCGCCAGCCGGCGAGCTGACGGATCTGCTTGATGTCGCCGCGGGCGCCGGAGGTGGCCATCATGTAGATCGGGTTGAGGTCCTTGAAGTTGGCCTTGGTGGCCGCCGTGATCTGCACGTCGGCCTCGCGCCAGATCTCCTGGACCTTGCCGCGGCGCTCCTCCTCGGAGAGGAAGCCGTTGTTGTACTCATCGCGGAGCTGCTCGACCATGGCCTCGTGCGAGGTCAGGATCTCGGCCTTCTCTTTCGCGGGGACGACGATGTCGTTCTTGGAGACGGTGACCGCGGCGCGCGTGGCGAAGTGGAAGCCGACCTCCTTGAACACGTCGAGGATGCGCGCCACCTTGTTGGCGCCGTAGAGCGCCACGAGCTTGTTGATGAAGGTCGCGAGGCCCTTCTTCGTCATCGTGTAGTTGATGTAGGTGTAGTCGCCCTGATACTCGGGGCCGAGGACGGCGTGCAGGCCTTCCTCGACGCGCAGATTGAACAGTGCGCGGCCGACGGTGGTCACGACGCGCTGGCCCATGGGCAGGCGCAGGACGATGGGACGGCGCGTGAACTCGGCGACGCCGGCCTCGCGCTTGGTGGGCACCTCGCGCTGGTCGAGGATGCGCTGTTCCCAGGCGCGCTGCACCTCGTCGTAGCCGCTGTAGGCGCCGAGCGTCTCGCCGAAGTGGTCGGGCTGGGCCTCGCTGAGATCGTCCTCGGCGTGATACGTGAGGTAGTACATGCCGATGACCATGTCCTGGCTCGGCACGGCGATGGGCTTGCCGTGCGCCGGCGACAGGATGTTGTTGGTGCTCAGCATGAGCACGCGGGCCTCGGCCTGCGCCTCCCAGCTGAGCGGCAGGTGCACGGCCATCTGGTCGCCGTCGAAGTCGGCGTTGAACGCCGCGCAGACGAGCGGGTGGATCTGGATGGCCTTGCCCTCGACGAGCAGCGGCTCGAAGGCCTGGATGCCGAGGCGGTGCAGCGTGGGCGCCCGGTTGAGCATCACAGGATGCTCGGTGATGACCTCTTCGAGGATGTCCCAGACCTCGGGCACCATCGACTCGACCATCTTCTTGGCCGCCTTGATATTCTGGACCATCTTGCGGTTGACGAGGCGGCTCATGATGAACGGCTTGAAGAGCTCGAGGGCCATCATCTTGGGCAGGCCGCACTGGTGCATCTTGAGGTGCGGCCCGGCGACGATGACGGAGCGGCCCGAGTAGTCGACGCGCTTGCCGAGCAGGTTCTGGCGGAAGCGGCCCTGCTTGCCCTTCAGCATGTCGCTGAGCGACTTGAGCGGGCGGTTGCCGGGGCCCGTGACGGCACGCCCGCGGCGGCCGTTGTCGAAGAGCGCGTCGACGGCCTCCTGCAGCATGCGCTTCTCGTTGTTGACGATGATGTCCGGCGCCTGCAGGTCGAGCAGCCGCTTGAGGCGGTTGTTCCTGTTGATGACGCGCCGGTAGAGGTCGTTGAGGTCGCTGGTGGCGAAGCGGCCGCCGTCGAGCTGCACCATCGGGCGCAGCTCGGGCGGGATCACCGGGATGACATCGAGGATCATCCACTCGGGGTGATTGCCGCTGCGCAGAAAGGCGGAGACGACCTTGAGGCGCTTGACGGCGCGTGCCTGGCGCTGACCCTTGGCGGTCTGGATGGTCTCGCGCAGCTCGGCCGCCTCGGACTCGAGGTCGACGCGCTTGAGCAGCTCGCGCACGGACTCGGCGCCGGTGCCGCCCGTGAAGTACACGCCGAAGCTCTCCGGCTCGTAGCCGGGCTCGCGCCCGAACATGCGCTCCATCTGCTGGTACAGAGCCTCGTCGTTGACCACGTTGCGCGGGGCGATGGTCTTGAACTGATCCCAGGCGGAATCGATCTGCTTCTTGGCGTGGCCCACGCTCTTGAAGCCGCGGTCGATGTAGTCGTCGCGCAGCTTGTCGGCCTTGGTGCGCTGGAGTTTGAGCTCGTCCGGACCAAGGGCCGAGGCGTTGACGGCGATGCGCCGGTAGGACTCGAAGATATCGAAGTAGTTGAAGTACCCGAACTCGTCCTCAGGGTCGCTGTCGACGTGGAAGTCGTCGGCCTCGCGCTCCCCGTCGACGATCGAGATGAGCTCATCGTGCATGTCGCGGATGGCCTGCGAGCGCGTCTCGGCGTAGGCGTCGTAGCGCGCCTTGATCTCTTCGATCTTGTCTTGCAGCATCATGAGATCGTTGTCGCGGCGCTCGGTGTCGACCGAGATGATGACGTAGCTGCCGCCGAAGTAAAGCACCTTCTCGAGCTCCTTCGGGGCGACGTCGAGCAGGTAGCCCATGCGCGACGGCACGCCCTTGAAGAACCAGATATGGCTCACGGGGGCCGCGAGCTTGATGTGGCCCATGCGCTCGCGGCGCACCTTGGCGCGGGTGACCTCGACGCCGCAGCGCTCGCAGATGATGCCCTTGTAGCGCACGCGTTTGTACTTGCCGCAGTAGCACTCCCAGTCCTTCGTGGGACCGAAGATGCGCTCGCAGAACAGACCGTCACGCTCGGGCTTGAGCGTGCGGTAGTTGATCGTCTCGGGCTTGGTGACCTCGCCCTTCGACCACGCCTCGATCTGCTTGGGCGATGCGAGCCCGATGCGGATCGAGTCGAAGTTGTTGATATCGATCACAGTCGCTCCCTCTGCCTAGGCGGGGTCAGTCTTCGTCAGTCTCGGCGTCGTCGAACTTGAGGTCCGGGGCGTCGAGTTCGAGGAGGTCGCCGAGGCCGTTGATGTCGGGCAGGTCGCCGATTTCCGCGACGACGAGCGCCTCGTCCACGTCGGCTCCGGTGGGCAGGGCGGCCGCGGCGGCCAGAAGATCTCCGGCCGCGGCCGGCACATCTTCATCGTCGCCGGCCGGCTCCTTGCCCGCCCCGATGACGTCCTGTAGGGCCGAGCGGTGGATGCCGGCCTGCTCGAGCTCGCCGGCGTCGCTCTGCTGGCGGCGCAGACCGGCCGTGAGGTCGATGCCCAGCTCTTCCGCGGCGCGCAGAAGGTCGTCGTCCTCCTCGCGCACTTCGAGCACCGCGCCTTCCTCGCTCTGGACGCTCATGTCGAGACCCAGGCTCTGGATCTCCTTCATGAGCACCTTGAACGACTCGGGGATGTTGGGCTTGGCGATGTTCTCACCCTTGACGATGGCTTCGTAGGCCTTCACGCGGCCCACCGTGTCGTCCGACTTGATGGTGAGCATCTCCTGCAGGACGTAGGCGGCGCCGTAGGCTTCGAGCGCCCAGACCTCCATCTCGCCGAAACGCTGCCCGCCGAACTGGGCCTTGCCGCCCAGCGGCTGCTGCGTGACCAGCGAGTAGGGGCCGGTGCTCCGCGCGTGGATCTTGTCGTCCACGAGGTGCAGGAGCTTGAGGATGTACATGTAGCCGATGGTGACCTTGTTGTCGAAGCGCTCGCCGGTGCGGCCGTCGTACAGCCACACCTTGCCGCTGCAGCGCCGGCCCGGCGGCTCCTTTTCGTTGATCTTGAACTGTACCGGGCTGTCGGGGTTCTCCTGGCTGCTGCGG
>Ga0315288_10004556_pt1 | contig 17663 bp, 16 predicted proteins | sample YL17G11_20_MG_FD_203454 | JGI IMG/M metagenome (GOLD analysis project Ga0315288, IMG submission 203454) | Sediment microbial communities from Yellowstone Lake, YNP, Wyoming, USA - YL17G11_20 | ecosystem: Environmental > Aquatic > Freshwater > Lake > Sediment | place: USA: Wyoming | collected... | reverse complement strand
TGCGTTCAGGGCGTACACCCTGTGCTTCCTCGCCAGCTGGGCCTTGAGGATCTCGAGCCCCTTCACAGCCTCCGCCCTCCGCAGCCTGGTGTAGACATCGTCGCCGTTGACGGTGTAGCCGAAGTCGACGGGCAGGACATCCACTACGAAGTCCCCTACGTTGAAGGGGGCGGTCTTGAGTATCGTCGGGTCGATCCCGTGTCTGAAGAGGAGCTGCTCTATCCTGAGGTAGTCTTCACCGTCCTTGAACTCCGTGATGTCCTTCCTGAGCGGTTCGATGACCTCCCTGTTTATCTTGTCCACGCCCTCCACCAGGAGGGGCGCCATGGGCCGGGGGAGGAGGTAGACCTTCCTCGTCCCGACCTGCTCCAGGACTAGGCAGTTGTCGGCCACCAGGCCGTACATGTATGTCCTCGTGTTCTTCAGTATGTTCGAGTAGCTGCTGGGGAGGGGGCTGAAGCGGAGCATCCGGCGCCGGTCCTCGGCGGTGACCCTCCTGAATCGGCCCCTCACGGACCTGCCCCTGACGAGCCAGCTCCTCGCGCTCCACTTCTCATCTATGTCGCTGAGGACGTCGCCGAGCTCGTCGACGAGCTTCCTGTACTCCTCCCACGGGATCCTCGATGCGTCGACCTCTAGCTCGAGGTTGCTCTCGGATACCGTTCTGATATCCACTATGAATCCGTTTAGAGACATTTTTCCTCCAAAATTGTGATCTCCGGGGCATGTTCCTTCAGTAGTCTGATGAGTTCATCTATTCGTTCAATGAGGGTCTTGTCGTCTAGGGGGATATCCTTCGTCGTGTAGTCGCCCCTCAGGATAAGGGTGGCCTCCCAGAGCTCGTGGAGTTTTTTGTCGCTTATAGGAAGGTCCATGTTGTGAAAGCAGGAATTGCACGGCCACCCTGTGTGCTGGATGCCGCACATGGTTTCCTTAAGCAGAAGCTCCTGAAGCTCTCGTCTCTTTTTATATCGGTCTTTCATTTTCCTCCAAAAGGCCCATCTGTGCTGCCAGGAGCTCCGCCATGTCGTCGCTCGTGGCTAGCCTGAATCCGCCCCGGACCCTCCTGTAGGCCCTCCCGCTCATCAGCAGGAAGTCGCCCACGTTGCACCCCTTCCTCGCGGCCCTGAGCGTCTCCTCCTCGCTGCCCCTCGGCAGGAGGAGGGGGAACTTGAGATGCTTAAGCGTAAACCTATCGACCTTGATGACCTCGGCGTTCTCACCGCTGAGTACTTGCCCCATTTCATTCCTCCAAAATGGTTTACTCGTGGATATCTGTTATCAGTTCAGGCATCGCCCAGAATCTCTCAAATGTGTTGAACGTCTCGGTGGGGTCATCACCCCAGCTCAACCCGCCAGTTAAGTATATGGTGTAGCCCATGAAGTCAAAACTGGCCACGTCCCTGTAATACAGTGAATCGAAGACCTTGTTGATGGCATCCTTGAACCCTTCCTTCATCTCTTCGAACGTCTTTGGTTCATCATCGTCCTCTTTATGGTAGTGAGACTCATTCTCATCGGGTCTTCCGAGCATCTCTGCGATGATCGTGGGTGTGTCCGAGTTTTCAAGCATCTTCTTCTTGATAGACTCAGGGTCGACACCCTGTTTGAAGTAAACGTATGAGACCAGCATGTCTGCTCCCATTTTAATCCTCCAAAACTGTCACTGGTCAAATATCTACGTCAACCCACTGTAGAACCCTGTGTTCTTTTAACTCTCCGTTGACCACCCGGATACTCTCGGCATCCTCCTTATCCTCGCCCTCGTAGTAAACGGAGATCTCGCAGCCCAGCTTCTCTGAGATCTCCTGGGCGCTGAACTCCTCGAAGAGCTTAAGGTTGTCCCAGAGGTGCTTTCCATCCTTCTCGTAATGGAGCGTATTCGACTCCTCCTCTTCAGGTTCCCATGTGTCGCACTCCTCTAGGTACTCCACGATGCCTGGGAAGGCGAGGTAGAGGGCGATCTTGATGGTTTTATAGTCGCATCCCTCCTTGGTGAAATCGATCCGGATCCACTGGTCGTAGCCCATGCTATCCTCCAAAGGCGTGAGCTGCTATAGGTTGACTCATCCCTTCTGATTTGTACTCTTTATGTGCCTATTCAATAGTCTTATCATCACTTAAACCTGACAGCCTCGTATAGATTCAGAAAAACGTTGAAACTAGTTCTAGGAATTAAGGCATCTTCCAGAGGGAGATTGTCCTCGCTTTCGTCATAGGCGCCTTTTCCATAGCTTCAGAGCCAATGTATTTCTCAAAATCGGTAATGGAACCTTCGATGATAACGGCCGCATCCTCTGAGACTCCGAATGGTCCAAATGGGCCAACCATCTTCAGGTTATGTTTCTTAAGGGCCTTCTCGTAGTCGGCCCATTGCTTCTTGTACTCCTCCACGTCTTTGTACGGTTTGTTTTCTCCAAAGATTACATAGTGGGTAAAAGGCATCTTTTTCGCACGTCCCTTTTTTATTTACGGTTGACCCTGTTTTAACTGATGGTGTCAGTAAACAGGGGCAAATAGATGTCGACTTATATAATATTTAACAGTTATCAACGACTAATGCTATTTGAGGGAGTTTTTTCCCGAGTTTACTTTAGGTTAAGCCTCCGCAATCACATACGGTGCCAGGGCAGACTCGAACCCGTCCAGGTCGTCCAGCTTGGCCTCGAGCTCCTCGAAGAGCTTCGCGGTCATGTTCCTCTCCATGTTGGCCAATCGCCTGATGATCAGGAGGAGCTGGTCGCTGATGTAGCAGTGGACACATAGCCCTCCACTCCAGCGGATCTCACACTTCCCGTGACGCTTAATGAGCTCGACGATCAGTGATGCCTTGGTCTGAGAGTGTACCTCCTGACTGGAGAAACCGTGTCCATACACGGAGTTTCTGTCATCCATGGATATGTGCAGAGACCTGTGGTTAGGATAAGTGGTATCACTAACGCTGATGCTTATCATATTCCTCCAAAAGGTCAGTCCGCGCGCGAGGGACGGGGATTGAGAAAGTACCAGGTATGCTACACTAAGATCTCCTTTCCCATTTCCCCTGATCTTTGCTAGTAGGAAATGCCATTAGATACACCACTGTTAATACAACATGTGATGGTCATGAAGGAATACAGTAGAGTACCCAAAACATGTCCCTTTTGTAAACAAAATCCCCTTGTCAAAATCCAAGAATTGTCTGATAGAATTGATCATGCTGAATACATTAGACATTTCCATTGTCCCAATTGTGGGAAAAAAGTCGAGTTAAGAATGTTAGAGTATTTCCATCCAGATAATGGATTTCAAAGAAATGTAACGGTAAGAAAGATAATGAAGCAAGAAGATAATGAGATTAAAAGAAAACAAAGAATAATCTCAATATATTCCAACAGAACAACTCAATAATCCTTTGACGCATGAAGAACGACGCCGGCGTAGTCCTCAAGAAAAAGGATGGAAGCCCATGCGAGTTCACGGGCACCAGCGAGGAGATCCTAGCGCAGATCCATGAGCAAGTCGAGTGGTGATCGTAGCCCAACTAGTTATCCTCCAAAAGGTCAGTCGGGTGTCACCTTGATGAACCGCCACCCCTGTACGTCGACCTCCCTGCGCGAGGAGACCAGCACCGCGACGCCCGACTTGGCCGCGACGGATGACAGGAGCCGCCTCGTCTCGGGCTCCTCGAGGTCGTAGATGTCGAAGTCGCTGAGGACCACGACGTTGTCCCTGTACTGCATCCTCTCGAGGGTGGTCCTGAGGGCCGGGGCTATCACAGTCCCGCCGCCACCCTTGACCCCCGTGAGTACCCGATTCAGCACCTCGTTCCTGTTCTTGGCCTCGATTACTCCATAGCTCTCCGCGTCCCACAGCACCACCGAGACGGGCCTGTCCCCGGCCTGCACGTAGACCTCGCTGAGCTCCTGGGTGAGCTCGGCCTCGCCGATGCTCCCGCTGGTGTCGATGAGGTTCCAGGTACGCTGCAGCGCGTAGCGCTGGATCCCGGGGAAGTCCGGGTGCTTCCTCGAGGGGCGCTTGTACGAGGACACCACGACTCGGCCGTGGCCGTTCCTCAGCGCTTGCCTGAGGACCGAGGTCCAGTCCACCTTCGCCCTGAGGAGCTTGTCGACCAGGCGCTTGAGGCTGGCGGGGACCCGCCCCACGCTCTTCTGGACGTCGAAGCCCCTGGCCACGGCGTCCTTCCACCTCTCCTCGGTCGACTCGCCCTCCCTCTCCCTGCCGTCGCCGTAGATCTGCGGGTCCCCCTCCTGGAGGACGTCGCCCTCGCCGTCGCCGGCGCCGATGTCCTCGGAGAAGGAGAGGCTCGCGGGCAGCTCGGGGAGGATCCTGTATACCTCCTCCTTGCTCATCTTCTGCAGCTCCTTGAGATCTATTTCCAGGCCAAGCCCCTCGAGGGTGACGGCGAAGCCCTCTATGTCGCCGGGCATCTTCATCAGATCCTTCTGCATCTCGTTGTTGACGGCGTCGCAGACGATGTTCCAGGCCCTCTGATCCCGCTTTCCCAGGCGTCTGAGGTCCCTGAAGGCACCGTGCATCGCCTCGTGGCCGAGGACGAACGCCTTCCCGCCCCAGCTCAGCTTCACCCAGAACTCCGGGTTGATGACTATCACCCCGTGCTCCGTCAGCCCCGCCGTGGGCACGCTTGTGCTTATGACGACCCTCGCCCTGCTCAGCACGCTGTTGACGAAGGGCGCGGCCGCGACGAGGGCGGACTTGAGCTTGTCGTAATCGGCCCTGATCTTGTCGATGTCCATGCTATCCTCCAAAAGGTGGGTTGTCAAGCAGGTCGTAGTCGGCACTTGCCATTGAAATCATATCCTCTTAACAGGTATTGAATACGATCCAGCAAATCTCTGTAATATTCAACCCCACCTTCTTCTTCAAGAACTTCAGCGATAGCGCAAACCATGAGAGAAGTATTCACCCTGTTTATCGCCTCCTCTATGGTCGGTGGTATTTGTTCGTCTGTTAGATCAGAGAGTAGCTTTCTCTTAATCAATCTGTCATTTTCCTCCAAAAGGGTGTCAGCGTGACGGTGCAATCTGGTCGAAGATGCCCTCCGTTATCTCGGTCAGGTCCTCCTTGTACTTGGGGTCGTAGGCGAAGAGCCTCTTCAGGAAGTCGAGGAGCCTGCGCTTGCCCAGGGATATGCACATCATCACGGTGAACTCGTGCCTCTCCCCGCTCATTGCGTCCAGCAGAGGGAAGGCTCCCTCGACCTTTTCCGGGTTCTGACCTATCCAGCTGGACAGCATGATGGGGACCGCGTACTTGGCGTCGAACGGGAGTGTCTGGAACTTCTCCGGGCTCCTAAGCAGGTCCTCGAGGTCGACGTCAATGTCGAGAAAGGCCCGGAACTTCCTCCCGACCTCCTCCCCGACCAGGCCGCACACGTCCTCGAGGCCTCCGAAACCGTTCACGATGTCCAGTGAGGCCCACGTCCAGGACCTCGGCGTCGGGAAGTTCTCGAGGCCCTCCGGCGTCTTCGGGACCATGAGCAGGTAGCCGTCGTCGGAGAAGCGCTTCAGGAATCCGTAGGTCTTCCTCTCCCACCCGTCACCGTACCGCTCCCCCATCCACTCGGCCCACTCGTCGATCGTGGGCGAGGTTATCTTGATGATCTTGAAGCGGTTGAGCAGCGGGTTGTGTATCAGGCGCACTATGCTGCCGTCCTCGGGCCTGTTCCCCGCGGCTATGACGAGGGTCTCCTTGCTGAAGGCCGTCAGTCCGGCGACCTTGTCCAGGACGAGCTGCGGCGTGATGGCCCAGACGTCCTCGCGCTGGATCCACGTGAGCTCGTCGAGGAAGAGGATCCCCGGCGCGGCGGAGTGCAGCACGGCCCACAACAGCGGGTCGTAGTACGTGATGCCCTCCCTGCTCCTGGGGATGCCGCTCAGGTCGCTGGGCTCGATGGTTGAGAGCCGAAAGTCCGTGAAGATGAAGTACCTGTCGGCCTCGGCGAGGACCTCCTCGAGGCCCCTCCCGCCGTTTATGACGAAGGCCTTCTTCTCGGTCGACCAGCGGACCACGACCTTGGTGAACTCCTTGCCGAGTCGCTTGGCGATCTTCTTCGCCGCCTCGTCGACGTTGAGGCTCTTGCCGACCCCGGGTGCACCGAGGAAGAGGAGCCCGTAGCCCCTCTCCGATCTTCCCTCGCTGAAGTAGTGTCTGATGATGTAGTTGGACATTTGCCCAATTTTCATTGCTATTCCTCCAAAAGTCACGTCAGGCATTTTGAGACCTTGTAAGCGCTAGCCAGCGTGTCCATCTCGGCCATGAGGGGCTCGTTGTGTCTCTTGGTCTCGTCGACCAGTTCGCCGGCCATCTTGTAGATCTTGACCAGGTAGTCTATGAGGTCCTCGACCACTGGGATGTTCGCCTCGTAGCTCACGTCGAGGACATCGGGCCAGTAGCCTGACTCGTCGTCCTTCACCTTGTTATAGACGATTTTTTCCGAGTCCGAGGTCCTCAGGAAGAGCTTCACCACCCTCTTTTCATCCATCTCGAGGAGGTGATTGGAGTAGGTGTTGTAGTTGTGCCTGTGCACGGTGATCGGCGGGTCGACCTCGAGTGATACGGTGATCTCGTCGTAGGGCTTCAGGTCCCTGGTGATCTGCATCAGCCTCCCGAAGTCCTCCTGGATCGAGGCCCTGACGTGAGGGGTGACCAGGTGGCCGTGCTCCCTCATGAGTTCCACAAAACGTCTCCTCGACCACTCACTGTCTGGCCTGAAGTTCGAGCCGTAGGTGTCCCCGCCTGACCTTTGCCTTATGAACTCACCGACGCCTATCTGCTCATACACCTTGCCGGTGTCGTCCTTGAGGTCCCCGACTACCACGTACTCGCTTCTGAGGGGCCTCAGAGCCTCAAAGGACTCGAACACGAGCCTCTCGAGGTCCGTCTCAAGACTCCCGGTATTGATCTCATCCGCTGCCTGCAGTACGTAGTCGTACCTGTCCTTCAGGGCTAGAATCGTCTGAACTATTACGCCCATGCGTATCCTCCAAAACACTGCTCTTCCAAAACACCGCTCCTCGGTGGCTTTGAGTAGGTGATCAACCATGGCCTCGAAGGTCATGGCGGGTTTGGGGTTGCTTATTATGTGGCTGAAAGATATGCTCTCGAAGCCGATGAGCTCCCCGTACGGGAACTTCTTGATGACCCACCACTCGTCGCCTCCGTTGACCTGCTGCACGAAGCAGAGGTTCTCGTGGACGGCGCCGCAGCGGATGGCCCAGTTGCCGTGTTTGAAGAACTTGCGGAGCTCGTCGATGGTCTCGTAGCGCTTGAAGTTGTAGCCGTAGTCGGTCTCCATGAAGGGGTCCTCCCGGAAGGCCACCCCCCAGCGCTTTAGCCAAGTGTTCTCCTGGCACTTCCTGATAAGCTCCTGCTTGTTGAAGACCCCCAGGTCCTCGACTCCCTTAGGATAGTCTGATTCCATGTTCCTCCAAAAGGGCTTACGTGTGCACGCTCCAGCTTGGGTGCTCCTCGCCGCCATGGTTGATGAGGCCTCCGTTGAAGACGACCCGGCCCTTCTCCATGAATGTCCAGTAGAAGCTGGTCTTCGAGTCGGGGTAGATGTTGAGGCTCCCCCTGTACTCCCTCATGCCCCAGACGATCAGACCCATGATGTCCTCGACGAACTTACGGTAGACCTCGGGGTCCGCGTTCCTGGCCATGTCGTAGACCTTTAGGAATTGGTCGGGGCGTGGTATGCTGACGGTGTACTCTGGCCGGATCTCCTCGGGGACATCTGGCCCGTTGAAGAGCTCCGCGAGCCCACTATAGTCCGGTGCCCGGACCCCGCTGTCGCCCGAGTCGAGGTTGATGGCCAATACTCCGGGTCCCCCCGCCCTCGAACATCCGTGGGCCATGGCGAGGAAGACGCCGGTGCCCGAGTCAATCGGCTTGCCGGTCTTCTGCTTGATGAGATCAGCTATCTGGGCGATATCCATCGCCTTGACGTCCTGTGCCGTGTAGGTCATATTCCTCCAAAAGCTTAACTCAATATGTCGTCTCGGTTCTTGAGCACGAGGTCGACCGCCTCAGCGACTTTTAAGCCGCCGAGCATGGCAACGAAGGCCGCGTGTGTGGCAGCCTTGACGAGCTTCTTATCTGGAAGATCCCTCATCACACCCGTCTTCAGGGTGATTGCCTCCATCGAGAAGCTCTCGAGCTCGGGGACGAACTCCTCTATGCCGTCGTTGTTGAACACTGTGTAAGCCATGTCGAGTATCTCTTTCCTAGTCTCATCATCCACCATCCGATTTTTCCTCCAAAAGATATGGACTGTCCTATCGAAGTCCCCGATAAATGCATTCTTATCGTCCATCCTTGCGAAGCAGTTCGTCCCTCCAGTGTAGTCCTGGAGGCTCTTGGCTGTACGCAGCAGCATACCTTGCGTCCTACAGGCCGGAAATCGCCGGACATCGCCCGTGTTGAAGTACCAGATCTGCCCACCCGGCATCTCGAAGAACCCTGAGACCTCGAAGTGCATCCTGTTGAAGGTCATCCTTGTTATCCCCCGTCCTTTCAGGAAGTCAGTGAAGTCTCTGCGGAATACCTTGTAGAAGTGTGAGAACTGTGGCGTCAGGCCACTGCTACTCTCGAACGTCTGCTTCAGCAGCTCTATGAACCTCAGCTTCCCCTCCGCGTGCTCTCGCACGTAGTCGTTGAGGTAGGCGTCGATGGTGTCCCAGGAGATGCCTATCGAGGCGTCCTGCTTGTGATCAATCGTTTCGAGGATCTCCTGTGCTTGCTCCTCGGTGAGGGCGATCCTCCGCTCCTTGGCCTTCCCGAGGACATCATCCTCGGTCCAGATCGCCATTGCTACGATGTCGGTGGGCTCACCGAGGCTCATCAGGTGCTTGGCTGCACCTTCAATCGTCGGCATACTATTATTCCTCCAATCAGAAAAAGGTTAGAGCATGGTGAAGGGGTACGGGACGCCACCGTCAGGAAAAACAACCTTGTACGGAATAGGTGAGAACTCAGACCTCACGTAGAAGTCATCACCCTTCCTGTAGGCGACGAGGTCCTTGTCCCTGAACCTGAGGGTGTCCGAGGACACCACAACGATGGTGCCCTTCTCGACCTTGAAGGTGATGTCCTCCGTGTGTATCACGGTGTTCTTACGCAGAACACCCAGCTTCTGTACTACGCTCATGCGTATCCTCCAATCTTTACGCCACCCGCCCCTGATGGGGCTGGCCCAGCTGTTCGTGCCGCGCACGCGCCTCGCGCTGGGGGGAAGTCGCACATCATTAAGGCTACAACCGTTAAACCCGACTTCTTGGACAGCTTCGCCTAATCCGTGAAACCTTGAGGCAGTCCCCATGGACGATATACGCACCTGCGTAACACCTCCATGCCCATTACTGGAGGTTTCTGGGTCGATCCACACGGGATCTAAGGGACTCGCCCGTACCGTCGCCGGTACTCGGGGCGGGGACGCGAGCGGACGCAGGGACGGCTAGGTAGCTCGGAGGAAGCGCAGGTCTTTCCCACCATGTGCCACATGGCTTACCCAACCTTGGATTGATGGCACATCGTCAAGGGTGCCTGACTCGCCGCCCTTTCTGCCCGCTCAGCGGGTTGACCCCTCCTCAGGTTTATCGTCTCAAGGACTCCCTTCTCCCGCTTCTCCGAGTCGGTGTGCTAAAGCGGGACAGCACATTGAACCTCGGCAAAAAAGGGGGATTACTTCGGTGGCTTCGCCAAGGCTTTGAGGACTGAGAGGCTTATCTCAGTCCTTGGCTCTAGCTTCTTCCCCGTCACCGCCTCTATCTGACCGGGTATCACTATCCGGTCGAGGTAGCTGACGGCCTTGACGAAGGGGGCCATCTTGTCGTAGATGGGCTGTGCCCTGGTCTTCAGGACGGACTGCGCCTGAACCAGCTCGCCCTGTAGGGTGACGACCTCGCCTCGGACATCCGTGCCCTCGGCTAGGTAGGCTGACAGCCTCCCGGCTATCTGCTTCCCGATCTGCGTCACCTTGGTCCTCTCCGCGCTGGTGCTCTTCATCAGCAGGGACGCTAGTGCCCTCCGATGTGCGTGGTAGCCCCATCTCTCTATGATGGTGTCCACCAGCGCGTCCTTGGGGGAGACGACTGTCTGCGTCTCCAATTCCTGTGGCTCTACCTGAGCCTGTTCTTGGTTTTCCATACGTTCTCTTCTCCCTTTGTGGGAGCCCTGAGAAATCGACCCTGACTCCCCGCCTATGCTCCCTCTGCAGAAATAGGTGTGGGTTCACTGAGCTTGCCACCATTCCACGCTCTCCAGAATATGGGGCTGTCCCAGAACTTCTTGTAGAAGTAATACTCCTCCCTGCTGATTCGGCTGACCGTGTGTCGGCTAGTCCCGTGCCTCTTCTCCGAGTGCTTACGGAGAACGCCCTTTACCTCGCTCTCAAGCTCGGCTATGCAAGCCCAGTTACAGTTGACGCACCTTCCAAGATACGGCATAACAATCCCTGCGGGAGTAAGTGCGGTTTAGAGGGGTCTGATTCATCGTACAATTGTCACAGGTTTTTAACTGTAAACCTGAGCAAAACATCTGGTTGAACCTTTAACTATGAAAAGACCTATCCCCATGCGCCCTAAACGCTGGGAAGGTTGGATTTTCGGTCTCGTCTCTAAGCCTAACCAGTCCCGATAGGCTTAGACTTCATTTAAGGCTTAGGCATTTCCGATCCGCTTAGGGCGGTCTTATTTGCCTAAGTCTTATCAAGTGCTTATGTATCAAGCATAAGCGTGTTAAACAAAACGCTTTTTAAATAAAAGGTTTGCGTTTTACAGCAGTAAAAAGCAAAACAAAAAATACGTATTTTTTGGTGTGTTTTGATTTAAACAACTAAAAAAAATAAAATGAATAAAGTAAGATAACTATTATGAGTGTATAGAGTATATAGAATATAGTACTATTAATTATAATATACTACCTAGGGGGCTAGTGGGTATGGGTAGCGGCTTCCTAGCGCGCGCGTCATTCGACGCGTCTAGCGCAGTCCTTAAATACGACCGGATATCACATGTTACACAGAAAACTGTGTGAGGTTTGACATAATGCCCAAAAATGTTACCATATCGGTTTCAGACGACCTTTCCAAGAAAATGGATGAGATGAAAGATGTGAACTGGTCTGAGGTCTGTAGAAGAGCAATCACTGGGTATATAGAGGTAAAGCAGCCTAATAAAGGTACAATCATAAAAGATCTTGAAAGATATATAAGATCAAAAACAGATGAAATGACTTATGAAGATAGAATAGCGTTCTGTGACGTTGAAATAGAAAGGTTTACAAAAAAATGGGGTAAGCCTGATTCTATTCAGTATGATGACAGACCTGGAATGAAAAAGGCATTTGTTATATTAAGAAAAAAACAGGACCTAAAGATCGAAGATAGAAATTTAGTAACAATAAAAATCCGTACCCCGACCTTTCATGATTTAATTGAACCCACTGATATAGTCGAGTTTAAACCTGATAAATGGAAGGACTTTGCCGAGGGTAAACTTGCAATGGTAGTGGATTACTTCAAATCACAAGGTTATTCCGTAGGAGAATATCGGGCAAGTTGGATAATGATATATGCAGAATATTTCTCTGATGGAAATATTGATCTATTTGAAAAAGATCCACATCATCAAGAAGAAGTATCAATCTTACTTGCCTTAGATAAAGAAGACGTTGTATTTATAGCATACAGGAAAGCCAAATTCTCCAGTGTATTAAAAAATGGGAGGTTACTTGAAGAAATAGAATAGTTTGTTCATAGAGGTAGCGCGCGCGACGAGGCCCGAAGCCTGGTGGAGAAAGTGACCTGACCAAGTTAATACGCTACTGCTTTTTTTACTTCTATCTAAATTAGAGGGTCTCTTATGGGTAGAAGGTTCAGTATTCTCCGGCGATTCAATTGGTAGTGGGCCCGAAAGGAGGCTGAGGACCATGAGTGACCGGACTGAGGAGTTGAAATCTAAGAGCGTCCTGAGGAGGCTTCAGAAGAGGGCGAGAGACCACGTCTTCAACCGGGACCTCGGCAAATGCGTCGTCTGTGGATCCCAGGAGAGGGTTGAGGCGGCGCACATGATGCATCCTCCCAGCGACTACCTCCTGAGCCGAAGCTGTGAGGGCGCTGAACAGTTTGAGAGGGAGATGACTCCCTTCTATCGGCCTGAGAACATGATCCTACTGTGCCGCAGGCACCATATGATACATGATCAACTCCACCTTTTCCAGGAGTTCGGCGGTGAGAAGGATCCTAAGAGGGCTGCTGAGCTGGTCGCGAAAGCTCTGAGAGACGCGGGAGTGACGTTGCAGGAGGCGATGAGTGGGAGCTGGAAACGCGTCTCAGGGGTCATAACGGAGCATATGCTCGCGATCTATGGTCCTAGCTGGCTGAAGTTCCTTCGGGAACTTGAGAGGGCTCGAGTAGTTCTCTCTTGAGAACTGAGCCGGGGAGGCGACCTGAAATTGACGAGGATAGAGACCCCTAAGAGCAGAAAGTGGTCCAGAGCTCTCCTCTGGAAAGGGCGTTTTTTACGCTTTAGTATTGGTTTCGGAATTGGAAGTGTCATTTAGTACATCCAAGTCTCCATCAACTCTATTTTGAGAGCAAAAGAAGCTTTAGATTGAACTCCTTCATATGATTCTCCGTCATAAAACGATATTCTCCTTCACTTAGGGTCTGCCTTCTTTCTACCTGAGAGTGTCTGTAACCTAGAACGACCATCTCTATTCCTTCGTTCTCAAACATCAGCTTCTTAACGTTCTCAAGATATGATTTCAAATGATTCAGGAAGTATGGCGTTTCACGACTGCCTTTACCGCGGCTAGGGTTGTAAGGCAGATTGTTGCGAGTACGAATATTCCGGTGGCTAGCATCATCAACGGCGAAGACGCTGTAACCTCTGCTAAGAATAAGGCGAAGATGCTACCACACCATACAAGACCCGTTAAGCGAATAATCTTCGCTGGCGGCTTGAACCTTCTGAGGAAACTCAGGAGCAGGGCCCAAGGCGCGAAGTAGACGACGCCGATTAGGGCGCTTGCAACCAAACCGGCCATCACCACGGCCATCTCCGGGTTGAAGCTGAAGAGGGAGAACGTCGTTGAACTCACGTGAAGTAGTCCTATCAGTGGGTAGAGAACCACTTTCATCACCCCCCTCAGGGCCCCGTTGCCTGAAATGCTGGAGGCGACGGACGGGCTGAAGGAGTAGTACCACATGTTGAAGACGGACATGAAACTGCTACCAGCGAAAGTGGTCAGCACCGTGTCGTCCCTGAACCCTCTAAGGAACTGTACGTAGGGGCTGAGTTCCGACCCATAGGTGGCCGTCGCTATGAGGCAACCCGACTTCTTGACCGTGAAGGGCCTCGACTGGCTCGACGCTCCGCTGTACGTTGAGTCCCCATCCCACGACGCGGTCACACTCCATGAGCCAAGGGCCTCGGGCTTGTAGGAGTTACTGTAGGAGCCATCTGAGCCAGTCGTAACGGTTCTCGTGAACGTTGCTCCATCCGGCTTCTTGTACGTCAAGGTGATGGACTTGCCTGAGACAGAGGGGCTTATGGAGCCTAAGACTGTAACGGAATCGCCCTCGGTCACTTCAGATGGAGAAACTGAACACGATATAGTGCTTGAGATTTTGGATACAGTGAACGAGACCGCAGAGCTCGTTACGCCAGCATACGCAACGTCGCCGTCCCAAGATGCCTTAACGCTCCAAGAGCCAGTGGTATCAGGCTTATATGAGTCACTATAGGAGCCATCCGACCCAGTTGTAACGGTTCTCGTTACCGTTGTCTTTCCATCTGGCTTCGTGTAAGTCAAAGTAACAGTTTTCCCAGAGACTGCGGAACTAATAGAGCCTGAAACCGTAATAGTGTCGTCATCGGTTATCTCGGATGACGAAGATTTACATGAGAGGGTGGTCGAAATCTTGTTGACCGCAACAGATACTGCATCGCTGGTAGCTTCACTATATGTGCTGTCCCCTGCCCACGAGGCTTTAAGCTGATATGAGCCTACATCGGTAGGCTTCCACGAATATGAGTAACTGCCATCAGAAGCACTCGTTACAGTGAATAGAGTGCTAAATGACCCATCGCTCTTGTAGCTGATGGTGACGGTAACGCCAGAGCGTGTTGGAGATATTGAGCCAGAAACCGTGACAGAGTCTCCAATAGTTAGATTGGAAGAAGAGACGGAACAAGAGATAGTTGTTGAGATTTTGGACACAATGAAGGACTTTGAGGTGCTAATTGCTTCAGTATACGAAGAATCACCTTCCCAAGACGCCGACACGTTCCACGACCCAACCGCATCGGGCGTGTAGGAGTCACTGTAGCTACCATCTGAGCCTGTTGTAACAGTTCTATTAAAGGATGAGCCATAGGGCTTCCTAAAAGTTAGGGTAACGGTCTTATCTAAAATTGTCGGATTAATTGAGCCCGAAATGGTGATGGAGTTACCTATAGTGACTTCAGAGGGCGAAACAGAACACGTGATGCTTGTCGAAACTTTAACAACCGTGACTGAAGCAACATCGCTTATAGCTCCATTATATGAACTGTCTCCATCCCATGAAGCCTTAAATTGGTACGACCCTGCTGATGCGGGTGTCCACGTATACGTATAGCTACCATTAGAAGAACAGGTGACAGTGGTTAGAGTGCTCCATGAGTCCGTCTTGTAGCTAATGGTAACAGAAACCCCAGAGTGTGTTGGAGATATTGAGCCATAAACGATTATGTTGAAGTCAATCCTTGTGGACGTTGAAGAAACTGAACAAGAGACGCTGCTGGCGATTTTTGATACGGTGAAAGACTTTGACGAGCTTGTTGCCCCATCATATAGTGAATCTCCAGACCAATCTGCTTTAACACTCCAAGAGCCAACAACGGCTGGCGTATATGTGTCACTGTAGGAACCGTCTGAACATGCAGTAACCATTCTTTCGATAATTGTCCCGTTTGGCATCGTGTAACTTATATTGACTATTACTCCAGAACGAGATGGCGTTATCGTGCCCGATACGGTGATACTTGAGCCTATCTCAGGGGAAGTCGAGGATAAACCGCAACTTATTGAGCTTGAGGCTTTTTCGTTAGAAGCTCCCTTTGTAGCAAGCTGAAATCTCCAATCCGAGCTTGAATTTGTGTCGTATCCATTCGGAAACCTTGCCCAGCAGAAGTTATCATTATCATTGTCACTCTTTGTTGACGTTCTATCGATTTCCACGCCATCTGAGTTCTTCAGTATTATGGACTCGTCGGTGTTGTCCAACCATTGTTGTCCTCTCTCGCAGATATAGTAGCCATTAATAGCTAAGGTCGTGTTGGACGGTATTGTCAGAGTCACCATTGTACCGTGAGTTGTGGATAATGCCCAACCGCTGATGTTCACGCTGCTGGCTGTGGGATTGTAGAGTTCAACCCACTCGAATACAGTTAGTTCATTATCGTTTCCGATGGGATTCAGCTCAAACTCGTTTATGACCACTTGATTCAAGCTACTGACGTTGCTTCGACTCGTGTAAAGAGTATGGAGAACATCTGTAAGATAATTAACCGCCAAGTTGAGAGATTCACCACACCTATTCACGAAGACAGAGTTGCTCCAGTCGTAATGCTGGTCCATCCACACACACGTCAAATCTCCATCAACATCGAATGTGGTATCATTCGCCAAGTTCCTTGCTGCATTATACGCCGTGATTGTGTTGAGGCTACCGTCGTATGAGAGATAGATGTTGAAGTCATCGTTGTAGCTGTTGGTTCTATAATTTGCATAGTCTTCATAGTCGCTGTGATGTTGTTCCGCTCCCCAATCAGTAGATGAGCCCATTACGTGGCCAAACACGGCCATGTCAGCAATGTAGTGGGTCATTATTCCAGTGTGCTTAGCTGCATTAATGAAGTCATTCACCTTCAAGTAACTAAGCGCTATGTTGTATTCTTCTGATGCTCTGATGGCTGAGGAGTCATCTTGTAGGGTGCCGTTAGAGAAGTAGTAAATATGATGTTTCGACGTGTCACCGATGCCGTCGCTTGCTTGACTGTTGTCTGGTAGCTCAGTTCCGTAAAGATATGTCGCCAAATTGTTCTGAATGTATTCTTTCTCGTTGCTTGGCAGCCAATCTAAAGCGTGTTGCGCTATCCAATCATGGGTTCCATAATCTGGGTTGGAAGGGTCACTGCTATAACCGCCATTACTCCAAGCAAAGACCGTAGGAATGAAAGCCGATGACGAGAATAGAACAAGAAACATCAGAGTAAAAAGATGCTTTTTAGTTGGCTCCTGAAACATTACCAGACTTCCAGCAAGAAATTTATGATTTGAACATTAATAAGGTATCTCTCTCAATTCATATAGACTTCCCTGTTCCACTCAGCACTATCTCGCCTTTTATCATCAACTTCCCTGCTCAAGTTCCTTTAACCCTGTTTCTTCTGCGCCTTGTTCTGTCATCTTGAACCACCTGATACTCCTATGCCTCCTCCGAACAGCTAAGACTGGAGTCGCCCCAGCATTCTTAGATATTTCAAGGATGTGGTTCAACTGTTTGGGGTTAAGGTAGATGAGTAAAGTAGGAAAACGAGAAGAGGATTTAGCAGTCAAATACTTCCAGGATAAGGGATTGGCACATCTTTTTATGGACATCTATTCCCACGTACTTCACGGGTGTCACCTCGGGTGGCCTGCGGGCGGCACGCTCCTATCGGGTCTCAGGGGACCAGTCGGGTAGCCGCTCGGGTTTGGCCCAGTCTGGCTCAAGGGTCTCGCTTGGACCAAGCGCGCGTCGGGCCTAGGCCACCCGGTGCACCCTCGGAACCTCTCCGGAAAACGTTTATCATACCGTCTGGCCTGTCCCTAAAATAGACACACACCCAGCAATCATCGAAATAAAAAGAGCAAACCCACCACACAAATGAACCAAGGGCCCACCAATCAACCAAAACAAGCCCACAGCCAACACAACAACCCACCCAGAAAACAGACGAAGTTCTCCTCGAGGACGCCCTCCTGTTTGAAGCCTCTATACCTGTAGAAGATTTTATGCATTACAATGCTTCCGACCAGTAGCTCCACCTGATCCGTGAACATGGAGGTATCTATGATCACTTTCTTGCCCAATTCAAGTGCGTTCAGGATGTCACTCAGCGTAGATTCACCTATGGTATCGCTAAAGGTCTGCGTTTGGCACTGAATATTCCCGTCGCGCGCGCCTTTTCCTCGGGCGGAAAGACGATCACATGCTTCGACCACCCCGTCATACCATCAGAGCTTTCAGAGCATCCCTGAACGAGGTAGTCATCCTCATTAGAGCCATTTTTTCATTTGAATTAGTATTCACCCGATTTTTGGGATGAACACGGCCCGGCCCACCACCCCCATAAAAACCAATCGTTGAAATGCACATCTGTACAGTAAAACCAAATAGTTATCATCAAATATTGCATTGTGGATTATCAGGAAAAACTTATAGATCAAACAGGGCATAATTCATAACAATGGACTGGAAGGAAGCCGACGAGAGGCTCATCAGACGAGGAGAACTCATCCTAGACCTGGAATCACTCAAAAACCACGAAAAAGAACTCGAAAACATGAACGAGGGCAGACCAGGACCCCGCTACAGGCTAGCAAACAGCATC
>Ga0315288_10004555_pt1 | contig 17664 bp, 13 predicted proteins | sample YL17G11_20_MG_FD_203454 | JGI IMG/M metagenome (GOLD analysis project Ga0315288, IMG submission 203454) | Sediment microbial communities from Yellowstone Lake, YNP, Wyoming, USA - YL17G11_20 | ecosystem: Environmental > Aquatic > Freshwater > Lake > Sediment | place: USA: Wyoming | collected... | reverse complement strand
CGACGCGGAAGCGCCCCGCCGCCGGGTTGAGACGGTTGGCCGTGCCGCAGCAGGCGCCCCGGGCGCGGGTGCAGGCCTGGGTGTCCCAGGTGAACAGCCAGAGGTGGTAGGCTAGAGAAGGGAGGCGGCAGGAGCGTGCGAGAGAGAGAGATAGAGAGAGAGAGATGAGGCGACCGCCGCTGGAGAGAGAGAGGGGTGGTTGGGGCGCGCGTCGCCCACCAACCCCTCTCATCTCTCACATCTCTCCACATCATCACATACACACGCACCCACAAAGATGCCGACGGAGGCGGTGAAGAAGGCGACGTCGACGGCCGTCGTCTTGAGCATGGCGCGTGTTTTTATGAAGAGGATGGGAGAGGAGGTCTGGGGAAAGCCGATTGATGGGCAAAACTCTAGTCAAGCGAGCGAGGAGAGCGCCTAGGACTTTGCTCCTTTCTCAATTTACGCTTTGAATCGTTCTCATGCAGCGAGTCAAGAGGCTCAAAGTCTGGCCTGTGTAGATCAGGCTGATGTAAGTTTGACGTGTGGGCGGAACGAACGTCTGCCAAGAGAAGCCATTGGAAAATGGGCCCTGCGGGTGTGTTTGCCATCACTATCCTTTTTCTTTTCCACACGCCAAGCCGCATCAGAAACCGGTCCAACCCGTCAATTCAACCAGGTCAGTGACTTGATCAAGCCCCACGCTTGCCACGCATGATAGTCTGGTGCTCAGATCGGCGCGCGACGTGATACGCGGCTAGATCAGAGGCGGCACACGCAGCGTGCGCGCGCGCGCGCCATTTCTATCTTTCTGATTTGCTCTCCTCTATTTCTCTTTTACTCACGCATCGCAGTTCGAGCAGTATGGCCAAGAAGCCCAATTTCCTTATCATCTGGGGCGATGACATTGGTGAGTGGTAGGGAAAGAATTGAGAATGAAATGGTGGAGCGCACGCGCACAAAAGTTGAGAGAGGAAAAAAAAAAGGCACCCACACGCGGTGGACAACCTAGCCATCATCCTCTCTTCCTCTGTTGATGCTGGGATGGGGAGAGCAAATAACAGAGGCCGCCCGCACGCGCGAGCCCTTCGAGGTGTGCCTTGCATCTACGGAATGAACAGCCCTCCCCCTCTCACGGGCTGCCACACTCTCATCCGCGTTTTTTCTCACTTTTGTTTTGTCTTTGTTTTTTCCTCCAGGCATCTCCAACGTGTCCGCCTACTCGGAGGGCCTGATGGGCTACCACACCCCTGAGATCGACCGCATCGCCAAGGAGGGCATCAAGTTCACCGACTACTACGGCGAGCAGTCGTGTACGGCGGGCCGGGCCGCGTTCATCACGGGCCAAAACCCGTACCGGACCGGCCTGACGAAGGTCGGCATGCCGGGCGCCAAGCTGGGCTTGTCCGAGGACGACCCGACCATGGCGCAGGCCATGAAGGCTCAGGGCTACGCGACGGGCCAGTTCGGGAAGAACCATTTGGGCGACCTGGACGGGTGAGGAAGAGGATGGGAAGCGTGGTGGGAGAGTTTTGGAGAGTGACCTCTCCTCCACCTGCGGCCTCAGCCTCCTTCATCGCTCTTACCCCCTCCCTGCCCACCCACTCTCCCGCGCTCCCCCGTCACAAAAACAGCTTCCTGCCCACCAACCACGGCATGGACGAGTTTTTCGGCAACCTCTACCACCTGAACGCGGAGGAGGAGCCCGAGCACGAGGACTACCCCACCGACGCCGACTTTCCGGAATTCAAAAAGAAGTTTGGGCCCCGGGGCGTCATGCACACCTTTGCCGATGGGCGGGTGGAGGACACGGGCCCGCTGACCAAGAAGCGGATGGAGACGATCGACATCGAGTGCGCGGACAAGGCCATCGACTTCATCAAGCGCACCGTCGCGTCGGGCAACCCCTTCTACGTGTGGGTCAACACGACGCACATGCACTTCCGCACGCACGCCGCGCCCCACGAGCGCGGCCTGTCGGGGCGTTGGATGTCTGAGTACACGGACGTGATGGTCTCCCACTCCAAGCTCGTGGGCCGCCTGCTGGACGCGCTGGACGAGATGGGCCTGACCGACAACACGGTCGTCATGTACTCGACGGACAACGGTGAGAGAGAGGGAGCGAGAGAGAATAGAGAGCGAGCGGGCAAAAAGTGGGAGGGAGAGAAAATAATGGAGGATGGATGAGATGGATGCGCGCCCACCAGCGGACGGATGATGCGCGCCCACCAGCGGCTCGATCCTCACCCCCCTCTTCTCTCTCCACACCTCCGCAGGCCCCCACGCCAACACCTGGCCCGACGCGGGCACCACCCCCTTCCGCGGCGAGAAGAACACCAACTGGGAGGGCGCGTACCGGGTGCCCTGCCTCATCCGCTGGCCGGGCGTGTTCCCGGCGGGTAAGGTCCTCAACGGCATCGTCTCGCACGCCGACTGGTTTGTGACCTTCCTGGCGGCTGCCGGCCGGCCCGGCATCGACGAGGAGTTGAAGAAGGGCGCCCAAGTCGGCAGCCGCTCGTACAAGGTCCACCTGGACGGGTACAACCAGCTGGACTACCTGATGGGTGCGTGGAGAGTGGAGGGGGGGGAGCGTCGGCGGAGAAAACGAGACGAAACGAAGCGAACTGCGCACGAGGAGGTCAACGTTTGCGGCCCACTTCATAAAACCCCTTTCACCGCACCCGCGCCAAACTCTCACCCCTCCCCACCCCCGCCACCCTCCACACAAACCAATCTCTGTCTCTCCTTCTTTGCTTACAGGCAAGGTCGACAAGTCGCCGCGCAACCACTTCTTCTACGTCTCGGACGACGGCGACCTGACAGCCTTCCGCTTTGACAACTGGAAGTTTGTCTTCCTCGAGCAGCGCTGCGTCGGCACGCTCGCCGTATGGTCGGAGCCGTACATCCAGCTCCGCATCCCCAAGATCTTCAACCTGCGGACCGACCCGTACGAACGCGCCGACTTCACCTCCAACACCTACTACGACTGGATGATCTCGCATGCCTTCCTTGTCATCCCGGCCCAGGCGTACGTGGGCAAGATGATCGCCTCCCTGGCCGAATTCCCGCCCCGCCAGAAGCCGGCGTCCTTCTCCATCGACCAGCTGATGGAGAAGCTCAAGGCGGGCATGCCGGTGACTTAAGCGGGTGCGCGCGCGCGCGTCTTGGCAAGCCTTGTGAAAGAAGAAGTGCTGACTTTTTTTTTGCTCCGCCCTCCTCCCCCTTTTATGGTGTGTGTGTGCTGCTTTCCGCGTGCTGCTTTCTTTTGGGTGGTTTGCTTCCTTTCCAATATATATATGAGCGGGTCGTGTGGGTATATGTCCGTGCGGGCGCGTGCGCTGCGCGTATTCCGCGTCCTAACAAAAACACGGGTGCCCTTAATTATAAAGAGAACGGGTAAGGTTTTTTTGTATTTCTCCCTCAACCTCTCCCTCCTTAAAAAAATCAAAATCGATAACGGGACGACACACAACGTGGGCAGCAGATACACGCACACGAAATTTGAAAGGCCACACCCATCCCCACTCTCTCTCTCTCTCTCAAGCCACCGCCGCGCTGCGCGGCCGGGCCGCCGGCGCCTTCTTCACCACCGCCCCACTCCGGGCCGGGCCTGCCGACGGCGGCCGCCGCACGACCATCTTGGGGCGCGGCGCCGCTTTCTTGGCGACCAACACCGGGCACGGCGCGGTGCGCGGCAGGGGCGCTCCGTTGCCGTACCAGCGCGCCGCGACCGCGGAGCGCAGGGGCCCGGGCGCGTTGACCATGACGGCAGCGGCGGCCGCCCGGCCGGACAGGCGGGCCGGCCCCGCCCCGTCCACGCGGGAGCGGGGGCGGTCGAGGGGGTGGGAGGTCGGGCGGGCCTCCCAGGAGGCCGGGGTCGCGGTGGAAGAGGCGACGGCCGGGCAGCGGGCGACGGAAGCGAGCTGTGAAGGGAGAGAGATGAGAGAGAGAGGAACGGGCGGGGTGGTGTGAGAGGGAGGCAGGGGGGAGGCGGTTGGGGAAAAACGCGCTGCGCCGACAGCTCTGCCGAGGAAACGCCGTTTCCTGCGATCTTCCGGTTCGGCAACGGCCCAACATTTCAGTGTTGTGGTCTCGTGTGGATCTTGCACCTATCCAGGTGACCAGACGGGGCGAATAGTGCGCGCTGCGGGCGCACCCTGCCCTCTCGCATGCGCGCGGCGGATTCCTAGTGGGGCGCCGCCGCCGGAGAGTTCCAGAGTCTCCCTCGTCGCGCGCGAGATTTCGGGCCACGACCACCCTCATTGTTGTCTCCACAAGGTCACTTTTGAGTCGGGTGACGGCCGGGACAGGCGGACACGGCGCGTGCCGCTGAGCGCCGTGCGGGCTGAGACAAAACGGGGGGCAGCGGGGCCCGTCTCTCCCTTTTTGTAACCTTCCTCTCTTCCTCACCTTGCGCAGCACCCTGTCAATGATTGCGCCCACCAACGCGGCCACAACCAGGCGAGTATCAACAACCTTCTGCGCCTGGGCCATCAGGCGGGCGGTCGGCGGGCGGGCAGGCTGGCGGGGGCGTAGCATTACCTCGGCGAACGGAGGGAGAGAGGACAGTTTTATTTTTGGTCTGGTCGAGTGATAACACCGCCCTCTCACTGGCTAGCTGTGAGGCTATGTGAGTGAGACAACCTTTTTCGCCCTGGCCAGCTCCAAAACGCGCGCCCGCCGTCTCTCTCGCTCTCTTTGCCCTACAGGCCCTTCCGCCCCCTATCACCGGCCTCCCCAACCTCCATGATCGAGCGCTGCGGCCGATTGTATAGGCCGTAAACGACACCCTGCCGCTTCCACACCTCCAGTTCAGCCTTTGCCTGCGCCAGCATGGCGGTTGGCGCGCTCTCACCCGCCACGCCGCCGCGAAACTGGTCACGGGCGCGGCGGCGGATGTATTCGCGGACGTTGTAGTCCGGGAAGGCGGAGCCTGGGGGCGAGGAGAGGAAAGGAGTGTGTTGGGGTGGCGCGTGAAAATGAGATGGGACGAGAGGGAAGGGGTTGAGCGCGTCCACGCCGCCCCCCACCGCTCCCCCACCAGTTTCTCTCTCTCCTTTCCCCACACCATCCTCTCCTCCCACCCCATCTCTCTCTTTCACGTACCTGTCCGCAAGAACTGGCGGAACAGGGACCGCATGGCGGCCGGGGTGGGCGGGGCGGACATCGCGCTGAGGAGGAGAAGATGAAGAAAGAAGAGAAGGCGTGCGTGTGTGTGTTCTCGACGTCCGGAGCTTTTGTGTGTGTGTGTGCCTGTGTGTGTGGCCAGAACAGGGACGTGTGCGCGTTTGCGTGCGTGCGTGCGTGTGTGTGTGTGTGTGTGCGTGTGCGAGCGGGCGTGTGTGCGTATGCGCTGTTGTCCAAAAAATGAGTCAGTATGGACTGTCCCTGCAGCAAAATACCGTTCCGCATCAGGGCTGCGAGCCAGAGCCCGCCGGCTGGCCCCCTCCTCGATCTCGCACCTGGCCTGCCGGTGCCAGGAGAGGCAGCGCCCGCACACCCAGAACCCCCGCCCCCCTCGCACGCCAATCACCCCGGCTAGGCGCTCGCACGTCCCCCACTCAAAGAAAACAGAGAGAACAAATGAGCGCCCCGCCGCCGCCACACTTCGGCGTCCACTCCGCCCCGACCTCCGCTCCGTCCTCCGCTCCCGCCTCTGACGGTGGAGGCGGAGGATTGGGTGTAGGAGGAGTCGAGGGCGGCCCCCACCAGGGCAACAACGGCGCCGGAGCGGCCGCCGCCGGGCGGGCCAACCCTCCACCCGCTGCTGCTGCCGCCTGGGGAGGGGGAGGAAGCACGGCCGCGCCCGCCCGCACGCTCACCAAGGCCGTCTCCTTTGGCACGGGCGGCGGCGACACGCCCGCCGACGCGCTGCGGGCCCTGGGAGGAGGAGCGGCCGGGAATGGAGGCAATGGAGCAACGGCCGCCACCGCAGCCCGCAAGCCCGGCGCCGGCCTGGCCACTTCCACCCTCGGCCTGCGCCGGTGGGTCCGCATCGACGACGGCGGGGCGGTCACCTCCGTCGTCGCGGACAAGCACGCCCTCACCCAGGCCCTGGGCGTGCAGCCCCGGGACTTGCGCCTCCTGGACCCGCACCTGGCGACGTCCTACCCGACAGCCATCCTGTGCCGGGACAAGGCGCTGGTCGTCAACCTGGAGCACATCAAGGCCGTCATCACCGCCTCCCACGTGCTGGTCCTCAACGCGGATGACGGGGCGGTGGGCTCCTTCATCGAGGAGCTAAGCCGGCGGGTGGGTGGGGGCGGCAGCAGCCAGGCGGCGAGCGTGTCGTCGGGCGAGCACGTAGCCGCGGCCGCGTCCGCCGGCCTGCCTGGGCGGGGCGGCCTCGCCGCCTCGCTCTCCGCCCCTGACCTCGCCGCCGTGGCGAAGGGCCCGCCCTCCTCCGGCTCCGGCTCCGCCGCTGCGCCGCCCTCCAGCGGGGGCGGCGCGCTCTCCGGCCGCCGCGGCGGCGGCGACGCCCCTCACTCGGCCGCCACGCCTCGCGCGCCGGCAGCGCCCTCCGCGCCCGCCCTGGGCGAGGTCGCGCCTTTCGAGCTGCGCGCCCTGGAAGTCGCGCTGGAGGTCGTGTGCGCCCACCTGGAAGCCCTGGCGGGCGACCTGGAGGCCGCCGCCCACCCGGCCCTGGACGACCTGACCGCCGCCGTGACCACGCCCAACCTGGAGCGTGTCCGCCGCATCAAGTCCCGCCTGGTCCGCCTGACGACGCGCGTGGAGACCCTGCGCGAAGCCCTGGAAAAGATCCTGGACGACGACGCGGACATGCACGACATGAACCTGACCGCCCGGGCGGCGGACGTGGCGGACCGGGAGCGTGGGCAGAAGGCTGCTGCTGCTGCTGCTGCTGCTGCGGCGGCGGCGGCCGCGGCGGCCGCCGCGGTCGCGGCTGCTGCGGCCAACCCACCGCCCGGCACCTCTCCCGACGATGGGGGCATGCAGCCCTTTTTCCCGGCCGGCGGCTCGCCCGTCCCGCCCTCGCCCGCCGCCGCGGCTGCCGTGCCCGGGTCACCCTTTTTCGGCCCGCCCCTGGGAGGCGGGAGTGGGAACATCAACGCGCTCCCCCGCGCGGTCTCAGGCGCTAGCGGCGACGGCGGCCCCTACGAACCCGGCTCCACGCCCGGCCCCACCCCGGGCGCGGTCGCCCTCGCCGCCGCCATGCGCCACGCGGGCCTGGACCCGGCCTCCTCCGTGCCCGCCGCCCTGGAGTTCCTGGAGGAGGAAAAGGAAAAAGACGAGGGCGAAATCGCGGAGGTGGAGATGGTCCTGGAAGCATACTTCATGCAGGTGGATGCCACCTTCAACCGCCTGCAGACCCTGTGCGAGTACATCGACGACACGGAGGACTACATCAACATCGAGCTGGACAACCACCGCAACCAGCTGATCCGGCTGGAGCTGATGCTGACGGCCGCCACTTTCTGTGTCGCGCTGGTGGGCGCGGTCTCCGGCATTTTCGGTATGAACCTGCACAACAAGGCCGAGGACAGTTACGGCGCGTTTGTGGGGACGGCGGTCGCGTCGAGCGTGGGCGCTGTGCTCTGCTTCCTGGCGATCGTGGCGTACTGCAAGAAGCGGGGGCTGTTCTGAGAGAGGGGCTGTTTTGAGAGAGGAATATGGATGGAGAGAAGAGGGGTGGTTGTTGTTGTGATGGGGGAGGAGGGAGCGCGCGCGTGTGCGCGTGCAGTCTTTTGTGTGTGAGCCACTTGATCGGTCCTGGTGCTCCATGTAGTGAGGCGGGCGTCGCGCGTGGGCACGGTCGTCGTCGACATTTGCGCGGAATCGTTTTCATGGGGGTAAGGTCGGATTTTTTAAAATCATTTTTTTTTTTACATGTCGGACGACCGCCGCCCGCGCCCTGGGCGGGCGCCCTCGCCCGCGGGGCGACCAGGCGGCGCAAGTGGAGGCGGCGGGACCACCCCCCCGATCCCGGTCCGCGGGTCCGGCGGCAGCAGCGGGGCGGCAGGAACGAGCGGGACGCATGGCCGGTCTGCCGGCGGCGGCGGACCAAGCGCGTCCACGCGCGCCCCGCCGCCACCACCGCCTCCCGCCCGTGTACCCTCACGCGGGTCTACTATGAGACACTCTTCTATCACGGAGGCAGGGAGTGCAGGTGGAGGAGGAGGCGTGACCGGCGGCCCGCCCTCCGCCCCTCAACAACAACCTGCGCCCCCACCGCCGCCGCCCGCGCCAGCCCACCCACCCCAGGCGCCCACATCCCGCCCGACCGCCACCCGGGCCGTCCTGGATGCGCCCGCCCTGGACGTCCGCAGCGTCCTGCGCAAGGCCGCCGCCCCCTCGCGCGCCCTGTCCCGGGCGGGCGCCCTGTTCCAGCCCTTGCTCCCGCACGCGGAGGGCGGGCCGACCACGCCTGGGCGGGCGACCCCGGGCGCTCCCACGTCCTCCGACCCCGGCTCCCGCGCCGCCGCCTGGGCGGCCTCCATCGGCGGCGGCGGCGGCTCGCTCGGCACCTGGCTCAAGGTGGACCCGGACGGCCGGGCCGAGCCGGTGCTGGTCAACCGGCGCCCGCTGATGAGCGAGCTGGGGCTCGCCCCGCGCGACCTCCGCCTCCTCGACCCCCAGCTCGCGGCCTCCTACCCCTCCGCCATCCTGGCCCGGGGCCGGGCCCTCCTGGTCAGGCTGGAGCACGTGCGTGCCATCGTCACCCGGTCCTGGACCCTTGTCCAGGAGTGGGAGGCCCCCGCGGCGGCGACCTTTGTGCGGGCGCTGCAAGCCCAGCTGGGGAGGGAGGGGGGTGATGAGGATGGGGAGGGCGGGTGGGGGGGCGACGCCGCCGCCGCCCGCCGCCGGTCCGGCGGCTTTGCCCGCAAGGGCCTGGCCCGGGCGGGGATGGGCGTCGTCCGCGCGGCGGCCGCCCTGACCCGCAAATCCATGGGCGCGCCCGCGGAGGTGGGAGGGGAGGGGGCGGGAGCGGCGCCCGGTGTCGCTCCCGACCCGCCTGTTGCCGCCCGGGGCCCGGCCTCGCCGGCGCCCAGCCCGTGGCTGCCACCCGCTGGGAGCGCCCCTGCGGGTGGTCCTGCCCCTCCTCCCCCCCCCCCTACCCCCGCCGCCCCCTCCCCACCCCCTCTGCAAGGAGGAGAACCCGGGCTCTGGCGCCTGACCCCGGCCCGGGGCGGGACCGCGCTCGGCGTCGCCTCCCCGGCCTCCGCGGCCGCCCTGCCCTTCGAGCTCCGCGTCGTGGAGGTGGCCTTAGACTCCGTCGCCCGCCACTTTGCGGTCGCCGCCCACGCCGTCGAGGCGGCGGCGGGGCCGTGCCTGCGCATGCCGACGGCCACCAAGCTGACGACAGACTTTTTGCAGCGCCTGCGTGCGGTCAAGCAGCGGGCCGCCGTCACCCGCATCAAGCTGGAGACGGTGCGTGAGGTCCTGGAGCGCCTGCTAGATGACCGGCAGGCCATGGTGTCCCTGCACCTCACGGCCGTCGAGGCGGCGGAGGCGGTGCGGGAGGCCGCGGCGGCGGAGGCGGGCGGCGGTGGGGGCGGGAGTGAGGGCGGGGTGCGCAGCCCCTGGGCAGGCCTGTCCGCCGCGGCCGCCCGCCTGGTGCGCCGGTCCGGCGGCCCCCTCTTCTCCCGCCTGGTCGGCCCGGGCGCCTTTGGGCGCCGCTCCCTGGGCGTCGCGTGCGGGGGCGGGGCCGGGCGGCACTCGTTCGTGGGCGCGTCGCCGGCTGCCGCGCTCGCGGCCGCGCTGGAGCGCGCCTCAACCGGGAGCGCCGCCGCCGGCCATGACGCCGGCCCCTCCTCCGCGGCCGCCACGGCGGCCGCCATCTCCATCGCCGCCAGCCTTGCAGCCGCCCTGGACCGGCGCTCCCTGTCCGGCAGCGCGCCCGCCAAGGCCCTCGCCTCCTACCTCGCCCGCGCGTCGGCCGGCTCCGACGCGAGCGGGGATGGAGGCGGGCGAGGCGGGGGGACGGGCGCTGGCGGCGGCCCGGGCGGCGACGCCTCCACGCCTGGAGCAGACCCGCCTCGCGATCCCCCAGAAGAGCTCGCAGGCCCGGAGGAGCCGGTGGAGATGCTGCTGGAGACGTACCTGGCTGCCCTGGACGCCGCGCACGCGCGCTTGGAAGCCTTGGACGAGCATGTGGAAGGGGTGGAGGACTTGATCGACATCGAGCTGGACGCCTTCCGCAACAATTCCATCAAAGCCCGCCTAGTCGTCAACGCGTGCGGCCTGGTCGCCTTCGTCGTCTTCGCCATCACCGGCTTCCTGGCGATGAACCTGGCCCAGGCGTGGCGGGCGGCGGAGGAGGTGGTCGGACAAGGTGGCGAGCCCGTGAAGGTGTGGCCAAAAGGGAGCGCGCTCATGTTTGGCCTGGTCGGGGCGGGCAGTGCGGGCGGGGCCCTGCTGGGGCTGATGGCGTGGCTGGCGTACCTGAACCGGCGCGGGCTGGGGCTGGCGTCCATCACCACGCTGACGCGGGCGGGGGATGAATAATGAGCGTTCTGCCCACACTCTCCGGCACGCGGGGAGCGTGTGAGTAGGTTTCGAGTATTTCGTCGACAGCTGCCTACACACGCTCAAATTCCCCTATCTTCTCGCCGCCCACCTCTCCCATGCTGCGCAGTAGGTACACGCCCAAGCAGCTCAGGTCCTGGGGAAGGGTCGGTGGTGGGGTGGTGGTTGTTTTGAAGCCGCGGTCGGGCGAGCGCCGAATCGGGGGCGTCTGCGTCGGCGTCGGCGACAGCACGCCCGCCGCCGCCCCTCGCCACGGCGCCGACGCCGGGCTCAGGCCCCACTCTGTCGGCGGGGCGCCATCCAGACCGGACATGGATGCCAGGCGGGCCGGGCGGCGCAGTGGGGACGCGAGCGTTGTCGCGGCATTCGTGGCAAGCGCCGCCGCGCCCGCTGCGAGGGGCGAGGGGTGTATTTTTGCGTCGGCCTCCTTTGTTTTTTGGGAGGTGGAGGGAGTGCCCCACATCGACGTTCAACGGGCGCGTCCCTTGTGGGTAGACCAGCGCCTGGTGGATATAGCCGGGAACGACGAGAATGACAGGAGTGACATTTTTATTCAAATATTCGCGCCCCCGCCTCCCCGTCTCACTTTTGTCAAACCTTCTTTCACACTCCCATCCCCTCCCGCGCCACCATGCCCGCCGTGTCCACCAGGCGGCACGCGTACCCCAGCTCGTTCTGGTACCACATGTACACCTTCACCAGCACGCCGTCGATGACCTGCGTGCAGGCGGCGTCGACGATGGAGGAGCGCGTGTCACTCACGTAGTCACTCGACACCAGCGGCCGGCTCTCAAAGCCGAGGATGCCTTTCAGCTCGCCCTCCGCCGCCTCCTGCAGCGCGCCGTTCACCTCCTCCACGGTCACGGCCCGGGTCAGCTGGAAGACGCCATCGGTAAGGGACGCGTTCAGCAGGGGGACCCGCACGGCCAGGCCGTTGAGCTTGCCCTTCAGCTCAGGGAAGATGAGCGCGATGGCGGTCGCGCTGCCCGTGCTCGTTGGCGCCAGGTTGGTCATCCCGCTCCGCGCCCGCCGCAGGTCGGTCTTCTTGCTGTTGGTCGCGTCCACAATGGTCTGCGTGTTGGTGACGTCGTGGATGGTCGTGATCGCGCCCCGCACGATGCCGAAGCTTTCTTGCAAGACCTTCACGACGGGCGCGAGGCAGTTTGTCGTGCAGGAGGCCGCCGTCAGCAGTTTGTCGACGGCCGGGTCGTACGCGGCGTGATTCACGCCGTACACGATGTTGAGGACCGGGTTGGCCGCGTCCTTCACGGGCGCCGCGACGACGACGGCTTTCACGCCCGCATCAAAGAAAGGTTGCAGGGACGCCCGGGTGAGGAATTCGCCGGAGCATTCCAGCACCAAGTCGATCGGGCCGATGGTGGAGAAGGGGATCTGAAAGGGAAGAAGATGGGATGGGTGGTGGTGGTGTGAAAAGAGAGAGCGGAGAGAGGCCGAGTGGCCGCGCGCGCGCGCCTGCGAAACCTAGCTGTGCCCTTTTTCTCCTCCCTACCTCTGCCGGCGTCTCCGCCCTAGAGTAGCCGACCTGCGCCGTCATGGTCTCGCCCACGCCCCCGCCTGGTGTGGGCACGCTCACACTGAAGGCCGCCCCGTCCGCCCCGACCTCCGTCTCGCCAAACCGGCCGTGCGTGGAGTCGAATTGTAGCAGATAGGCCGCCGACTCAGCCGCCCCGAGCTCGTTTACCCAGACAACGTCAAACGGAGCCAAGGGTGCGCCGTGCCAGCCGAGAGCGCGCCGATGGGCGAGGCGGCCGATGCGGCCGTAACCGTTGATGAGGGTGCGGGGAGGGGCCATTTTTTTGTGTTTGGGTTATGTAGTGGTCAATTGACGTCCTGGTCAGTGTGATTGGGGAATGTGCGGTGCGGGGCCGGGCGGAATTGAAATGTCAAATACAGAACAAATGAAAAGGAGAATATGATGCGAGAAGCGGGGAATGCGTGTCTAGCCACTCGCCACACATCTCATCTCTCCGCCGCGTCCGCCCCGCCCGTCCACTGCAACAAACGCTCGCGCGTAGCACTCAGACTGGCCCTGCAGAGGCTGCCCCACACCTTACCACCGTCGATTGCCCCGATCGGCTTGCGTGAGCCCTGCAAAGAACTCGCTCTTTCTTCGCCGCGCGCTTCTCCTTCATTTTTGATGCCGCCCCCGCCAACCGTCTTCGCCTCCTGCCCGCTCCCGGCCGGCATCCCCGCCCCGCCCCCACCGGGCGCCCTCTTGACCTGCCGCTTCCCCTGTGGTGAGACAAGCCCCGGGGCCTGGAATGACGCAGCCGCCTGCGTGACGTGCGAGGTGCCGCCCGGCGTGGACTGGGCGGCCGAGGCGCGGCCGGCCTCAGCCTCGGCTGCCGCCCTCGCGAAGGCCGCCGTCGCGACGGTGGACGTGGTGATGCCACCCCCAAAACAGGCCTCCTCCTGCTGTGGGGGGCGGCCCTGTGGGCCCGGCACGGTCATCACCGCCCCGCAAGCCTCGGCCCCGCCGCCCTGGATGGCCCGGGCGTGCGTGGACGGGCTGGGCGACTCGGCCATCGCCGGCAAGGTCGCCTGGGTGCGGGCGGACTTGAACGTGCCGACCCGGGCCGACGGGACCGTCGCGGACCCGTCCCGCCTGCTGGCGGCGGCCCCGACCATCCACTACCTGTTGCAGCGCGGGGCGCGGGCGGTGGTGGTGGCCTCGCACTTCGGGCGGCCGGTGGGTGGGCCTGACCCGGCCCTCTCCCTCGCTCCCATCGCGCCCGAGCTGTCCGCCGCGCTGGGCGGCGTGGCCGTGACCTTTGTGCCGGCGTCTGTGGGCCCTGTCGTTGCGGACGCGGTGGGCGCCGCGCCCCCCGGCACCGTGCTGCTGCTGGAAAACGTGCGCTTCCACGGCAAAGCAGAGACGGGGGCGGATGTGGCCTTGGCCGCGGCCTTCATCCCGCCGGCGCTCGTCGACCTGGTCGTCAACGACGCCTTCGGGGCCGCCCACCGGGACCACGCCTCCACAGCCGGCGTGGCCGCGGTCGCCGCGGCGTCCGGTCGCCACGCTGTCGCGGGCCTGCTCCTCCGTTCGGAGCTGGCTGCGCTCGGCCGCACGCTCTGCTGCCCGGTCCGCCCGCTGCTGGCCATCGTGGGCGGGTCCAAGCTGTCCACCAAGGCCCGTGTCCTGGAACAGCTGGTCGGCCACGCGGACGCGGTCTGCCTGGGCGGTTCCCTGGCGACGACGTTCCTGGCGGCGCTGGGCGAGCGTGATGAGGACGGCTTTTCCGTGGGGGGCGGGGTGGAGGAGGCCGAGTTCCCGGCCGCCCGGGCGGCCGCGGCCGCGGCTGTTAAGGCAGGGACACGCTTAGTGCTCCCCGTGGACGTCGTCGCGGCGCCCCGGACCGCGGACGGGGCCGGCTGGGACGCGGAGCGGGCGGTGACGTGCGGGGCCACCCGCGTGCCGCTCGGTTTCATGGCGCTGGACGCCGGCCCACTCACTGTGGCCGCCCTCACCGACCTGGCCTCCGCGGCCGGGACGATCGTGTGGAATGGCCCCTTTGGCCTGAGCGAGGTGGCCGCCTTTGCGGGAGCGACCAACGGCATCGCCGCCGCGTTGGCGCCCCTGAATGAAAAACGGGGTGTCACCACCATTGTTGGCGGCGGCCACTCCGTCGCGGCCGTGAATGCGGCCGGCGTGGCGGCCGGCTTCTCTCACGTCTCCACAGGTGGGGGCGCCACCCTGGAACTGTTGGAGGGGCGGGTGCTGCCGGGGGTGGTCGCGCTGGAGGAGGGGCCTGGGTTGGCAGGTGTGTGCGATTGATGAGATGAAGAGGGCGACGCCCTTCGGGGCCTGTGGAGGGCCTCCGGAGGGCCTCCGGAGGCGGCCCTAGGTCGCACGTGCAAAGCAACGTGCAAAGCAACGGTGGAGAGGGCGAAAAAGTGCGGGTGTGTGAAAAATAATTTGCTTGCTCTCCTGTTACAAATATTCTCTTTCGACCACGGCCGTCCGTGCGCGCGAGGCAAGGCCCGGCGTCTCTCTCTTGCTCTCGACAGGGGGTGTCTGGACCCGACCGAACGTTGACGTGCACGCAGGCGCTGGGTCTGTAGGGCGCCTTTGACCCTCAACTCAGCCCCCGCGCCGCACGCACCGCCCTCGCATCTGCGCTCACAGTTTTCTTTCCATCATGCCTCCGCCTGCCGCCGCCGCCGCCGCCGCCGCCGCCCCGGCCAGCACCCCCACCACCCCTCACTCCGCCTGGGCCCGCACCAAGGCGTCCGCCTCCCGCACCTGCGGCGGCGCCCTCCTGCCGTACTCCATCATCTCGCTCTCCTACATCCTGTTCACGACAACGGACGGCGCGCTGCGCATGATCGTCCTCCTCCACGCATACTCCCTGGGCTTTTCCGCCCTCACCCTGGCGTGCGTCTTTGCCGGGTATGAGGCGGCGGGCGTGATCGTCAACCTGCTGGCCGGCATGGCGGGCGCGCGGTTCGGGATCAAGGCCACGATGATGGCCGGGCTGAGCGCGCAGCTGGTGGCCCTGGGCGCCTTGTTTGCCTGGCAGAACGGGTGGTCGCCCGGGTCGCCCGGGCCGATCGTGTACTTGGCGGCCATCCAGGTCCTGTCCGGCTGCGCGAAAGACCTCGTCAAGCTGGGCGGCAAGACGGTGACCAAGCTGGTGACGCCCGAGGAGAAGACCGGCACGCTGTTCAAGCTGGTCAGCATGATCACGGGTGAGCTTGAGAGAGGGGGGAAGGGAGACGGAGACGCAGAGAGACGCCGAGTGTGCGCAGCGAGGCGAAAGAAAAAGAAAAAAACTCACCTCCCTCCATTCTCTCTCCAGGCTTTAAGAACAGCGCAAAAGGCCTGGGCTATCTCTTCGGCGCCGCCCTGCTGACCTGGTCCTACTACGCCGCCCTCGCCTTCTGCGTCATCCTGGTCGGCGCGGCCTACCCCTGGGCGGCGGTCGCGCTGGACGGCGACCTGGGCAAGGCGGGCGGGGGGAAGGGCGTCACCCTCAAGCAGGTCTTCACCAGCCTCAACGCCCGGGTGGGCGTCCTCTCCGCCGCCCGCTTCTTCCTCTTCGCCTCCCGGGACCTCTGGTTCGAGGTCACCCTGCCCTACTTCCTGCGGGCGCCCGTGGCGGAGGGCGGCCTCGGCTGGTCCAGGCTGGCGGTGGGCGGCTTCCTGGCGGGCTGGATCATCGCCTACGGCCAGTTCCAGGCGCACGCGCGCACGTTCCCGCTGGGCGCCCTGCGTCAGGCCCCGCCCAACGCGGCCGTGGCGACCCTGTGGGGCTGTCTGCTCGTCCCCCTGCCCGCCGCGGCGGCGGCCTGCCTGTACGCGGGGCGCGGGGCCGCCCTCTTCGGCCCGACCGCCCCGCCTGGCGCGGCCGTCGCGACGATCGTCGTCATCCTGTCCGCCTTTTGCGCCGTCTTCGCCGTCAACTCGGCCATCCACTCCTACCTGGTCGTCCGCTACGCTGACGGTGACAAGGTCGCCACCACGGTGGGCGCCTACTACGCCTCCAACGCGGGCGGGCGCCTGCTGGGGACGCTCCTGTCGGGCGTCCTGTACACGCTCGCCCCCGGCCCGCTGCCGGTGCGGTTTGGGTCGTGCCTCGTCGCCTCGGCCGTCTTCGCGGCGGCGGCGGCGGGGCTGGCGGCCATGATCCCGGACCCGGAGCGGGGGCTGGCGTGCGGGGCGTGCCTGACGGTGGGGGGCGTGAGGGGCGGGGATGAGGAGGGTGGGAGGGGTGGGAAGGCGGGGGGCGGGCTGGCTGCCGTGAAATAAGTTCCGAAGTGAGTGCAGGGAGAATGATTGAGAAGAAGAAGCCATGAAACCTTTCGCCCCGCTCTCTCTACTCCCATAAAGCACACGTCCGTGCTCTCTTCCACCCACCGCACCCACCCATATGGTCCGTCGCCAGCGCCCTGCTCCTGGCCGCGAGCAGGCGGCGGCGGCCACGCCCCCCACGTCGGCGGCAGCACAGGCGGCCCAGGCGCCGCCGCCTCAGTCCTCACCCGGGGTCGGCGCCAGTCGCCCCGCCCGCACCCGCACCGCGCCCGCCCGCTTCACCGCGGAGGGTACCGCCCTGGCCGCCTCATTCCCGCACCAAACCCGGGCGGGAGCGGTGGCTGTTGTGGTGGCGGCCCGGGCGTCCGAGGGCGGGGAGGCGGCGGGGGCGCCGGCGCCTCCTGCTGCGACGTCCTCTTCGCCCTCCTCGCCCCTTGGTGCCACCTCAGCTCCCGCCGCCGCCGCTCTCTTTCCGGCCGACGCTGCGCCCGCTGCTGAGCCGGCGCCCGCCCCACAGCAGCCTTTTCGTCGCCGCCCGCGTGCCCCTTGGGTGGGCCCAGGCCGTGGCCGCAAGCGCAAGGCGTCGGAAGCGTCGGTGAATGGTGGGGAGGAGGGTGGCGGCGGCGGCCGCGTGTTCTCTGGCTTTGCGTTTGGCGGCGGCCCGGCCGCGGCCGCGCCCTCGGCCCGCGCGCCCGGCCCGGGCGAAGGTGGGGGTGGTTCGATAAGATCCATTCATGCTGCTCCACCCACCACAGCCTCGGCTCCCGCCGCCCCGCCCGCCCGTCTCGCGGCGGATCCTCCGGGCGCCCGGGCGGAGGAGGCAGCGGCGCTGTCTTACCGCGCCTGGCTGCTGGCCTCGGGGGAGGAGGCGGCGGGCGCGGGCGCGGGCCCTCCGGCGCAGACGGCGCCAGCTGCTGGGAATGCGGCGGTGGTGGGCGAGGCGGCGGCGGCGGCGGCGGCGGCGGCCGCGGCCACCGGGCCGCCGCCGCCGAGGAAGCAGGCCCGGGCGAGAAGGGCGGCCGTGCCGCATGCCGCCAAACCACCGCCCGCCCGCCCGCCCTCCGTGAGCAAAGCCAGTGCTCACGGGAGGGCCGCCTCCGGCGGCCCGCCCGCCCCGCCGCAGCCGGGGGCCGCCCCGCCCACCCACCTCCTGCCGAACGCCTCACCCGGCACGGGCACCCCGGGCGGGCCCCTCGTCACCGCCGCCCCGGCCGCCGGCCCCCGGCCCCCTCCTCCGCCTCCCCCTCCGCCCCCGCCCCCGCCCCCGCGGCCCGTTCCGCGGTCCGTCTCCTGGCTGGGGACCGCCCTGGCCGCCACAGCCGAGGAAGCGGAGGCCCTGGCCTGCTCGACCTGCCCGGCCGCGCCCGTGCCGACAGGCTCGCCGGCGCCGGACTGGCAGTTCCTGCCCTGGCGCCCGCCCA
>Ga0315288_10004553_pt1 | contig 17667 bp, 15 predicted proteins | sample YL17G11_20_MG_FD_203454 | JGI IMG/M metagenome (GOLD analysis project Ga0315288, IMG submission 203454) | Sediment microbial communities from Yellowstone Lake, YNP, Wyoming, USA - YL17G11_20 | ecosystem: Environmental > Aquatic > Freshwater > Lake > Sediment | place: USA: Wyoming | collected... | reverse complement strand
ATACACAAATCAGGCAGAAAAAATTGCCGGTGAAATGCGAAAACGACAACTCAATGAAATTAAAACCGATGATGGCACATATAAGCTTAAACGCTTAATCAATGCCAAAATTGTAAACCGGACTGAAGCTGACGAATACGACCAAAAGTATAATCTCGGATTATTTCAAAAATCAATTTGCGGACCAAGAGTAAAATCCTGGGTTAACCAGCAACTCGAAAAAAACTTAAAAGTGCCAAGTTTCGTAGATGTACTTGAAGCCTGGACAATCGATATTTCATAATGATTACACAGATTATAAAACAGACTGATTACACAGATATTAGATATGTTCATCCCTCGCCCTTGATGGGAGAGGGTTTGGGTGAGGGTGTTTATTTAATTGGTGTAATCTGGTTTTAATCGTTGTAATCAAGGCTGCTTTGCAGCCTAGTTCTTTGACAAAATGGATACTGTAATCGAACGGATTGCTTAAGACAAATTAACGAATTCAAAACGGAAAAATACCCACTACCTGTCTTTGCGAGCCCGTTTCGGGCGTGGCAATCTCATACTTCACCGGTTGTAAGATTGCTTCGTCATTTACATTCCTCGCAATGACATACGCTCTACTTCTCCTAATTTATCAGTGTTAATCTGTGTTCACCCCGCTCCTGCACGCAGGGGTCGGGGTTCATCTGTGGTTAATAAGTTTTTACCTACAAGCTTTTATCGGCAGTAGTTTTAGTGGTTTGTTTTTATGCTAGCCTCTAATCACTAATCTCTAACAACTGATGAAAGCGGATGGTAAAGAAAGGAGGTGGTTTTTGAATGGGCGTTAGACCTGCATCAAGGCGTTTGGATAAATGGGATGCGATGTTTTCTGGCGATGTCGTCTCTACTAAACTTGCCGGTTACAAGGAAAAGATGCGTGAGCAATTAGCCGCAATCTTTCCTCAGCAAGAATCTCTGGAGAACGAAGTCAAACTCATCTTAGCGGAAGCTGGAACCTCAACGATTATGAACCCTTCGTACATCAATTTCGGACGCGAAGTCTACAAACTAAAACTGAAATTTTCCGGTGGACAATTACTCAATGCGGTTAATGTTGTAATGAACAAATGGGTAGCACGCGGTTTAGACCAGGACATCCTTGAGAAAATTCGCAACACCGTTTTCACCATCGCGCCACCCGCTCCGTAATCCTTAACTTCTCACTGGCATAACAATAGGAGACGGAATACTGCCTTTCCGTCTCCTGTATAAAACTATACATTGACAAAAACATAATTTATATTATAATATAAAGGAGTGGTGAATCATGACTAAATCCAAAAATATATTTCAAAATGCTATTTTATTTTTCATAGAAAAAGGCAAACATCCAACTTTAGGAAAAGTTAAATTAGCAAAACTACTCTTCTTCGCAGATATGCTCTCATTCAAATCATTCAGAAAAACTATAACGGGTGAAGGTTATATAAAACTACCGTTAGGTCCCGTTCCTGAAAATTTTGACCAAACATTATTAACTATGCAACTAAATAAGCTTATTAATAAACCGACAAACGAATTTTATACAAATTACGTATCCGCAAACTTAGAACTCTTTACAAAACAGCAAAAAGAAATACTTAATTTAGTTCTAACAATGTTTAAGACACATTATACAAGAGATGTCGTGGATATAAGCCATAAGTTATTACCTTGGGACACTATCGAACTGTATGAACCCATCTCATTCGAATTAATTGGATTATCCAATGTAGAAGCGATGCAGTTAAAAATAAAAGCGAAAGAGTTGACAACTACTGACATTATTATGAATAGTCCAGACTTAATCGCCAGCTTTAAAAAGGGCAGAGACGATGTCCGAAGAAACAGGGTCAAGGAACATAAGTGGGTCTGAAAATTTTGAGATCTATGAAACTGAGACTTATCTAACAGGTCTTTCAAAAAATCAACATCTCCGCGCTTCCATTGAAGACAAACTTCGAATATTAAGAAGTCATCCGTTTTCAGGTGAGCCTCTTAAATATGACCTTGACGGTTACCGTTCTATAACTATTAAAAAGGACTATTTAATTATTTACGGAATATGTTGCGAATGTAAAAAACACCGGGTAGAATGTAAAGGATATGGTGATAATGCTGTTGTTTTATACACTTTCGGTAAACATGATGATGCGTATAAAATCGCTAAGAAAAGAACTCCAGAATAACTCTAATTAATCAATTCCTCAAGACTTAATTTTATTTCCTTTTCAATATCCATTACTTCATACTATCTTTTAAAACCTCTTTGTCAAGTTCTTTTCTTTGCGTCTTTCTTCCCGAATCGAGTCTCTCTACCTAATAAAGGTAGATGAAGACCCTTTTCAGGACGGTTATTTTCCTATATAATCACTACGCTCTATTGTTATATGGTAACGCTAATATTATATTTAATAAGTATATTTGAATATCAAGAACCCGGTGGCAGTAATTCCGCAATTTTGTTATCTTCGATTGGAAATTCTCAATACATTGCCACTGCGGTTAATCCGGCAATTCTTACCCAGCTTGATAAAAATGGTTTCGGTATTGTGTATTGCCGACCTTTTGATATCAGTCTTATTCAGTATAATCGGCTGACCGCAAATTATAAGAATTTTGGAATCAGCTTTTCCCGTTTAGGTCAAACCGGTTATCAAGAATATAATCTTTCGTTATGTGCCGGGTTTAATCTTAATACCGATGTTTCTTATGGCATAATTTTTAAAGGACTATTTCTTGATTTAGGAGAGTACGGGCAGAGTTTCATCCCGGCATTAAATCTCGGTTTTTCTTATAAAATCGATAAATTCCGGTTTGGTTCAGTTTTAGAAAATGTAAATAATCCGCAAAATTCAGCGGGCGAAGATATCCCTTGGACTATTTTGGCTGGAGCAATTTATGAACCGGTTTCCGATTTTCTGATTGGAGTTGATTTATGTAAAACCGCGCAAGACGAGAACATTGCTTTTGGTGTTGAGCTTAAACCTTTACCGATTCTTGCGGTTCGTTTAGGAACAAAGACTAATCCGTTTATTATCAGCGGTGGTTTAGGGATTACTTTCAAAAACCTTTCATTTGATTATACTTTAAAATTCCATTCACAACTTAGACAAACCTCTATTTTTAGTCTTGGTTATTTCTGGTAATTTACGAAAGGAAATTTTAGCCACGAATTAACACTAATGGACACTAATTCCAAAATAATTTTTTCGTGTTTATTCGTGTTCATTAGTGGCTTTATTAGTTTTTTCTTAGCCCAAGAAGCACCTGACATTATCGAAGAAGATATTAGTGTACCCAAAACAACATTGATTCAAGAAACGCTTGAGGAACTAATAAAAAATCCATTAGACCTGAACTCGGCAAGTTATGACGACCTGCTAAAAATTCCTTATCTTACACCGATTTTGGCGTATCAAATTCTCGAAGCACGTAAAAATAAAGGTAATTTTAAATCGGTATCTGAACTTATTAAGATTCCCGGTATTGATAACGAACTCATAGAAAAAATTAAATCCTTAATAACAGTTAAACAATTATCGTATAAGACCAAAACTTCAACTCAGTTTCGCTTTAAATTTAATCTTGATACCTTGTCAAGCATCGGCAAAACCAAACAATGGGAAATTAACAGCCGTGCTAACTTTTTATTTTCCAATAAAAATACAAACCTCAGGGTTATTTTACTTACTGATAAAGATGCTAATGAAAAACGATTAACCGATTTCTCATCTGCATCTGCTTCAATTGCGACCAAAAATAATAAACTTATCTTGGGGAATTATGTCTTGAATTTTGGCTCCCAAGTTTTATTTTCTGGACCATACTCGTTTATCAACTCGACTAAGAATTTTTCTTTAGACCCTCTGAAATCAATAAATAAGCTTTCCGGTCTCTATGAACATTCGTCGCTTTTTGGCATCGGCTTTTTCCAAGTAATATCAAATTTTGATATGTATTCTTTCTTATCATCATCATTTCTTGATGCTGATATAAAAAATGGAGCGGTAAAAAAAGTATATTATTATACTAAGTATACTGACTCTACTTCTCAAGCACGGCGAAACCAGTTACGTGAAGATTTAATAGGATTAAGAGCCACTTACTCACCGTCGTTCACAACAGACCAAGCACTTTTAATTGGTGTAACCGCATATCATAACAATTATGATAAACCGTTTGCTCCAACTGACTCGACCAATTCCTTTTATGGTTCAAGTCTAAATCTTATCAGTGCCGATTTCCAGACTAAATATAATAATTATTTTCTCCAGAGTGAATTTGGATATTCAATGACCAATGGCTTTGGCGGTGCATCACGGATTATTGGTGATTGGCATTTTCTCAAGGTCAATTTAAATATCTATGCCCAACAAAAAGATTTCTTTTCACCTCATAGCAAATGGCGTGGACTTAATAATCGTAAGGATAAAATTACTGGCTCATTTAATATTTTTTATAACCTTTCAGGATTCAAGATGTACTTTTTAACCAGCACTCAGCAGGATTTTACGACTGATTCTTTACCGGCTCGAATCCAGTATCGGCTCGAACGTAAGCAAGGACCAATTAACTTGGAACTCACTCTTAAAGGTAATTATAAAGAATCACGGTTAAATACCTATGGGACTCGATTTGATTGCTCGTATCAAGTTATAAATAATCTTGAACTATATTCAAGATTAGAAGACCGATATGTAAAAGGATTACCCAATTCTGGTCGGTTATTTTATATCGGTGGTAAATTTTACAAACGTTATTTTACTATTGAGCCTCGTCTCTATTATTTCGCTATCACATCTTCGGATTGTAAGCTTTATGCTTATGAATCGAGTACCGGTAGTTATGGGTTCAATAACCATGGTATTAGAATTTTCACTTCAGTAAAATCTGAAATTGGTAGTTTTTTAAAGATTAATTACCTTTTGGGGTATACTAAAACTGACAAGAAAAACCTTGATACCGCACTACAATTTCTGTTCAATCTATAATTCCTAACCTCAAACGAACCGGTGAGGAAATATACAACGGAGTCACGGAGAACACAGAGTTTACTATAAGGAAGCCAGGAAATCAGAAAATTCATTTCTCCTGTTCTCCTGGTTTTCTTATAATTTATTCTCTGTGTCTTTGTGTCTCTGTGGTTAATATTTACCGGTTAAAAAAAGAGAATCGATGAATTTTCGTTCAACGTATTATAAATTACTTCTAAATCTTCATTTTCAAATTCCAAATGTATTAAATCTAATGCTTCTACCGGTACCTCTTCATTTATTATACCGGATATAACAATATCACCGCCTAAATAGATAAGATACTTACCAAAAGCATTTTTAATCGTTCGTTTTAATGAATCTTTCGGTGGTTCTTTTGCTTCTAATTCATAAATCCAATCAGGAATATAGAAAGCGGTGCTTTCAACCTTTGTTTTTGTTATTAATACTCCTAATGGCAGTGCCACTTCGCCCTCAATTGATTTTCGACCTTTTATTTGTAATCGCATTTCTCGCAGAGTTTTATCTTCTAATTTCAGTTGGGCAATTTTTAAAGTTCGCTGGATTCGGAGATATGGCTCTTTTTGAGTTGCAAGGCTCTTTTGGTAAGACAAGAACACTTTCTCTCCTTCTTTTTTGCCGATTCGGCTTTCAATTGTATCAAGTTTAATCCTGATGTTGTTGTATTCTTGCTTTAGTAGGTAGTATTCACTTTTTATTTCTCGCTTGGTAATTGCTTCAAATAACCGAACCGAGCATAAAGTAAAGACAATTGCACTCAGTATAAAAATAAATCTTTTGAATTTTGTCATTGATTTAATATCATACCAATAATCTTATTTCCCATAAATATAGACCTTCATCCCAAGCGGACAATGCTCATAAAGAAATTTCAAATCTTCTTTACTGACTCTAATACAGCCATGGGTAACACTTCTTCCTAATAAATATTCAAATAGCGTACCATGAATTAAAATCCCGCCTCCTAAATCTAAAGCATAGTCACCAAGCACTCCCTGAATCAGTCGCTCTTTAGAATCTCTTAGCGGTATTGGTTTATTTTCTTCAATGAATGCCCAATCTGGTTTATACCAGGTTGGGTCTTTTATCTTCTTCAAAATCCTTAGTACCCCGGATGGGGTATTAAACATCCATTGTCTTCCTTGATAAGTTAGCGCTGAATCTTTTCCCGTCGACACTACGAATTCCATTATTATTTCTTCGCCTCTTTTATAGAAAAGCCGATTTCTCAAGAGGTCAACAATTAGATGTTCAACCTGAGGGATTGTTTCTAATCCTGCAATTTCTGATGATAAATTTCTTAAAGATAACTCTTTTTCGATAAGTTCGGTTTTCAACTTTTTAATGCTCTTTCGGTAATTAACGACTTCTTTACTGGATTGAATTACATCGAAAGAAATACTAAGTGAAACAGGAAAGATAATCTCAGCAAAAATATAAAAAATAAATGACAGAAATATTAAAACAATGCTGATTAGAACCTTATTTATTTTTTTAACTTTTACTCGAGGGGTCGACATAATGAAACCACGAGATTACCGAGATAAGAAAACCACTGAACCCCGCCCTTCTTGGATATTGGAAAGAACATAATGATAAAACACTTAATGGTAAAATGAAAGGCGGGGTGAATACACAGAAGACACAGAAAATAAAAATTCAGTGATTTCAGTGGTTAATCTTTTATTTTGGCGCAGCAACTCTCTTATTTTCCCTATTCAATAATAACAAAATCTACTCTACGATTCAAACTACGTTCCTGTTCGGTATCATTGGAAGCGATTGGTTTTGTCTCGCCATAACCTTTGGCTATCAAACGTCCGGGCGCGATTCCTAAGCTTTTCACTAAGTAATCCATTACGGCATAAGCACGCTTTTCCGAAAGTAATTGATTATATGCAACTGGACCAATATTATCCGTATGTCCTTGAATTTCTACTTTGATTTTGGGATTATCCGAAAGAATTTTTGCTGCATCCTGCAAAACTGAATAGGACTCTGGTTTTAAGGTTGCCTTTCCTGATTCAAAATAAATGCCTTTTAAGGTGATCACCATTCCGGCTTTTACTAATTCGAAATTTTTCTCCAGTGCCGTATCTTTCGCTAATACAACCATTGCGGTCTGAGTTATATAACCTTCAGATTTAACCTCAGTAAGGAATGAACCCACTGGAATTTCTACTCGATATATACCGGTTGTCGAATCGGTTTTAATTGGTGCAATGCCAACTTCGGGAAAATTAATTATTGCATTGAGTCCGTTACCGGTCTTTTTATCCGATATTTTTCCTGTGATAATTGTTTTTAATTCGGTGGGATTTAATTCAAAGTTACTTTCAGTCGTTTTATCTTTCTCAATTGTGATAATTCCAGTGAAGGGTAAAAACCCTTCCGCCGTTACTGTGACTGGATATGAACCAATCGGAATTTCAGATTGAAATGTTCCGGTGACACTATCTGATGTGATCGGCATAATCATTGCACCAGGGAATGTTATGGTTCCTTTTAACCCAATCCCAGAAGTTTTATCGGAAATCTTTCCAGTAAATATACCTTTAAACACCGAAGAAACTAAAGGTAAATCGACTTGCGTTACTTTACCTTCTTCAACCGCAATAGTTGCTGCTTTTGAAAAATATCCATCTTTTTTCGCTTCCACGGTTATTACCCCGACTGATACTTTTTCTATTTTAAATGAACCAGTTAGCGAATCTGATTTTAGCTCGGGTAATGAGGTATTGCTAAATGTAATATCCGCTTCGAGCGGCTTTTTGGTCGAAGCATCATAGATATTACCGGCAATTACGCCATAGGAAGCTAATGGCTTCAATTTAAAATCATATGCGTTAATTTTATTCGCTTCAACCGCAATTGGCATGACCAGTTTTTGATAATCGTTACAATTAACCTCGACCACGACAACGCCCGCTGGAACCTTTTCTGCCTTGAACACGCCGGTTTGTGGATTGCTTTGTATTGGTTTAAGTTTCGGTCTATCCGGAAAAGTAATCGTCGCAAGTAAAGAACTTCCAGTATTTACATCGGTTATTGTCCCTGTGATAATTCCGAATTTTGGTTGCAGGGGTTTAAGAAATGCCCCACCAAGTGTTAACCCTATAATTGCGGTATAATCAGGAATATTAGAATTCTTTTTTACATCTAATGCAACCCCGCCAGAAAAATATGAGTATTGTCCAGTGTTTAATTTAAACCCCGGAGTTATTGTTAAATTGTCCAAAAAGTGGTCGAAAATACCACCTGTTTTATCTTTATTTGTGGTTGCTTCAACAAAAATTGAACCTCCGCTGCCGGCGATTTCAATACCAGTTCCATAATTCCTCAAATTCGGGTTCTCGCCATAATTTATCATAAGATTAGGTAGTGCACCATAAAGATCACTAAACTTAAATGATACAAGGCCAGTCCAATTCATACCCTCTTTTGGTTCAATTGCTGAGAAACCAGTCATTCTTCGAGGCCAAGCATAGGCAATTTTTCCACCTATTTTAAATACCAGCAATAAAGGAAAACTTAATTTTCCACCAATCATTCGATCATGCAGTGTTGATTTAAAACTACTTTTCCAAATTTCGGGAAACTCAAAATCGCTTTGCACGATTCGACCGGTCCAGAAAAATAATTCTAAAAATTTAGCTGGTGTATACGTTATGTTAGGTAAAATAAGGTCGCCGTAATAGCTTGGTGAAACAGCTCGATAACCCAGTAGGTAAGTAGAAATGGAGAGAACTCCCATATCTTCAGTTTGGGCATCTTCAACTTTAAATAAACCGCGCCCGCCTAAAATAGAAGGAGCAGCCTGGGAGATACTTATAAAAATTAATATTATTAAAACAAGGAGATTTTTTAGGTAAATATTATATATACTTTTAAACATAGACCCTCCATATCGATTTTTCAAGCCGATAATCTTCTTATCGGTTAAAGTCAATTACCTTTATTTAATCTGACTATAGGTTATTTACTTTCCAAAACCGATGGATTATCGTAATAATCGCCGAAATTAATCGTCATATAACCTGTATCAACGACTGGATTTCTCGTTAATTCTTCATAGCCAGTAAGAATAATTGTCGCTTTGACCATTGGACCTGATGCTACCCCTGGTTCGTCTTCTTCGGTAGGTGCTAAGGTATCGATATAGAATTCAATCCATTCAATAGGAATAAGGTTTAAGTTGATTCTGACCGGCGCTCCTTTTGGGTCTCCAACTATCTCAATATTAACTGCCCCATTTACGTTAATCGGGCGCCATGGTGACGTACGGTCAATTCGACGAAATATAACTGTATAAGAAGTACACCGTGCTGTATAAGGGGTAGGATATGTTGGTAAACCGATACCGGTTTCAATATAACTAACTTTAATTGGTACAATCCAATCTTTAACTAAATAGCTAAAAGTTGATTCGGGAGGGTCTTCAGTGGTATCAACCGACACCAGATACCAATCTTTAGCATCAAGAGTCAAAGGACTATCATCATTAATCGAAACAATTCGCAATGAATTAGGTGAAGTCCGTTCGCACGAGAAATATGTCAGGGTCATTAACCCCAAAAAAATTATTAAAAAAACCGATTTAATGTTTCTCATATATTCTCTCCCTTAGTTTGAATACAATTTTCGGATACCCAATTTGGGTCTCCCTTATTTATAAAAGATTAATAAAATATTATACTTTGTCAAGTGTTTTATTCAAGAATATTAAAAAGGTCATTTACCACGAATGATACGGACGCGAATCGTAGATCGAGCGACAACGACATCAATCTAACCAATGACACAAATCTTTAATTTTGGCTCTCATTCGTCTTATTCGAAATATTCGTGCTATTCGTGTTCATATTTTTTAGCGTTCTCTATTCACATACTTGACCAAACCAAAAAATAAGATTATATTGGTAGCATGAGATATTTATTCGTTTTTATTTTTACTTTATTAACACTAAATATAACTTTCGCCACAAATAATATTAATATCTCTAATGTGAAGGCAAAGTATACTAAAATAAAAACCATTCAGGGTAACTTTACGCAAACTCAATGCTTAGAATCTGAAGGCACTTGCCAACGATTTGAAGGTAAGTTTTTTGTTTCTAAACCATATTTTTCACGTTTAGAAGTTACAAACCCAGAAAAACAACTGATTATCAGTGACAGCAATAATTTATACATTTATTTAGTTAATAAAAAGAAAGTGTATATTCAATCGGCAGACGCCGGTATTAATTTTTTTAAAATTTTCGATTTATTATTAAACGATACGTTAAAATTTAAAATGTCCAATAAAGAAGACAACTATTGTAGTTTTGAATTTAAAAAAGATACTCTTGACCAGTATCTGCCGAGCCAGTTTGAAAACCTGAGATTTTTGGTAAACACCAAATCAAACCTGATTGAGAAATTCTCGTTTACGGATATAAATGGTTTAGAAACTGAATTTGAATTATCCAAGATGAAAATAAATGAAAAACTTTCAGCTAAACTCTTCCAGTCTACGATACCGAAAGATGTTGAAGTAATACAATAGATAATGCCAGATTTCTGAAGAAGGAAGCGCTATAATAATGAAAAGACTGCTATTAATTGGTTTTATTCTGGTCCTTATTTTAAAACAAGCACTTTATTGTTATCCGCAAGAAACAAATAAAGAATTGTTATTACGCTGGAATTTATTAGGAGCAAATATAGGTTTTGGTACCAGACATTATACAGACGTAGGCACAGTATTCAGTCTTGGTGATTTACGCAGCGAACTTCTATCAGTTGGTATCTTCTCTCCTAAGTATCATGTAGGTGTTGGTACAGTTGTTGCTAGTTTGATTTTTCTAAGTTCTGATAACATGGACACACCTGAAAGACTAAGTATGGGTTTGTTTCCTATTTGCATTTACTTTAACCTTAATCATCGAAACTGGGCACTATCAGAAATGCGATTTGCTAACACATTAAATAGTTATATAAAATTTGGCTTTCCCTTTCAACCTTCCCGAATGGTTGATTTTGGAATCGATTGGACACCCGGTACCTTACTGGATGCACGTGCCGGTTACACTCACATATTCCATGAATCACCAGTACGTGATGAATCATCCTTCTATATATCTTTAGGTCTATATCTTGGTGGTGTAAACGTTATAAATAATGATTAGAGAGATAAAATATGATTATAAAAAGTAATGACCGTTGTTTTGCCTGTGGCAAGAATAATCCGATTGGCTTAAAATTAAAATTTACCCCAATTCCTAATGGGGTACGAACCGAATTCATACCAGCAAAACAATTCGAAGGATTTCAAGATATTATTCACGGTGGAATAGTTGCGACAATTTTAGATGAAGCTATTGCTTGGGCTTGTCGTGCTTGTGGGCTCGATGCGGTAACCGGAGAAATAACGGTGCGATATAAAAAACCCTTAATAACCGGTAAGCCGGTGACGGTTTATGGTATCATAGAAAAAAACAAAGGCAAATTACTTTTAGGGTCGGCATATCTTCAAGATAAAAATGGAACGGTAATTGCGACTGCAACGGCGAAGATGGTAAAAATATCATCGTGAACCGTGTCCGTTGTCCGTGAACCGAGAAAGGAGTAGAAAATGAAAGTGGAAGATTTAGATGTATTTAAACTGTCTCACAAATTAACATTAAGGATATACGAATTAACCGGAAAATTTCCTTCCGGTGAAAAATTTGGCTTAGTCTCACAGATGAGAAGGTCAGCAACGTCAATACCAACCAATATAATGGAAGGAGCATATCGCGTCGGTCGAAAGGAATTCAAGCATTTTATTAGTATTGCTAAAGGTTCTTGCGGCGAGACAAGATATCAACTTCTCCTTTCGAAAGATCTAAATTATATAAACGCAGAAAAATATTTCGGACTTCAAGCGGAATATGAACGAGTTAGTATGATGTTAACTAAATTGTATCAGTCTTTATAACACGGATAACGGTTCACGGACACGAATCACGTTTTTGTATGAAGGTTTCTGTAATCTCCCTTGGATGTCCCAAGAATCTAATTGATTCTGAGATAATATTAGGACATTTAGCTAAAACTGATTTTTCAATCACATCCGATTGGAAGAATTCGGATGTTGTAATTATCAACACTTGTGCATTTTTAAAATCTGCGGTAAAAGAAGCGGAAAAATACATTCAACAAGTATTATCGTATAAAAAATCTGGGAGCATCAAAAAACTAATAATAGCAGGATGTTTATCACAAAGATATAAGAATACGCTCTTAGAAAAATTTCCTAATGTCGATGGAATTGTCGGCATTGATAATTTAGCCGATATCCCAAAATTATGTATTAGTAAAACCACTCAAATAAGAGTTCCCAAAACTCCAAAACATTTATATAACAATACAGCACCTCGATTACTGACCACGAACCATTACGCCTATTTAAAAATTGCCGATGGATGTGACAATTTCTGTTCCTATTGTCTTTTACCCTCAATTCGAGGTAGATTCCGCAGCAGGAAAATTAAAGATATTGTAACCGAAGCAAAACAACTTGCCGAGCACGGGGTAAACCCAGCCCCTATTTCTACGGGTTCATTGAGTATCAACTTAAGTACGGATGTTTATCCAGCACATCTTGAAAATAGGGGCGGGGTAAAAGAATTAATCTTAGTTGCACAAGATACGACCTTGTATGGCAAAGACATTTATCACAAACCTTCGCTATCACGATTATTAAAAAATCTGGTTAGAATTAAAAATATCGAATGGATACGGATACTTTATACTCATCCTGCCCATTGGACTGACGAGTTAATCAAAGTTTATAATGAAAACACCAAGATTTGCCGATATGTTGATTTGCCACTCCAGCACATCTCAAATAATATCTTAAAAACGATGAATCGTCCTTATGATAGAAAAACCATTGAACAGCTTTTGACCAAGCTAAAAAAGATCCCCGGCTTAGCAATTCGCACCAGTTTTATTATTGGATTTCCCAATGAAAGTGATAAAGATTTTGAAGAATTATTAGCATTTATTAAGGAACAAAAGTTTGCTCATCTTGGCTGTTTTAAATATTCCCGAGAACAAGGAACGGTTGCTTACAATTTACTCAATCAGATTCCCGAAAAAACTAAAAAAGAACGGTATGATACAATAATGGCAACTCAGCAACAGATTTCATTAAAAAGAATGCGGGGATTTATCGGTAAAAAAGTCAAAGTAATAATTGATAGTAAATCATCCTCCTCTGTCACCCTGAGGCGAAAGCCGTTAGCGGAGCGCCACCGAAGCAAAAGCGAGGTGTTGGGTTTCAATTATATTGGAAGGTCTCAATATGATGCACCAGAAATAGATGGTGTTGTATATCTTTCCTATCCTGTCACCCTGAACCAAAAGGCGAATGGTCTCAATCAAGGAGATTTTGTAGAAGTAAAAATTAGCCATGCTCAGCCGTATGCCTTAATATCTAATCCATAAATATCAATCTGTGTAATCAACTTAACATAAAGTGAAAGCTTGACATTAAGAATTTCTGTAAATATTATGTTCGTAAATGTTTAATATGATAGAAGAATAAGTGGAAAATCTACTAAAGTCATATCTGAAAAGAATCTTTGATATTTCCAATCGTGGTGATGCCCGTGAAGAGAGTTATTATTCCGCACTTGAGGAGTTATTAAATCAATACGCTGAATCAATCGGTAAAAAATCTATTCAGATAACAACCTTACCTAAAAAGACCGAAGCGGGTAATCCTGATTTTAGAGTATGGGATGGGAAACAACATATCGTTGGTTATATAGAAGCCAAAGCACCGACCACTGAGTATTTAGACCAGATAGAAACGACCGACCAGTTAAAACGATATATAAATATTTTCCCTAATTTAATCTTAACTAACTTTTATGAATTTAGATTATATCGTAAAGGCGTGCAGATTGATAAAGTTATTATCGCAAGGTCAAACACTGCGCACAAACTTAGGACGGTTCCGGTTGTTGAGAAAGAAACAGAATTCTTTGCTTTACTTAATAAATACTTTTCATTCTTACTTCCAAAAGTTACTGATGCTAAAAATCTCGCCACTGAATTAGCCAAGCGAACTCGGTTCTTGAGAGATGAGGTTATTGCGGAAGAATTAAAAGAAGAAAAGAGTTCGATATTTGGTTTTTATGATGCGTTTAGAAAATATCTTATCAGCGGTCTGACTAAAGAGGAATTTGCCGACCTTTATTCACAGACTATTACCTACGGACTTTTTGCGGCAAGAACCCGCTCGGAAAATGAGTTTAACCGAAAGCTTGCCTATGATTACATTCCCAGAACCATCGGCATTTTGCGAGATGTATTCAAGTTTATTTCGCTTGAAGATTTACCTCAGCAAATGGAATGGATTATTGATGATATTTCCGAAGTCTTAGCAGTAACTGATGTAAAAAATATTCTTCACCAGTATTTTCACGAAGGTAAAGGCAAAGACCCGATTGTCCATTTCTATGAGACTTTTCTTGCTGAGTATGACCCCAAGACCAGAGAAAAACGGGGAGTTTACTATACACCTGAACCAGTAGTTTCTTATATTGTCCGTTCTTTGCATAATATATTGAAAGAACATTTTGACCGACGAGATGGTTTTGCTGAATCATCAGTTACAGTTTTAGACCCAGCCGCAGGAACGCTTACCTTTTTAACCGAAGCAGCTAAACTCACTGTTAAAGAAGCAAAAAAATATGGCGAAGGTATTATAGCACCAATAATCAAAGAACATATTTTACAGAATTTTTACGCATTTGAATTGATGATGGCGCCTTATGCTATCGGACATCTAAAGATGGCATTTTTGTTAGAAGAACTTGGTTATAAACTGGAAGATGATGACCGATTCAAACTTTATCTTACGAATACATTAGAGATGAAAAAACTTGCCCAGACCGAACTCCCTGGGATGTCCTCACTTTCTGAAGAATCACATTTAGCGGAAAAGGTTAAGAAGCAAACTCCAATCTTAGTCATACTTGGCAATCCGCCTTATTCAGGAATGTCAGCAAATAAAAATCCATGGATTGATAATCTTCTAAAAGAAGATGTAAATGGATTGCAGAGTTATTACAAAGTTGACGGTAATCCGCTTGGTGAGAAGAATCCTAAATGGTTACAAGACGATTATGTCAAGTTTATCCGTTTTGCCCAGTGGAAAATAAATCAAGATGGCGAGGGAATTTTGGGGTTTATCACTAATCATAGTTATCTTGATAATCCGACTTTTAGAGGAATGAGACAGTCTTTGATGAATAGTTTTGATGAGATTTATTTTCTTGATTTACACGGTAACGCTCTAAAGAAAGAGAAATGTCCAGATGGTTCTAAGGATGAAAATGTCTTTGATATAATGCAAGGAGTAGCAATAGCTCTCTTCATAAAAAGAAAAGATAAGAATGACGAACCATTGTTCCGTCCTTCTCCGCAGGGTAAAATACAGTTCGAAAAGATACCTAAAGAAAGACCAAAGAAACATATTTGTAAAATTTATCATTCAGAAATTTGGGGATTGCGGGATAAGAAATATGAATGGCTTGAGAAAAAAGATATAAAAACAACTAAATGGAAAAAGTTGTCGCCAAAATCAGAGATGTATCTTTTTATTCCTCGGAATGAAGAACTTCTGAAAGATTATGAAAGGTATCAAAAAGTTACTGATATTTTCCCAATCAATAGTGTTGGGATTGTGACTGCAAGAGATAATTTTGTCATTGACTTTGATAAAGAAACATTAAAAAGACGCATTGATATGTTTACTGAAAAAAAGATACCTGACGAAATAATAAGTCAAACATTCGGTTTAAGTGATAAATCAAATTGGGCATTAAAAGATGCTCGTGAAAAAGTTAGAGAAGATAAAAATTGGAAAGATTCAATTAAAGAAATATTGTATAGACCATTTGATAAAAGATGGATTTTCTATCATGGTTCTGTTATTGAGCGTTCTCGTCACGAAGTTATGCGACATATGAAACAAGAGAATTTGGGATTGATTGTTAATAGACAAATTCGTATAGACAAGATTCGGCATACATTTATTACGAGTAATATTGTAGATTTACATATTCTTGAAACAGCTAATGCGAGTGCATATCTTTTTCCTCTTTATCTCTATCCAGAAAAAGAAAAACCCAAGAAACATTCCGGTAGCACAATGATGATTTTTGAGCCAAAGGCAGAATATGGCGCAAAGAGACCGAATATTAACCAAGCATTAATTGAACAACTGACAAAAGAATTTAAGAAAACATTTACTTTTAATTCGTCATTCCTGCGAAAGCAGGAATCCAGAGATGAAGAAAAAACTGGATTCCGCATCAAGTGCGGAATGACAACTGAAACAATCACACCTGAACAAATCTTCTATTATATTTATGCAGTTCTTTATTCTAATACCTATCGCACAAAATATGCTGAGTTCTTAAAAATAGATTTTCCAAGAATACCTTTTACTGCAGATTATAAACTATTCATAAAAATGGGAGAATATGGTCAAAGACTTGCTGATTTACATCTTCTCAAATCAAAAGAAATTGATTCGCCAACTACTCAGCTTAATGGTAATGGGAAAAATGATGTTGATAAGATAAAATATGAAAGAGGCAGAGTTTATATCAATAAAGAACAGTATTTTGACAGTATAAAAACCGATATCTGGGAATATCAAATCGGCGGTTATCAGGTCTGTGATAAATGGTTAAAAGATAGAAAAGGTATGAAATTATCCGCCGAAGATATAAGACACTACTCAAGGATTATCACTGCTCTTCAAAAAACCATCGAGGTCCAGAAAAAGATTGATAAAATTTATCTTGAAGTAGAAAAACAATTGATTGAATTTAAAAGTTAGTTTCAGAAAATTAATCAGATGGGGACGGCAGTTTGTCCCCATCTTTTTTATCCATTATTCGTTAAGGATTACGAAGCAGGTGCTGCAAGAGAGAACCCACGCACCTTTTGTCACATCCGGTAATAATTGAGAATATTAAACAGTCTAAATACTAACTATCATATCAAAAGGGGCGGGGTAAAGATGGTATTGCGTATTTTTTCGAGGATGTTTCAGTTTATTATATGGAACTGTCGGGTCACCTCGCTCATGCATTAACCTACCCCTGTACATATCTATAGTTTGATATCTTGATAGATATGTAGATACTATATATAGATAGTTACTACTATATTATGGATATAAGTAGGCTTATATATTGGAAGAGGTATACCCGGGACGGTGGGGGGTATAGTACCCCCCATACCCCTATTAAGAACTAAGCTACCTACTTCTCATACGATGCACTCATAATCAGAAATTCAGCAATAATAAAACCTTTTGAGTCACTCATTGACTGAACTGACGGGTGCGACCCCGCCCTAATGCATACAGAGGCATCGTCTATCATTCCAAATTGGGTAAAGACTTCCGACACCCTTGAGCATAGGGCGGGGTGCAACCCATAAAAACGGGACGCACCCGTAGTTTCCTTGAGATTCTGGAGCAAGTTCAGAATGACAAGTGCTGATTGTAAGGGTGCGACCCCTCAATTTTCATGAAAGTATAATAAAAAGGCAGAGGATTTACCTCCCGAATCGGGTCTCCCAA
>Ga0315288_10004552_pt1 | contig 17668 bp, 23 predicted proteins | sample YL17G11_20_MG_FD_203454 | JGI IMG/M metagenome (GOLD analysis project Ga0315288, IMG submission 203454) | Sediment microbial communities from Yellowstone Lake, YNP, Wyoming, USA - YL17G11_20 | ecosystem: Environmental > Aquatic > Freshwater > Lake > Sediment | place: USA: Wyoming | collected... | reverse complement strand
CCTCCGCGACCTTCACTCAGAACGAGTACACTCTGACGGTGAACGTGGTGGGCAGCGGCTCAGTCACCAAGCTTCCAGACCAGACGACTTACCACTACGGCGACACGGTCCAGCTGTCGGCTACGGCTGATCCAGGGTGGAGCTTCTCCGCCTGGGGAGGCGCAGCGAACAGCAGCGGCCTCGTCACATTCGGTGAGGGGAACGCGGTAGCCTCCGCGACCTTCACTCAGAACGAGTACACTCTGACGGTGAACGTGGTGGGCAGCGGCTCAGTCACCAAGCTTCCAGACCAGACGACTTACCACTACGGCGACACGGTCCAGCTGTCGGCTACGGCCGACACAGGCTACCACTTCGGCGGGTGGAGCGGTGACATGTCGGGTTCGACTAACCCTGACTCCATAACGATGACGGGGAACAAGGCTGTCACGGCGACATTCACCCTCGACGAGTACACGTTGACGGTGACGCAGGGTGCCCACGGCACGATAGCCCCTGGCACGACGGTTGTGAACTATGACGGCGGCCAGTCATTCACAATCACGGCCGACACGGGCTACCACATACTCGCTGTCCTGGTGGACGGCGTCTCTCAGGGTGCTATCCCCTCATACACGTTCACGGGTGTGACGGCTGACCACACGATAGCCGCCAGCTTCGCCATCGACACGTACACGGTCGACGACACCGCTCCGGACGACACCGCTCCGGTGGTGACCATCACTGCTCCAGTCAATGGCGCCTACTACAAACCGACCGCCGTACCCGTAGGGGCCTTCACCGTGGTTGAGCTGAACCCGTACACGGTCGTTGAGGACGGCTACTCCACCGATGAGGGGGTTCACACCTACACTGTCACGGCTACTGACTCTGCTGGAAACGTGGGCTCAGCCAGCGTCACATACACGGTCGAAGAGACGCGCGCGCAGGCGAACAAGGTCGTTGAGGAGGTCCCCGCCAACCAGATCGGCTACGTCGTCGACGCCTCCGACTTGGCGGGCACGAAAGTCACCCTGGACACCGTCGCCCCCGTCACAGTAACCATCCTCAGGTACGAGGACAACCCCCACCCCGGGAACCCGTTGCCGGCGACCGCCCTACCGAGATACGTCGACGTATCGGTAAGCGACCCCAACGCCGTCGTCTGGCCCATCTACGTGGAGATGACCTATACTAGTGCGGAGGTAGGGAGTCTCGACGAGTCCTCTCTGGGCATATACTACTGGAAGGATGGAACTTGGCTTAGGCGCTCTGACACGCGCGTCGACGTGAAGAGGAATATTGTCTGGGCCTACATGACGAAGAAGGAGGCCTCGGGCAGCCCCATACTGATCGGCGGCACACCACCTCCTCCACCCCCTCCACCGAAGCCAGCCGAGTTCGTACTCTCCGGCCTCATCATCGTCCCGAAGGAGGGGTGGATAGAGAAATCTATTGCGGATTTCACCATAAGCCTCCTGGTTACCAACGTCGGCGACCTCGAGGGCAGCACCACTGTCGACCTGCTGGTCAACGGCGTCAAGGAGCAGTCCAAGAGCGTGACCCCCGCGGGCGGCGCACGGACAACGATCAGCTTCACGGTGACAAAGACCACCGCAGGCAGCTACGCCGTCAAAGTCGGAGACCTGACGGGAAGCTTCACGGTCGTGAAGCCTCCAACTCCTGCAGCCTTCACATTCACGGGCCTCGTCATGAGCCCTGCCGATGTGGCGCCAGGCGCCGAGGTGACTGTGTCGATGACCTTGAAGAACACGGGCGAGCAGTCAGGCACCTATTCTGCCGAGCTGAAGCTCGACGGCACGACCAAGGAGACGAAGACCGGCACCCTCGCAGGGGGCGCCTCGATGACCGTGACCTTCAAGGTCTCGTCCCAGACCGAGGGCATCCACACGGTGCAGGTGGGCGACCAGACGGGCAGCTTCACGGTGGCTACGCCGCCGAAACCGTTTCCATGGGAATACCTCGTCATAGCGGTCGTCGTGATCGCGATCATTGCCATCTGGATCAAAAAGCGGTAACCCTTTTCCTTTTTTCTTGGATTCTACAAGGGAGATGGTAGAGAATAAAGGAAACTAATGTTCTCGAGGTCTACAAAGCCCTAGTGGAAGACGCCTTCAGGGACGCCCCTCTTAACCTCAGGCAGAGCAAGGCGGCGGCGATCCTCTCCGAGGCCCACAAACACCTCGCCAGGGAGGAGTTCAAGGAGCTCCAGGAACTAGAGAGCTACGTCTTCGAGAGGCTGGAGAAGCTGCTGGATCAGAAAACGTAATATCTAATGTTACTTCAAGATTTTTCAATATTTAAATAAACTTCTTATTAAATTCTTTTCAAGGGAGATCAAGATACGCAATTTTTCGTTTAGGATTAAAAACAAGTGTGGCATCTTTAGCTTCAAGAAAATCCACACCTATTATACTTGGAATTTTTTCACATTCTTCCAGGTTTATATCATCAAATTTTGTTGGGGATAATAAACCCACACTATCATATTTAATTAGAACTGGATTCATTTTATTATCAGTGACGGTTAAAGTTACACCAACACCTAATGAATGCCTTTTAAACTTAAATCCAGCTAGTTGACATGCTGCAGAAGGTAGTTTTGATAATTGTTTTAAAGGGTATCTAAATCTCAAACCTTCTCTAGGACTTAGGACGGTAAAGGGGCTTCCTGTATCAAGTAGAAATTCAACTCTACCTACAATAGTATTATGATGAAATATTGCCGGAAGAAAAAGCATGTTTTGAGAAGTTAAGAATTTACGTATATGTAAAGGAATCCTCGGCATGAGGATTTCGCCTAAAGAATGAAACCGTCATCCTTTGAGGGAATAACCTCAATTAATACAAATGCAGGGTCTTCTCCATCAGCCTCAAGTTTTTTCAGCATTTCACCATAGCTTGAGGCCTTCTGGATAACCCTCTTTTCCTTGACAGCAATTACCTTTTCACCGTTATTTCTAACCTCTTCATAGTGTTCAGTTAGCCATTTGCTGTCTTCAGTGAGTGAGATAACAGCTCTATCAGACATCATGACTACCTAGTAGTATCTAAGGTAGGGTGATATATAATTACTTGTTTATAAATCTATGTTATGAGTAATTGAGCAGGTAATAGGCTATTTTTTGTCTAAATTTAAGTAGATTCAAGAGGCTGGAGAAGTGAACGACGTTTGAGAGACTTATCGAACTTTTGACGGGGAAGTGCCGTTTCCACAAAAATGCATCTTTATCAAGTATCATCCGTCACTTGCAACGAAGACGCCGGACCATATTGCGGGAAATACAGAGAACTTATGGGCTCTCCAGGCTGATGCCCCTCGCATCGAGGTCCTTCCTTACGATGTCCCTGAGGTAGTCGGTGACGTCGACGTAGTTTCCGGCCTCGACGACCTTTATGACGGCCTCGTACGTGCTGGGGCTCACCCTGCCGGAGAGGACCCTCGTATCCCATCTCTGCCTCCGCCCCTTAGCTCCTTTTGAACCGTTCAAAGCCGTTTCCACCGACAAAGTTGTATACACCACTATGGAGATGTATACATTGCAATTAAGTTGTATACATTACCTTATATATAAGATAGCCTAAAAGCTACTTGTCGGCGGGGAAAAAGGGGCAGAAAATGGTATGAAACGCCATTCCAAGCCCTACGACCCCGTGAAAAGGAATAAGAGAACATTTGAAGGCAAGACGAATGGAAGACAACGTCGTATACGTCGGAAGCAAGCCTCCGATGTCCTACGTCCTGGCGATCATGACCAGCTTCAACAGGAACACCGAAGGGGTGGTCCTCAGGGCGCGGGGACGGGCCATACCAACCGCGGTCGACGCTGCAGAGATCACTAGGAACAGGTTCCTACAAGACATCACCTGCGACGTCAGCATAGGAACCGAGCAGATGGAAGGGGAGGAGGGACGCACCAGGAACGTCTCCACCGTCGAGATAACACTGAGGAAAAGCCCCGAGGCCTTGAACCCCGGGGGCGTGAGCCAACCACGCAGGCAGGATAAGGCTGCCTGAAAGAGAGCTTAAAGGAAAAGAAAAAAGAAAGTGAAAGTAAAAATGTATGAACTAAACAAGAAAACGATATCAACACTCATCATATCGATACTCATGCTGTCGATGGCCTTATCGGCCATGCCGATGGCAGTCGCAAAAGTTGGACCAACAATACATATTGATCCCGAACTAGTAGCCTCGGCAGGCGCCACAGCTACGTGGGAGAACGATCCAATAACCGGTGGGACGCAAGGAAAAGTGGCGAAGCTCACCCAAGTGGGTGATTCAGCTGATCACTATGCATACGTCAGGGTCTCTCCCGCCTCCACTATAACCCTAAGCGCTCTAACAGCGGCTAACATGCCGACGTTCAAATACTATGTGGGCGCTGGAACTTACCCACCAGCCCTTGAACTCCGCTTCGAGGACCCGTCAAGTAATGGATGGGTCGATGTAACCGTCTTCGCTTATGGTCCGGTAACACCTATATGGCCTACGACAGTAGGGACCTGGTATGATACGGCTGCTACTGCTTACAAGCTAACTATGGGCCACTACGCTGTAGCCTATGGGCTAAAATCGGATGGGGCTACTGGTATAGCTATTAACCTAGGTAGCAATCCTCTGAGCGCTATTATATCCCAGATTGAAGCGTTGGATACTACAGCTGCCAATTGGGTGCTAACTAGGGTTACGCCGCAAGTCGGCTGGCAGACTGTAGGTGCACAAACGGTCTATGTCGACGACATAAAGATCGGAAGCGTCACCTACAATTTGGCGAACTGCGTCGACTCCGAGGGCAAGATCAGAGTTGGAGACAAGGTGTTCGCGTCTGGAACATCAAGGACTCTGGGTGGCTTGGTCAAGATCTACTGGGACTCAGTCAAGGACTGGGACGGCACCACAGGCGCAGGCTATCTAGCGGAGACCTACGCTGTAGGCACCAGCTACTCGGTCGAGATCACAATACCTGCAGGCACGATTGGAACCCACTACGTGATCGTGAAGGACATCGAAGCCTCCGCAACGGCATCAACGACAATCACCGTGAAGCCCAAGATCGTCTTAAGCCCAACAGCAGGAATCCCACTGGACACGATAACCGTCACTGGCACTGGCTACGGAAATGCAGAAACAATCACAATAGGGTATCCTGATCTACTAGTTACGGTTCCGTCAACGGTAACGACCACCGCTCTCGGCTCGTTTACCGCGACATTCGTGATTCCCAGTACAGTAATAACTACCAAAACCATAACTGCAACAGGATTAACTTCAGCGGGATCGGCGACGGCAACGCTTACAATTGGTACGGTCATAACACTCACCCCGAATAAGGGCCTTCCAGGAACCACGGTCACGGTGGCAGGCAGGGCCTTCACTCCTTCTAGCACCGTAGACATTACATGGGGGACTATCCTACTCCTCGTGAACGACTATCCCGTCGACTCGTCCGGGGCGTTCACGACTACAATAACGGTTCCCACAGGCCTTACAGCATATGAATACACTGTAACAGCAACGGACGATTCCACCGATCACAAAACCGACTCAGATACGTTCACGTTGACAGGCGTGACGGCAATCACACTATCACCAAAGTCCGGCCTATCTGGAACCACTGTCACCGTAAAAGGTGATTGGTTCACGAAGAGCAAGACGGTAACAATCTACTTAGACGGCGTGTCAGTAGGCACCACAACCGCTGGTGCGGTTGCGCCATATTCCATCACCAAAGACGTCACTATACCCGTTGCCACGACCTTCGGGGCGCACACAATAAAGGCCATGGACTCCGAGGGAGTCTACGCCACCGCGACGTTCACCGTATCCGAGAGGGTCACAGTCATCGAGACTCGTTCAACCACGTACATGCCTGGCGACACGATCAGCTTCAACATCCACAGCACCGTGGAGTTCAGAACAGTTGGAGCAGATCACATAGTCATCAAGATCTATGATCCTGACGACTACATGTTCTGGTCCGTTAACTGGGAGCCGGAACTGGATGAAGCAACAGACACATATGTCGTACCATACTCAGCACAGGTTGTATCAGGACTCCATCTGACGTTGCCGAGCGACGCCATGGCTGGACTGTGGAAGTGGAACGCCACCTACTACCTCACGGACGTTGCGACTAAGGTGGTCAAGCAGGGCTCCTTCACAGTGAAGGCAGTCACCGCCAGCATGATTGACGAGAAGATCACTGCCCTAGAGCAGTCGATCAACCTCCTGGGGGTCCAGATCCTGGCAGCCCAGACAGCCGCCACGGCAGCCCAGACCGCCGCCACGACCGCAGGAACCAAGGCTGACGCAGCCCTGACCGCCGCACAGGCAGCCACGACCGCCGCCACGGCAGCCGCGACCGCCGCCACGACCGCAGGAACCAAGGCTGACGCAGCTTTGACCGCCGCACAGGCAGCCACGACCGCCGCACAGGGCGCCAAGACCTCGGCTGACTCAGCCACGACCTCCGCCAACGCAGCGAAGGCATCAGCCGACGCAGCGAAGGCAGCGACAGACAGCCTGACGACGCTGGTATACGTCGCGATAGGCGCCTCGGCGATCGCAGCCCTGGCAGCCATATTCGCCGTGATGCAGATCAGTAAAAAGATAGCTTAGAACTACACCATATTCCCTTTTTTTTCAGTCTCGCAAGCTTGTGTAGAGACTAGAATACGTCAAACGTGCACAGGTGTCGCACATACGTAACACAAGAGAAAGTATAATAAGCATTATTATCTATAATCATTAAACATCATCCTTCAGTTGAGAGAGCATAGGAGGATGTTGTTTGGGGGAAAGTTCTCTTAATAGGAACATCTCCATAGTGAAGCAGTTCATGGCTGAAAGAAACACTGCTCTCACGAAGGAGGAGATATCTAAGTCTCTAGGAATAACAGAATCATATCTCTATTCAATTCTAGACTTATGCAGGCGTTCGACATCGTCGAGAAGGTGAAGAAAGGAGTATACTCCTACTTCCTCAAACTTTCAATTCCCGCTCCGTGGGATTTGACTCTGAGACCCCGAACCCACACCCAGATTCACCATAGGATCCGGCAACGCCAACTCGTTAAAGAACTCTCGAGACATCGCATAATCATAATGCTGCCCAGTACGCACAATCAGCAGCTCCACCTCCGGGAAATCTCCGCCCTCCTCGTGAGGCGGAGGATCGCCTCGGTGAAGGACCCGCGAGCCTCGCACTCCCTGCCCCGGATACTCATAATGACCCCCATGCCACCATGGCGAGAGACGCGACACCACCGAGGAGTAGAAAGCCCCACCTTCTAGGCTGAGTCCGCGGAGGAATCACAATAGTAAAAACCCATAACACGGAGACATTCACATTGAATGCGGCACCGAGACAGCTGTTGATACGTGACTAACACGTATATTTTTATACGAGAATAACACGTACGTTTTCGGGTTAAAGGATGGACGGTGAACTACCCACCTCTTCAGAAGTGGGCTTCCTGATTCATCGACCAGACTCGATCCCCACTCACCCCAAGCCACAAGCCCCTTCGTGGGCTTTTTCATCGGAAGCGTTCGGGAAGGCAGGTTACGGAGGTCTTGATCTCCAGAGGCGTGTATTCGGGCTATCCCATCCCTACGGAGGGGAGATAGAGGAGGCGGATATATAAATACTTCAATTCATCCCACAACTAAAGTCATGGGCTTTCTTGAACCCGCATCGTAAGGGAGGGCGTCAAGGAGCCGGAGGGTAAATCCAAATGCCGCTACATCCTCAAAACCCGGAAGGAAACCCTCGTCGCCGTATGCGACGAAGACGATGAGCGAGTGATCGTGATCACAGTCACGAAGGGAGGCGCATAGAAAGATGAAGTGCTACAAGGATGAAGGCGAAATGGTGCCCGTAGTGATCGACTACGAGCATCATGGAATCGTCGTGAAGGGCGTGAAGGCGCTCAAATGCCCGGTATGCGGAGAGGAGGTGATCGACGTAGAGGAGTACGGCAAGATCAAGCGCCGCATCGAATCCATGATCAAGCCCCTCAGGCTCCGACGCAAAATCAGCAGCGCGGGAAACCGCCCAGCCGTCTACCTTCCCGACGACGTGGTGAACGCCGTGAAGGTGGAGATAGGCGACGACGTGGAGATATACGTTGAGGGGAACCGCATAATAATAGAGCCAGTATCCTCAGACTGACGGTTCCCGGAAACCCCTCGAAGCCTTTCACAGGTCTCTAATAGCATCGTCAAACAGCCTCTCTCGGCACGACTCCTGAAAGCTTCTAAAGAGGGGAAAGCGCAACCTTCGAAATCCCCGCCCTGTGAACTATGGGCGCCGACTTGATGATCTGCGGCCTAGTCCCGGTAACCAGCGTGACACGCAAAGGATGTCAACGAAAATAAGCGAAACAAACCTAAAAAGGAAACACATCCACGGCTCACGAAAAAAGCTCACACAAATCCACACTCAGAGCGCCGTAGAGGAGTTCAAGGCTCTCCTCGTTCCGGTCGACGACGGGGGTCAGGATCAGACACCGGCCTCGTCTTTGAACGGGGTCAACGCGTCTTTGAGAGGGCACACGGCGATCTCCTTCACCCTCTTCAGCCCGACATCCTGCGAGACGAAGACTTCAGCGCCCGAGGTTATGGCCGTCGCAAGGTGGAGCGCATCCGGGGTCTTTATATCGTAGACGGCGCGGAGCTCCGCAGTCTTGATCGCTGTGGCTACGTCAGGCGCCTTCACAGTCAGGTTAGGAAAGTTCTCTATGGTGAACGCATAGTCGAGAGCCTCGTTCTTCCTCCCCTCTCTAAGAGGCTTCACCATGATCTCGGTGAGGGTGAGAGTGGATGTCACCGCTCTCAGAGTTCCCGCCTCGACTTCTTGGAAGACCCGACGCGCCTCCTCCAGGTGCTCCCGGTTCAGCTCGAAGAGGTATATGAAGATCATCGAGTCCAAGCCGATCAGGGGCTTCAGTTCTTCTCCGGCTGGTCTTCCCAAGAGCTCCTCTCCCCCTCGATGTATCTCTCGGCGTCTATGCCTTCCCAGATCTCCTTGTGGAGCCCGATCATGTAGTCTGTAAAGCTCTGTGGCTTCACCCACATCACGAGGCGGGATCCCTCGAGGGCGGCGACGATCTTGGAGCCTGGCTTGAGTCCAAGCTCCTTCCTTATCTTAGCCGGGATCAGCACGAGGCCTTTCTCGTTGACGGTTACTTCCTCCACCGAGTCACCCATGTTAATATACGATAACACGTTTAAAAGTATACCTTTTCTCCTGAATAGATGAAATACGAAATATTTTTCTCACTTTATCTTTTTTAATGCCCCGACGATGATGCAAGTAGCCTATACGACTGAAAGTCTAGCTCCGCGCCCGATAAGAAGACGCCATGAAGACAGCCAGGGATCAACCACAGAAAAGGTTGAACCGTTACCCAACAAATTGATCGCCGGCACAAGTTAGCATCGTCGACCGATCCACCACAACTTGTTAACACTTAGCCACAGCAACCCCCAACACGTCATGGGGTAAACCCTTGAAGTACAGCGTCGTAATCGAGAGGGAATAGGACGGCGTCTACGTCGCCTCCATCCCCGAGTTCCCCGGATACCACACTCAGGCGAAGAACCTCCACGAGCTAGCCTCACGGATCAGGGGGGCAGCTGAGCTCTACCTTGAGGAGATGGGTAAAGACACCGAGAAGAGAGAGTTCATAGACATCTGGATACTCGGCGTCACCTCAAGTGAGCCTTAAGCCGACGCCGGCCACCCTAAAAACGAGGACCAGACGACGAGGGCCAGAGGGGGAGGGGAGTCACCCGGGAAACCATGAAAAACGGTCGACCAGCCAGAAGGCTGAAGGAAAACGGTGCGATCCCCCATGAAATGAAGCAAAAACGCTACCCATTCACCACAGAAACGATGTCCATCCATACACGGAGGCGGTCTCAGCCACACAGCCCTCGCCCTCCGGGCCACCAGGAAGACGTGAGGAACTCACAGCGGCAAGATGAGGAGAGGACAAGAGGAGGAGACCGCATGAACCATGAGAGGGAATTTTTTTCGCCATATAACAAGCCAGTTGTTATATCGCCCCGTGAAAAAAGGTAGGGGTACCTTGCCCTGGCCATTTTCTCAGCCATAGAACGAGGATCAAGCCCTCATGGAGACCGAGGAGAAGAGACACGCACCCGGTCGATGGCCCAGTGGAGCGCCTAAACCCCGCCGCCACCGACCTCCTCGAGGCAAACCAGCTCATCCAACAGGAACTCCAACCATACAACCACGGGAAAGTCGAGGAGACAGCCAACCTCACCAACAACGTCGGAGTCGGCGAAGGCACAATAATCCACGGCAGAACCACGATCCGCGGACCAGTCATCATAGGCGAACACTGCGAGATAGGCCCAAACGCCTACATAGGCCCCTACACCAGCATCGGAGACCACGTCCGCATCGCCAACACCGAGATCGAGAACAGCATCGTGATGAGTGGCGCACGAATCGACTGCGGAAAACGAGTCACAGACAGCCTCATTGGGAAGAACGTAGAGATAATCGACTCAAACCAATCCGTCCCTAAAAGCCACAAGCTAATACTGGGGGACGCCTCCAGAGTAACCCTCTGACGACGGAGACCTAGGAGGCGACACCGACGCTCACCTTCACCTCCACCATCCACGACCCAGACAACAGGCTTGACCACCTCATCGAGGAAACCGGAGACCGCCTTAGAAACCTATTCGCCTCCGCATCGGTAGTCTACACACCCAAAACCAACCCAGCGACAGTAAGCCAACTAAGAGGAAGAGGGTACTCCACCTTCAGGGCCGAGGACTCGGTCGTCAGCTGCTACCAAGCGGCTCTAAGCCGAGCGCTTACACCCGATAACGAGAGCCGTGCGCATGGATACACAACCCTCCGCCAAACTGAAAAACGATGCTCTACTCTCAGACGAAGGCTCCCCCGAGATCTCCGGACCCGATATAACCTGAACTGGTGAGAATCAGAGAACACTTAAGTACCCAATATTATATCTATTTAATAGATAATATGACATATCAGATAGATAGACTATTCGGCTCCAGGACAAGGGTAACGCTCCTAACCAAACTCCTGATGAACGCCGACAGAAGCTATTATCTGAGAGAGCTGTCGAAAGAGCTGAAGATACCATACAGCATGCTCTACAAGGAGAAGAACACCCTCCTAAGCCTCGGCATACTAAAGGAAGAGAGAAAAGGAAAGATCAACCTTCTCTCCGTGAATAAAAATCTCCCCTACTACCCTGAACTCAAAGGAATCGTGATGAAGACAACCGGACTAGCCGGCGTTACCGCCGACTCCCTACACACCATATACGGCATAAAATATGCCTTAATCTACGGCTCCTTCGCCAACGGAGAAGAAACAGGATCCAGCGACGTGGATCTGCTGATAATCGGCGACACGGACGAGGAGAAGATCTTGGACGCGGTGACCAAGGTCGAGAAAACGACAGCGCGGGAAATCAACTACATCCTCTGGAGCGAGAACGAGTTTTACGACAGAGTAAGGGAGAAACACCATCTCCTTATCAACATAGTGAGTAAAAGAGTGATAACGCTGGTGGGGAGCGAGGATGAGTTTAGAGGAACTGTTAAGGGATAACACCATAAGAAGAATATCTCCAGATACCGCTCTGGCTACGCGTACCCTTAAGCGTACCAGTAGGGACATAGCAACGGCTAAGACACATCCAGAACGGGGACTTCGACTGGGCGCTGGCAATAGCCTATAACGCAATGCTCTCCGCGGGCCGCACCCTCATGTTCAATCAAGGCTATAGACCATCAAGCACCGAAGGACACGTTGCAGTCATCAAATACCTGCAAGTTGTGCTAGGCTCCGAAACCGGCAACAGGCTTGTAACAATTCTAAACGGGATGAGGAAGAAGCGGCATCGAATAGTTTACGAGGAGATGGACGTCGTGTCCGAGGACGAGGCAAAGCGAGCGGTCAAGTGGGCTGAGGAATTCTTCGAGAAGATAGGGGCGATGACTAAAAATCTTCCCGAGTCCTAGAGATCTAAGACTAAGTCGAACAGTTCAGTTCCCTGAGTTACTTATCTCGAAAATATTCGGCGAGGATGGACCTGATGGTCTCCTGGATCGTATCAAGTCTCCTCCGATCCCTCTCCCTCTCCAAAGCCTTACCCATGGCCTCCGGGACGCTCATAGTAAATTTTGCCATCCCCGTATATCACCAGACCTCTAAGGAATTCCGTAGAAGTATTTAGATCGGGGTGAACCCAAAGACACCAATAGACCTAGAAAGACATCTCAAGAATTCCACAGATGTATGAGAGCAACTTACCAGAGGGGAGAACGGGACAACGAATTGAACAATCTCAACCTTCACCGACTTGGCGTAAGCCGAGAATGAAACACCACGAACATAGGGCTAGGTGACCTCTAATTGAAGAAATCCGAGATTTTTCGTTACGACCTGATATATCTTAGGCTCATCGTCACCGAGGCCGTCAGCCTCCAAACAGCAGCGAACACAGACGAACGAATCATCCTCGGCGCCCTCCGGGACTACCTGACGTGGCTCACCACAGACGCCATGCGAGACGAACAGCTCGCACGAAAACTGGTCTCCACCTACGCAAGGCTGCAGGAAGAGCTCAACGCCGAAACCAGGAAAAGGCTCGCCCACGACACAGACACATCCGCCCCAGCGTTCCACGAAGGATACCTGCACGCCCTCGAGCAGACCCTGAGCTTCAAACACGGCGCAGACCTCCTCCTCGACGAGAAGATCAGCCGCGAAGAATCCCCCGAATCCTGGGAACAGGCCATAAGAAGGCTGACACCAGTGGAGGAAGGGTGAACGAAGTTCAACCTAGAGAAGGACGGGCTGGAGACGACGCTCCTGCCGTGGCAGGCCGAGGTGATGAGGCTGATCTGGGACGCCGGAGGAGAGATCGACTCTAGGACCGCCCACAACCGACTCAAGGGCTCCGCCACCCAAGTGAGCCGGGCCTCAGCCATAAACTTCCTCAAAAAGATGGCCGGGGAGGGATTCCTCACATACAGGGAGGTCACCTCGAAGGGGGGCCGGAAAAGGTTGTACAGGCCGAGCCGCGTCGCCCCGGACGAGGAGGGCTTCAGGAGGGTCCTCGCTGATAAGATCATCGGTAGGGTCCGAATGGAGCTGCTGGGCGACGCCGTCAGCGGGGTAGACCCGGAAAAAGACTCGATACAGCCAAATAGACAGGCATAACCAGTGACGAATAACCCGGCACGGGCTCATCACATTACTATCGACAGCCCAGATAGAAACCTCAACAAGCAACCATTAAGCCCGAGGCGCCCGAAGAGAAAAAGCGACGTTTAGTCCACCCTCCACTCACTAGGGATGCGTCCCGCTTAAAAGGTCCGCCGCGGCGGGTGACTATGCGGCATGGATCCTCAAACCCCAGCCAAGCCCCCGGCAGGCACCTTCACACCGGCCTCATCCATCCTGAAGGAGCGAGAGACCAGACACCTCCTCGGATCAGGCATAAAGGCCCTCGACGAGATCGCCGGCGGCTTCGAGCCCGGACTACTCTACCTCCTCTATGGCGAAGAGAAGAGCGGCCTACCAGACGAGGCCCTCCACCGCCTCCTCATCAGGGCCGTGGAGGCCGACCGCAACGCTGTGCACCTCGTCTGCGGCAACTACAGGCGCTCCAAGACGCTCCTCGACGTGGACCTCCTCCTCGACCTGATCGAGGAAACCGGCCTGAATGCGGTCGCGCCGCGACCTGCCCTCCCTCCGCTTCTCCGGAGGGTGGAGGTATTGGGGGTCGAGGTCGACGGCTGAGAGGATGTCTACAAACTGGTCGCTGGGGAGTTCGCCACCCAGATCCGGCGTAAATACCATCTCCTCTACATCGACTCAATGCGGGGGCTCTCAACACCCGCGAAGCTCATCTTCCTCGCCCTCTTCCAGCCCCAGGCCTTCAGCACCCACTTCCAGTGGAAGATCTACGAGTAAGTCGGCGGACGGCAGGTTCTTTGAGGCTTCTGCCGAATCGGAAAAATCGTCTGAAAAAATGTCTACAACTCCCACAAGAAATTATGAAATATTGAAATATTAAGATAAGATTATGCTAGGCTCACCAGGAGCTCGTTCCTCTCGCCTCGGCTTCTCATAACCCACCCCATTCTAACAAGCTTCCTCAGCACACGGCTCAGCGAACTCTCGGAGGCCTTGAGCTCGGCCGCTAGACTCTTCTGGTTCAGCTTCCCCACCTCGCCGAGGACCTCCAGCACCCGCACCGCAATCAGCTTCTCATAATCGTTAAGGAAAGACGATAACTCCAGATCGACATCCCTCAAAACGACCTCAGAAGTGATACAGTCCCTGACCATGTCCGCGGTGATGCGCCAGTCGGGAAAAGGCGGGTACGCCTCCGAGCACTCCAAGGCGTACCTCATGAACCTCCTGCAGATGCCCCTGCTCAGGGAGCCTAGGAGCAGGAGCGCCTCATCGGAGAAGGGGTAGGTGTCCCCCATCCTCTTTACGTAGATCCGTGAAGCTCCTCGGCGGTGCGCCTCCGAAGCTCGACCACCTCCCCCTTCCCGAAGGCGTAATGCCCCCTGAACAACTCCTTCTGAACCGAGATGACCCAGCTTATATCCCCAGTATATTCCCCCCACAGCTTCATGATGCGATCCATGTCGCGGTACATCCTCCCGATACCCCGCACAGGGTAATCCGGGAGATCGAAAAACAGGTAATTTAGCTCGCTCAGAATACCAGGCTTACGGAGGAAGAAACCGGTATCCTTATCGACGAAAAGGCTCTCCACCATTGGATATCCCCAGGCTCCCATTCGGGTAGGTGAAAAACCCATCGACTCTCGGCCCTTTCCCAGCCAGCGTATTCAACTTCCGGTTAAGGTAATAGAGCGCAATTGTCTTCCCCGACCCCCTCAACTAACACCACTAAAGGCAGGCGAAAACCTTGGACGAGGATATATCACGGCTAATCCAACACTCGGCCAGGGGCAGCTTCATCCTAATCGGCGGCCAACTGCTATACATACAATAGAAACACTACTATCACGGCTAAAAATCGTAGATCCCCTCTTCATATCTCCGCTTCCACCTCCAAACACATCCCCTGACGCGGGAGGGGCACCGTTACCTGGATTTTAAGATTCAGATAACTTATATTTGACATCAACGAAGAGTTATCCCAACGGCTGAACATGAGGTTCAACGTAATTCTAGAGGTGGCAGAGGAAGGCGGATACACGGTCTTCGTCCCTTCGCTCCCAGGCTGCATCTCCGAGGGGGAAACAAAAGAAGAGGCGCTGAAGAACATAAGAGAAGCAATAGAAATATACCTCGAATCAAAGGACGAGGACATCACAGTATCAGAGGGCGCAGAACTGGCTGAGGTCACCGTGTGATGGCACTCCCAGTGATATCTGGGAGAGAAGCGGTCAAGGCACTTTACAAAGCTGGGTTCAGAGTCGTTAGGCAAAGAGGAAGCCATGTCAGACTTGAGAAGATGAAGGAAGACAGGGTGATCAAACTGACGGTGCCGCTTCATAAGAGCCTGAAGAAAGGGACGCTGAGAAGGATAATTGAGGATGCCGGGTTAACCGTCGAAGAATTCAACGGATTACTCTGAAAGCCTTCGAGTGCGCCTATAAACGGACGGCAAAGTTCTCTCTTCGCCCCCTTTCTACTCCTTGGAGACCTGGAAGGGACCTAGAGATCACCGACACCGTCCGGACTCCTCTCGCAGACGGAGCCGAGGTGAACGTACAGGGAGTTCAGGGATGGTGGAAAGACGCCGGCAAACCGGGGGACCTCTCGAAGCCAATCCGCTCATCCTACGGGGGCTGAAACCCTGCAGCCGCGGCGGCGCCATGGAAGGCATGGTCTCGTCAACAACGTGAGAATAGGAACCATCACCTCGCAACGACAACATGAGGGGAGAATGAGAGGAGGAGAACGCACGAATCACGGGATGGATTTTTTTTTCGCCTTATAACAAGCCACCTGTTATATCGCCCCGTGGAAAAACGTAGGGGAACCCTGTCATGGCGCTAAAACCAGTCGGAAAAAGAACCGCATACGGCGCCTGGGACTCGACCGCCCGAGGATGGTTGGACGCAGGTCGGGCGACGCTGCCGTGAGGCCTTCGCCGCACACGCGAATCACCCACAGCGAGCAATCTAAGAAATTCTTAAATCCCGGGCCGCCACCCAATACACGGTGACACCGATGACAGAAGCCTACGTCTGCAAGGTCACATCAGTCGGCCAGGTAACTCTGCCCAAAGAGGTGAGAGAGGAGCTCGGCGTCGGCGAAGACGACTACGTCATCATAGAGAAGATCGGGGAAACATACTTCATAAAGAAGCTCCACGGGGAGAAGCGCCTCCTCGCGAGGATAAGGGAGAGGGTGAAGAAGAGCGGGATAACCCGTGAACGCCTCCAGGAGTTAATCGAGGAGGAGACTCAGGCTGCCTGGGAAAAAACCTCTAAAAGCCTTCGTTGACGCCAACACTGTCGTCAGCGGCCTGCTCTTCGAGGGCAACGAGGCCACCCTCCTCGAGCTGGGTCGAATAGGCGCCGTCCGACTGGTGACCAACGTCTATGTTTTAACCGAGGTCCAGGCGGTTCTAAGAAGAGCCGAGTTCTCTCTGACCGACGAGGAATTCACAGGCCTCATCAGATACCTGTATGAATGCCTCACGGTGACCGAAGATCCGGAGAACGACGAGGTCCTCTCCAACTCCGGCCTCCTCAGGGACAAGAAGGACATACCGGTAGCTCTTGGAGCGATGGACTCCGGATCCGACTACCTCGTCACAGGCGACAAGGAACTATCTGAGAAGCTGGACACCCTGTCCATAACAACGTCGAGCCTGCTTCAACTTATCCTAGGCGACCAGTCGGCCACGGCAGACTCGAGGAAGGCGCCAACCTCACCAACAACGTCGGAGTCGGCGAAGGCACGATAATCCACGGCAGAACCACGATCCGCGGACCAGTCGTGATCGATGAGCACTGCGAGATAGGCCCCAACACCTACATAGGTCCATACACAAGCATCGGAGACCACGTCATACTAGCCAACACCGAGATCGAGAACAGCATCGTGATGAGCGGCGCCCACATCGACTGCGGAAAGAGCATCGTGGACAGCCTCATCGGGAGACGCGTCAGAATCCTCGGCCACGAACAGAATCTCCCCAAGGGTCACAAGCTCATCCTAGGAAACATGGCCACAGTCACCCTCTAAACCCAAAGCACAACTCCGAGGAAGAGGAGGAGATCAAGGAGAGGCTAAGAAGACCTTGGAACGACCCCACAATCATACCCAAATCCATCAACGGCAGAACCGACGACCCCAGAGTAGGCAAACCATGGGACTGGCTCGCCGCACCACATAAGTAACCGTGAAAATGGATTCCAGAGGATACAAAAGTTTATTTAGATTCCTTTTTCTATAGGCATTCGGACGGCAGAGAATGGACGTAACGGTTACTGAAAGCCAATTGAACCTGGTGCTGGATAGATTGAACTTGGTCAGGCTCGAAATCTTAAGGCTTAGAGCGATGCTTCTCCCCGAAGACGAGCTGAGTGCAGAGGAGGCGAAGGAGCTTGAGGAGGCTCGAAAGGAGATAGCCGAAGGCAC
>Ga0315288_10004551_pt1 | contig 17668 bp, 14 predicted proteins | sample YL17G11_20_MG_FD_203454 | JGI IMG/M metagenome (GOLD analysis project Ga0315288, IMG submission 203454) | Sediment microbial communities from Yellowstone Lake, YNP, Wyoming, USA - YL17G11_20 | ecosystem: Environmental > Aquatic > Freshwater > Lake > Sediment | place: USA: Wyoming | collected... | reverse complement strand
ACGTGCGGACCTATCCTGCGCTTCAGCCGCTGATGCACGAGGTGGCGAAGCGCACGGCCGCGGAGTGAAGGCGCCGGACGGCGCTTGAAGGCGGCGGCTTCCGGGTAGGATTGTGTTGTCACAGGCCACGGGCGTGGGGGGTGGTCGGTGTTCGGTGGCTGAGATCGCCCCCTTTGCGCTCCCGACGGAGACCGCGGTGGCACCAGGACGAACAGAGGGCGAACTGTCACGGACCCAGTTGGGGAGATTGGGCGAAGACGTCGCGGCGCGCTACTTGCAGGCCAAGGGCTACTCGATCATCGAGCGCAACTTCCGCTGCCCGCTGGGCGAGATAGACATCATCGCCAGGCAGGGCGGCGAGATGGTGTTCGTGGAAGTGAAGACCCGCACCACGCAGGATGTCGCGCGCCCCGGCGATTCGGTGACCGCCGCCAAGCAGAGCCGGATCGCCAAGGTCGCCGAGGTGTACTTGCTGCGCAAGGTGAAAGGCGAGTGGCGGTGCCGGTTCGACGTCGTCGAGGTGCTCCTGACTCCGCACGGCCAGGTCGTGCAGGTTGACCTGGCGGGTGGCGCCTTTGCCGATCCCCGGCATTAGCCCGCCCTACGGGGCGCCAGGCCGCTCCACGCGGTCTTGCCCCGGCGCCGGGCAGGGCGGGCCAAGCGTAATGTCGAACTCCACCTAGGCTGCTCGCACGCGAGCGCCTGACCCAACGATGACGACCCAGCCCGATGCCAGGCGATTCGGCCTGTCCCCGAAGGGCCGCTCCGCGGCGGTGATCGGGGCCGCCTTTGTGATCCCGTTCCTGGTGTACCTGCGCACCCTCGCCCCCACCATCGTCGGGGGCGACACCGGGGAACTCACCACCGCCGCGTGGCTGCGCGCGCAGAACGATCCGGCCGCCGAGCCGCCCAGGGAGGCGCGCCTGGGCTTCGGCGTGGAACAGCCGCTGCTGTACGGCGTGGTGCCGCTGGCGCCGACGCCGCCGGGCAGGCACTACGAGGAGGTGGTGCATTACATGGCCGCGCACGATCTGTCGCGCGGGCCTTACGCGGCGCGCGCGGCGCTTCATCTGCCCGAGGGGAAATCGGCTCCCGTGGTGATCGCGCTCATTGACGTGGAGAAACCGCGATGAGCGCAACCTGGCGCGACCGGATGGTCATCGGCGCCGCCTGCGCGGGCTCCTTCGTCGTCTATGCGCTCACGGTGGCGCCCACGGTGCTGGGGCGCGACACCGGAGAGTTCATCACCGCGACCTGGGTTCTCGGCGTCGTCCATCCCACGGGCTACCCGCTCTACATGTTGCTGGGGAGACTGTTCGAGATTCTCATCCCCTTCGGCGAGATTGCGCTGCGCCTCAACCTGGCGTCCGTGGTGTTCGCGGCGGCGGGCGCGGCCCTGGTGGCGTGGGTGTATATGCGTGCAGGGGGTGGACGGATCGCGGCGCTGCTGGCCGCGCTCTCCTCGTCATTCATGGCGCTGGTGTGGAGCCAGGCCATCGTGGCTGACAAGTACGCGCTCAATGGCTTGCTGGTGATGGCTGGGGTGGCTGCGTTCGTCGCGTGGCACCGGCGGCGCACGCCCCGCAGGCTGGTCGCGCTCTGCGCGCTGGCCGGGGTGGCGACGATCGCGCATCACCGCACCGCCGGGCTGGCGCTGGGGCCCTTCGTGGCCGCGGGGCTGCTCCTGCAGCGGCCGGTCTCGTGGAAGGTGCTGGCCAAGGCGGTGGGCGCGCTTCTGGCGGCGTTTGCGTTCTACCTGTATCTCCCGATCCGGTCGGCCGTGTTCCCGCCCGCCTCCTGGACCAACATTCTGTCCTGGCCGGACCTGGCGCGCTTCCTGGCCGGCGCCGACTGGGCCAGCCACGTGTTCCACCGCCGGGGCGCGGAGATGTGGGGGTTCATCGGCTACGGGGCGGGGGCCTTGCGCCACGACGTAAGCCTGATCGGCATCGCCCTGGCGGCGCTGGGCTGGGGCGTGCTGGCCCTGCGCTACCGGGTGTTCTGGATCTGCTCGACGCTCGGTTTCCTGCTCGCCGCCGCCTGGGCGGCGACCTATGACGTGTGGAACGCCTCGGTCTATTTTCTGCCGTGCTATCTCTTCTTCGGGATGTGGCTGGCCGTGGGGGTCGAGGCGGTGGCTCGCTCAGCCGCCCGGATCTGGAAGAATGCCGGCGCCAGGTTGCTCGCCGCGAGGGCGCTGGTGGCGGTCGCGCTGGTGGCGATTCCGGGGAAGGAACTCATCGCTTCGTGGGGGGAGGTGGGCCTGAGGAACCATTGGGGGGTGAAGGAACGGGGCGAGGTGATCCTGGCCAACACGCCGCCGGGGGCGCGGATGTTGATCCGGGGGCACGCGGTGTACACGACGCTGCTGTACCTGACTCTGGTGGAGAACGAGCGGCCCGACCTGCTGCTCGTATCGAGCGGGCTGCTGGGCAACCTCTGGTACCAGGTGGGGATCCCCGATCGCACGGTGCGGCTGGCGGCCGAAGATACGATGGTGGCGACCTTGCGCCGAGAGATCCACAGGGCGCAGGACTTCAGCCCCCATGTCGCCTCGCGACTGCTGGCGCACCAGGCGGATTCGCGCCCGCTGGTCACGAACTTCCAGGTGCTCGATCTCCCCGGGGGTTACTGGCACAAGGGCCTGCCGGCGGATATGGTCCAGATCACCAACGAGCCGCCGCCGGCGCCGCAGTCGGCGCGACCGCCGGCGGGCGGTTCGGCCACCTTCCCCCTGGGGCTGGAACTGGCCGGCAGCGAAGTGAAGCCCAGCCGGCTGCGCCCGGGCGAGCTCTTTACCCTGGACCTGTACTGGCGGCCGGCGGCGCCGGTGGAGCAGTTGCTGCTGGTCGAAGCCGCGCTGGAGCCGCGCGGGCGGAAACCGCCGCGGCGCGCACAGCCCCAGGCGGCCCAGCAACCGTTCGTCACCGAGGAGGGCAAGCCCCTGGAACTGACCGGGGCAGGCCCTGCGGAGATCGGGTTCGCGTTCTGGTTCCCGCTCGAATACGCCTCGCTGCCCTTGAACGCTTTGGGGCCGGGACAGACCTATCGGCAGACGGTGAAACTGATCGCCTCGCGGGCGCTTCCTGCCGGCCCCTGCGACCTGCGCCTGCGGGTGGCGAGCGAGGCCGCGACCAGCGCGCCGGCAACCATCGCCACCCTGACCATTGCCGGAGAGCAGCGCTAGATGTCCGATTCGACCCGGGTGGAGAACGCGTCGCCGCAAGCGGCCGCCCGGCCGTGGGCCGACTGGATCGCCCCGGCCGCGGTGGCCGTGGTGCTGCTGGCCACCTACCTGTGCACCGTCGCGCGGGTGGTCATTCCCGGCGACAGCGCCGAGTTGGTGACCACGGTCCACACGCTGGGGATCCCGCACCCACCCGGGTATCCGCTCTTCGCCCTGGCGGGCAAGGCGTTCGACCTGCTGGCGCCCTTCGGGACAGTGGCGTATCGGCTGAACGTGTGGGTGGCGCTGCTCGGCGTGGCGACCGGCGTCGCTATCACCTGGGCGTACCGGGTTGGCGGCGGGTCGCGGCCGGCCTCTGCGCTCGCCGGCCTGGCGGCGGGGCTGTTCTCCGTGCCGTGGTCGCAGGCGCTCAATTTCGAAGTGTACACGATGCACACGCTGCTGTCGGCGGCCTCGCTGGTGGCGTTCCTGCGCTGGCGGCGGCAGCCGACGCCGCGGCGACTGGTGGCGCTCGCGTTGCTCGCCGGCCTCACCCTGTCGCACCACGGCACCGGGATGTGGGTGGCGATCCCGTTGGTGGTGGCCGCCCTGGCGCTGCACCGGCCGCTGCCGCCGCGCCTGCTGCTCAAGTGCGTCGGCGTGGGCCTGCTGCCGTTCGCGTTGTACGCCTACCTGCCCCTGAACTCGCTGCGCGACCCCTACGTGCGCTGGGGCGATGCGAGCACGCTCAAAGCCTTCATCGAGCACGTGAGCGGAAGGATGTTCTGGTCCTACCTGGCTTCGCACGGGGCCGAGCGCATGGAGCCGCTCGAGCTGCTGCGCTGGCTGGCCGGGAAGGTGGGGAGCGAACTGACCCTGGGGGCGGCGTGGCCCGCGGCCCTGCGCTGGGTGGCCTGGGCGCTCACCTGGGGGGTTCTGGGGCTGGGCTGGTGGACCTGGTGGCGCCGCGACCGCGCCTTCTGGGCCTGCGCCACGGCGACGGTGACGCTCTCGATTCTCTGGGTGATGTTCTACCGCGTCCTCGACCAGCCGGTGTTCCTGGTCTTCTGCTTCTCGATCTTCGCGTTGTGGCTGGCGGCGGGGATCGAGACCGCCGCGCGCTGGGCCGGCCGGTTCGGGCCGAGGGCGCCGTGGTGGGTGCTTGGCGCTTGCCTGGTTCTGATCCCGGGGAAGTTGGTGAGCACCAACCTGGAGGGCGTGGACGCCGCCTCGAGGATCAGCGACGACCGGCTGGTGTACGATCACATGCGCCTGACCCTGCACGCGGTGCGGCCCAACGCGATTGTGGTGCTGCGAGGCCACGAGCCGCACAGCACGGCGCTCTACTTGCAGCAGTGCGAGGGGGTGCGGCCGGACGTGAGTATCGTCTCCTCGGGGCTGTCCAGTTATCCGTGGTACATCACCAAGCACACCAACCCCATCGTGGCGCAGGCGATTCGCGATGCCGTGCCCGGGCTGAGCCGCACCTCGAATGCCGAGTTCTGGCAGTTGAACTGGTGCCCCTATCTCACGATGGCCCTGGCCCGCCTCGCGCTGCCGGGCACGCCGGTCTATGTCAACCAGCGCTTCGAGCCCCCGCCTCCCTACGCGCAACTCGCAGGGCCGCCGATCGAGGAGATGGCGCTGGGCGCCCCGGGTTTTGCCAGGCCCGACCGTCCGGGGCAGAAGGTGGCAGCCGAGTTTGCCTACGGGATCGCGCTTCTCGGGGCCAGCGCGGAGCCGAGCCGCGTGGGGCGCGCCGACTGGCTGGGGCGCGATCGCTCGGGACGCAGTTTCTTCGGCCTGCGCCTGCTCTGGAAGTGCCGGCAGGCGATAGAGCATCCGGTGGAAGTGGCCCTGGTGTTCGTCAAGGAGGGAGCGGAGCAGGTGCTCACACCCAATGCCGTGGGGTTCTTGCTCACCGGCGACCAGCGGCTGTTGCCCAAGCAGCAGCAGGAACGCGTGCGGCGGTTGGCTTTCGGCGAGGACCATCCCCTGCTCTACGGCCTGCTGCCCCTGCAAGCCAATGCGCCGGGCGAACACTATGAGCGGGCGGTGCCCTTTGTGACGCCGAGCGGGGTCGAGCCGGGGCGATACCGCATCTATGCCAGTGCGGCGAGCGCGGGGCAGCGGGGGCGTCCAGTTGCCGTGGGCGAACTCACGATTCTCCCACGCCCGGGGGAATGAGCGCATGGGCGCACCATGGACCGCAGGAGCGCCGGGGCGTCGGCGCGACGCCGTGGCGGTGGGCGCGGTCTTCACCATCCTGCTCGCCGCTTACGTCATGACCGCCTGCCCGACGGTGTTCACCTCGGTTGAAGTGGTGGACAGCGGCGAACTCATCACCGCCATCCACGTCCTCGGCGTGTCGCATCCCACCGGCTATCCGCTCTACATGCTGCTGGGGAGGGCCTTCGAGGCGATCGTCCCCGTCGGCAGCGTGGCCTACCGGCTCAACCTGCTGTCGGCGCTCTTCGGGGCGGCCGCGGGGGCGCTGATTTGCTGGGGGATCGTCCTGGCCGGCGCAAGCCGGCCGGCGGGCGTGCTCGGCGGGCTGAGCGGCGGGCTCTTCTCGACGGTGTGGGGCCAATCCAATTGCGCCGAGGTCTGGGTGCTCAACATGCTGCTCGTGGCGCTGATGTGGGTGGCCTTCTGCCATTGGCAGCGGACCCGCACCAGCCGCGCGCTGGTGTGGCTGGCGGCAGCGGCAGGCCTGGGGCTGGCGCACCACCGCACTTCGCTGTTCGTCTCGGCCCCGCTGCTGGTCGCCGCGCTCGTCCTGCACCGGCCGCTGGGGTGGAAGATCGTGGCCAAGGGCTTGCTGGCTTTCCTGGCGCCGCTGCTGCTCTACGTGTACCTGCCGCTGCGCGCCGCCGCCAATCCGCCCGCCAACTGGGGCGACTGCGCCACCTGGGGCGGCTTCTGGCGGCACGTAGGCGGCGCGCACTACACGCGGTATCTCTTCGCGCGGCAGGGGCCGGAGCTCAGTGAGTGGTTGCAGGCGGCGGCCCACACCGCGAGGGCGCAGATTGGCCTGGCCGGCCTGGCATTCGCCTTTCTGGGAGGCGTGCGGATGATCGTAAGCCAGCGTCGGCGCGCCCTGGGCATCTGCCTGGCTCTATCGTTTGCGCTCACCTTCGCCTGGAGCGCAACCTACGCCGCCCCCAATTCGACCGTCTATCTCATCGTCTGCTACCTCATCCTGGGATGGTGGCTGGCCGCGGCGGCCGACGGCGTGGGCCGCGCGCTGGAGCGTCTGGCGCGGGGGTCAGTGCGGCTGGCGCGCGCGGGGGCTTCTGTCGCCCCGGCGCTGATGATCGTGTTTCCGGTGGTGCTGGCCGCGGTCAATTGGAGGGAGTCGAATAAGCGCGGCGAGTGGTACGGCGATGAGTGGGCGCAGACCGTGTTCGCGCAGTTCCTGCCGAAGTCGCTGGTGCTGCTCACCGGCGATTCGGCGAACGGCATCGCGGAGTACTTCCAGGTGGTCAAGGGAATGCGGCGCGATGTGACCATTTACTCCGCCGACCACGCCAGTTACGAATGGTACACGCAGCGCATCCCCGATCGGCGGTTGCGGGAGGCCGTGGGCGATGCGATCCGCGTCCGCAAACGCGAGGTGCTGGACTGGCGAGGGGGCAGGCTCACCCAACTGCCACAATGGCTGGACACGCTCGGGTACGTGATCGCCACCGAGTATCCGCAACGGCTCCCCATGCACACGGGCTTTCCGGTGCCGGACCTGCCTGCCGGCTATGATGTCGAGGACCGCAGCCGGCCCTTCGCGCCCCTGTTCACGATCACCACCAGCCCGCCTCACCTGCTGGAGGCCGACCCGCCGGGGTCGCGGCCGCTTGGGTTGGAGTACGGGATTTCGCTTCTGGGCGCGCGGGCGGGCCGTGCGCCGGCGGAGCGCGGGCGAGCGGTTGCGATCTGGCTCTCCTGGCGGTGCGAGCAGCGGCTGGAGAGCCGCGTGGGGATGGCGGTGTCGCTGGTGCTCGACGACGCGCTGCGGGCGATGAACCCGCCGCCCCCTCCTGTGATTCCAAGAGGCATACCCTGGGGCTTCTCTGCAACCACGGCGTTCATGTTTGGCCTGACGCCGCTGCAGCCCACGCCGCCGGGACAGCACTACGCGCAGGACGTGTGGGTGGTGCCGCCGCGGGGGCTGCTGCCGGGCCGCTATGTCATCCGCGTCGCCGTGGCCGGCGAGGGATGGCAGGCGGGGCCGGTGGCGGCGGGAGAGGTGGAGGTCAGGTAGGGGCCGGCGCCGGCACTCCGCCCGGTTCGGTGGCGCAGGTTCCCAAACCTGCGAAACACAAGCCTCTCGCGTTCCGGGATTCCTCGCTGCGCTCGGAATGACAAGCCCGTCTAGCGGATGATCTGGTAGTATCGCCCCATCCAGTTCGCCAGGAGCCACTCGCTGTCGCCCAGGGCGCTGCGGGAGTCGAGAAGCCACTGCACGGCCTGGGGCTGGACCCCGGCGTCGGGGTGGAACCGCTTGTAGATGATGTTGAACAGCGGGCGCCTCGCCGAGAGGGGCAGGTTCGGCTTGTCGTTGGACTGGAAGATGGCGTCCAGTCCCTTGAGGTAGGCCTCGCGCACCTGCGCATCCTGCTCGTAGTCCAGCAGGCAGCAGTACATCAGCATGGCGGCGTAGTCGTCGTAGGGGCCCCACTTCTCGGGCGCGACGTCCTGGGGCTTGATCCCCTTCTGGTGGTAGGAGTCGTTGCGGATGAGCCGCCAGTACTGGTCATCGAACTTCTTGTCAGCGGTGACGTGGTAGGCGATCTTGAGGAAGCCCAGGGCGAGGATCGCATTGTAGGGTCGGCTGAGGCCGCGCGGCGAGAGGTCGCCGTCGGGCACCGGGAGCCCCTCGGCATTGGTGACGACCAGGTCGTGCTCGAGCAGGCGGTTGGCCAGGCCTCGAATGTCCTGGGCCACCAAGGGCTTCTCGTCCTGGTCGGCGACCAGATCATAGTAGAGGGCGTGCCCGAAGAAGGCGCCCGCATAATCGAGGGGCGAGGCGTCGCCCAGCCAGCGCCAGTTGCCGTTCTGGCGCCAGTTTGAGAGGCCGGGCTGGCCTTCATCGGGCTGGATCTGGGTGGTCTGTCGAGACCAGCGGCTGAGCAGGCCGCCGGTGCCGGTGGCGACGGAGAGCAGGTGGAGCGCCTCGTCGGCATCGTGGGCGCGGGCGCGAGACTGAGGGTCGCGGAGCGTGGCGTACCAGTAGGCGCAGGCGCCGGCATAGGTGCCGGTGAGGAGCGGGCCGCGGGGGTCGGCCAGGCCGGAGAGCGGATCGTCACCGACGACGGGCTGCTTGTCAATGTTGTCAATGAGGCCCTGGCGATCGTGGCGCAGGTGCAGGTCGGCCTCGATGCCGTCGGCCACATCGAGGAGCCGCTTCCAGGTGGCGTCGGCGAGGGGTTCGCCCGGCGGCGCGGGGGGGAGGTTCCAGGCGCGCGGCCCGAGGTTGATAGGGACAGGCTGGGAGACGGTCTCGCGGCCCTGCACGTCGGTGACCTTGACGCGCAGTTCGTGTTTGCCGACCTCGGCGCGGGTGGTGTCCCAGCGAAACACATAGGGCGACCAGCGCCGGCTGCTCACGACCGCGTGATTCACTTCGAGGGCGACCGCCCTGAGCGCCACCAGGCGCTCCCTGCCGGGAACGCGCACCTCCGCCTGCACGTAGACGATGCCGCCCTGGGGGAACGTCGCCCCCGGGGCCGGCTCCAGAATGCGGGTGACCTTGGGGGCCGAGGCGTCAGGCGGCTGGGCCTTCGCGACAGCGTAGGCCGCCATCAAGCAGGCAGGCAAGAGAACGGCGAATCGGCGGGTCATGGCGATAGGTCCTTCCTGCGGCGCCTTCGCCTGCCACGGGACTCGGGCCCGCAAGCGGCGGCCGCACCAGTGCACGGGATTTCGGCGGGGCGCAAGCGGGGTCCTGCCCCGGCTGGGCGCAGCGCGCAGGGCCCCAGACCCTTCGGGCAGCGAGACTATCGCGACTTCGTGGCAGTTGGCGGACCGCGCGCCCCTTCGGCGGCATCATTACGGGCCGACGAGGGGCCCGCTTGCGTAACTTCCCACCGGAGTTGGCCAGTACGCCCAGTTCGTGCCCTGGCGGGCGGCGAAGCGGTAGGAGTAGGCGCCGGGCGGCAGCCAGCGGCGGGTGAAGGTGTACCACTTGCCGTCTTGGTAGTTGGTGTCGGCGGGCTCATAGGCCCACATCGCGTACCAGTACGTCTTCTTGAGCGTCGGGAACCAAATCGCCACGCATACCTCGTCCGGCGGGAGGTTACACGGGCTCCAGTACTTCACCCGCCAGGTGAAGTTGGTGGCAGAGGTCCCGGAGGCAGGGGTCACGTACCCCGATGACAGAACGCAAGCGCAAGTTACGACAGGGCCGGGCTTCCAGGAGCCCGGCGGCTGGGGCCAGTAGAGCCATTGGGCGCCCACCTGGGCGGCGAAGCGGTAATCATACTCGCCGGCCTGCAAGTAGCACGCATAGGTGTACCACTTGCCGTCCACGTGGTTCGTGTCGCCGGGATCCAGAGCCCACATCTGGCGCCAGGTGGTTGAGAGTGTCGCCTTGGACTGAATGCCGAGCCAGACCATGGTGGGAGGCACGTTCTGCGTGTTCCAGTACTTCACGCGCCAGGCGAAAAGTGTCGTGGTATCGCCCGAGGCGGGCGTCACATAGCCCGACGAGAGGCTGGCGGGATTCGCGACAGTCGGCCCGGGCAAGTAAGTGCCACCAGGCTTGGGCCAGTAGACCCAGCCCGTGCCGATCTTGGCGGCAAAGCGATGCCAATACGAGCCCTCGACGAGCATGCTCGAGTAGGTGTACCACTTGCCATCGCTGGTTGTGGTGTCTGCGGGGTCTTCCGCCTGCATCAGCCGCCAACTGGGAGCCTCAGTCCCGCGCTTGATCGCGACATACACCGCGTCCGGGAGCCCTCCGGCCAGATCCCAGTACTGAACCCGCCAGGTGAACAAAGTCGCCGTGTGCCCGCTCGCAGGGGCCAGGGACCCGAATGCCAGTAGGCCGTAGTCGGGATCGCTGTATGCAGTGAGCGTGCAGTTGACCGGATAGGTCAGCGCAGAGTCCCCGTACACTTCAACGTAAAGGTCGCGGTCGTAGCCGACCGCCGCCAGGTCAATCCACTTGTCCGTCCAGCCGGACGCGCTGCCAATGACCGTCCCGTTCAGGGTGTCCAGGTGCACCCGGATGTACATGTAGTCGTTCTGGGGCGGCCCTTGGAGGCACAGAAACACCCGTTGCCCGGTGGGCACCGCCATGTGATACCAGTCGGTTTCCTCGTAGCGAGCCAGTTCCGCGGACGTCGGGGCATCGAGCGGAAGATCAGCGATAGTGGTGTTTGCCGTCAGGCAGTAGTCAATCGGGTAAGTAAGCGCAGAGTCCCCGTACACTTCAACGTAAAGGTCGCGGTCGTAGCCGGCCGCGGCCAGATCTATCCACTTGTCGCGCCAGCCGGACGCGCTGCCGATGACTGTACCGTCCATGGTGTCCAGGTGCACCCGGATGTACATGTAGTCGTTCTCGGGCGGCCCTTGGAGGCAAAGGAAGACCCGCTGCCCTGCCGGCACCGGCATATGGAACCAATCGGTTTCCTGGTACGAGACCAGTTGCCCCGGCGTTGGATAGTCCAGGGGAAGGTCCGGTATGGCGCTCGCAGGCATGGCGCCCAGCGCCAGCGCTGCCAGACCCAGCAGAACCGGAATGAGACCGCCAAAGCGAACCGAAGTCTTCATCGCCCACCTCCGCTCAAAGGCTCCAAAGAGGCTGGCACAGGAACCCAACCCGGATGGTAGTCCACCCCTAAACGAACAGGCTGCTGGTGGGGCTCGCTGCGAGTGTCGTGCGGAGGACCGGTGAGCCAGTCCGACAGTAACCCCTTGTGGCGTCCCCAGGCCTGGCTGCCAAGTTTGCCCTCGGGGGGCGGGATTCCTGCTCCTGGCGGGGCTTTCTTGCCTACCGGTGCCGCCCGTCCGCGGGGCCGCTCACTCGGGCTGTGGGCCGGGCTGGTGCGATCGAAGCGACGGCGCGCCGGGCCCGGCTCAGAGGAAGCAGTGCAGGTCCTCGCCGAACTTGGCGTAGCCCAGGCTGGTGCAGACCGCCTGCGAGGCGATGTTCTCGATGTCCGCGGAGTAGATGGTGATCTTGCCCGCCGCCAGGACGGCCTTGGTCGCCACGCTCACCACCGACCTGCCCAGGCCCTGGCCGCGGAAGCGCTCGTCGGTGTACACCGCCACCGAGGCGCAGTACTCGCTGCGGGGGGCGTAATCGGCGTAGGCGACGACTTCGCCCCTCACCGCGATGCCGAGGGCGCCCTGGGCGGCGGAGGCCTCGTGGGGGCCGGCGCGTTGGCCGTCCGGACGCTGGCCGGGCGGCAGGGGGACGACGCGGTGGCGGACGTCGGGGAGGAAGTGCGCGCGATCGGTGTAGTAGAGCGCCTGGTGCCAGACTTCGCGCAGGGGGAAACGGCCCTCGAGGGCTTCGATGATCCGCGCCTGATTGGCCGGCGAGAGGATGGCGCCGCCGGCAGGCGGCTCGGCGAGGAGAGGCCCCAGGTCTCGCAGGAGGGGGGCGAAGATCTTGACGGCGGCCCCCTCGATAGTCTGCACGATGGCCAGTGGACACGGCGAGCCGAAGGGGGCGTAACTGCCCTGGATGGGCTGAATGCGCACCGAGCCGGGGCGCAGGTCCTCCACCGGCAGGTCGAGCGCAGCGGCGCAGGCGAGCCGGAGCGCGGTCGCCCCCAGCGGCGGAGACGGCCGGCGATGGCCTATCGCTCCGGCTGCTCTACCGAGACCGGAAGTGATAAGTCTGCCCACCTCGAAGATCGAACGCGACACAGCCCGTGTCCTCTTTTGCGCAGGAGACGCCCGCGATGGCCTGGGCTTGCCCGTCGGGCCAGGCCGGCTGATCGTTGACGCTGATCTGCTCGTGGCCCAGGGAGCGGATCGGGATCAGCACCAGCGCGGCGGTGCCCTCGGGCACGGTGAGCGATGCGTGAAACACCGCGCCCCGCACGCCCCAGGAGGCGACGATCTCGCCATGAGGGGTGGGCACCACGGCATGGGCCCACTCCAGCGCCTGCGGCCTGGGCGCGAACACGAACCGCCCAAACCCGGGCTCTTCGGCGCGGACGCCGAAGACGCACGCCGGGTAATCCGGCGACTCAGTTGTCATCGGCTTGCGATGGCGGGGCACCAGGGCGACTTCCGCGGGGATGAGCCGCAAAAGTCGTGCCACGTTGCCGTTGAGCGCAGGAAGCGTGTGCGATTGCGCCCAAATGCCTCGCCAACCATTCAAGGAATTCGGCGGCCGCCGGCCGTCCTCCTGGCAGCGATGCGGCACCGCGAACCCCATCCCTGGCACGTCACCGCCGAGCAGGCGGAGGCGATCCAGCGCGCCCTCCGGCGGAGCCTCCCGGCGCCGCGGCCGCTGGGAGTGGTTCGGCGCGTGGCGGGAGCGGCGGTGCGGGGCCGGGGAGACAGCCTGTGGGCGGCCGTGGTGGTGCTCACGCTGCCCGGCCTGGCGCTGGTGGACAGCGCCGTGGTCCGGGCGGAGGCGCCATTCACCTACCGGCCGGGGCTGATGGCGTTCCGGGTGGGGCCGGCCCTGCTCGAAGCATTCGAGCGAATCAAGATACGGCCGGAGGTGGTGCTGTTCGCGGGGCACGGGGCGGCGCATCCGCGGGGGTTGGGGCTGGCCACGCACCTGGGCGCGCTGCTGGAGACGCCTTCGGTGGGATGCGCCGACCGGCTGCTGGTGGGCAGTGGCGCGCTCCCGGGGCCGGAGCGGGGCGATCGCACCCCGGTGTTCGACGAGGAGGGGCGGCCGATCGCGGCCTGGGTGCGCACGCGGCCGGGTGCGCGGCCGATCGTGGTGTCACCCGGCTTCGCGATCACCCTGGAGGAGGCGATCGGGGTGGTCCTGGCCTGCGTCACCGCGTACCGTCTGCTCGAGCCGCTGCGCGAGGCTCGACGGTTGGCGGGGGAAGTCACGCCGGCACGGTGACCGGTTCTCTCGTGGGTCCGGCAGCCAAGGCGCGTAGAACCGGCAACGTCTCGGGGTGCCGCTCACAAGGCGTAGTCCATCACCTCGTGAACCGGCGCGCGATCGAGATGCGGATCATCGGGGTTGTCGCAGGCGATACTGTAGGTCTGCGCCTGCGCGGGGTACTCCGCGAGGTAATAATCAATGGCCCGCTTCGCGACCTCGACGGGCATCACCGGCGCGGGCCTGCCGCCCTTGTGCTGCCGGTAGCAGTACGCGCACTCGAGCGCGCACCCGTGCGAGAGGCAGAGCGTGACCTCCAGCCTGCGCCGCGCATTCGGCCAACACGTAGCGTCCCAGATCAGAGAGGCAGGCCCGCCAATAGCAGGGCCAGTCACCACTGCAACTCGACCTGCTGGGAATAATTCTGCAATGTGAAATCGCCTTTTTCGTCCCGATACTGGAAGGTGACCCTGACATGCATGACGAGGCCACCTGGGTTCTGAAGCGAGGGTTCGAACCGGACAATTCCCCCAAAGTCATCGTAAGGGGTCGGCTGATAAGGGCCGTCGTCAGCAACGGGGCCCCTCTGGAAACTGGCTATCACCTCTTTGACGATGTCGGCGGAGAGGGATTCTGGTAAGGAGGACAAGGAGGCCTCAACAACGCCTCCCCGCTTGAGAAGGGCCCGCTGGTCGTCGCCGAGGACGGCCAGGACCTTGGGCCCCAGTTCCGGCAGCGCTGTGACCTCCTGGCGCGCTTTGCGGTTCTCCTCGTCCTTGCGTTTGGCCTCCTCGCAAAGACGTCGCTCCTCATCGGCTACCGTCTCAGGGCGGTAAAGCAGCCAGTAGTCGTTTTTCTCGTCGTGGTTCCAGCGATAATCATAGAGTTCCGCCAGGGCCGTCATGAACTCTTGAACGGTAGGGCCGGAAGCAACTCCCGTGACATACCGCGTTTCAATGTCCTTTGCGGCGCGAAGATCCGCGCCTGTCGCCTTCGCCAGGGACCGAAGTAGGTCTCCCAGCCGCACCACTTTGCAGCGCAAATCCATCGGCGTTGCCAGGCCGGTTTCCTTCGCATCCTCGGGCCAGGCCGCCGCGATCACATTCAGCCGCCGCGGCTCATTCCGACGCTCGTTGCGCCGAGACGCAAGAACTGAGTCCTGGACGAGAGGAAGCGCGACCGTGCTTTCGGATGCGCCCCCATCACCAGGGGGACCCGTCAGCCTCAGGCATAGCGCCTCAGGCCCCAGTGGCATCCCCGTTTGGAATGCGGCGGAGCTCGCCGTGGCCTCGGAGGTCGGACCGAAAACGGTCGGAAGCGGCATGGCCTCGCCGGTGCCAAGCCAGAGGCGCGCGGCGCCCTCCGCGTGCCCCATCTGCGCGGGGAAAACAGGAAGCACCAGGTCAAGTTGTTCCTGATTCAGGTCGCGGACTGACAGGCCTTGGCTCGCTGCCAGGCTGCGTTGCGCCGAGTTCAAAGAGAGCCAGAAGCGTAGCGCCGCGCGCTCGCGCGGGCGCAGCAGCAGGCGCATCTCGGGGCTCTCATCGCCGCCCATCCTGTGCGCACTGAAACGCTGCAAATGTTGCACAGCCGTCCTGAGCTGCGGCAGGGGCAACTCCAGAACTTGGCGCGCCGTCTCCAAAGTGATTCCGCCGTCTCGATCAATCTGGTCCAGGAGAGCCACATCGGCGTCGCGTTCTGGCATGAGGTACCACCGGTTGTAGCGAAGCAGCAGCCACTTCTCGGACTTGCTCTTCTTCAGCCATGTCTGGTTCAGCGTGGCTTCGAGGTGGGCCTCAGGTGTTTGTGTGGTTTCACGCTTCCTCACGCTGCGCGCGGCAAGGAACGGTCCAACCTCGGCTAACAGGTTGATCCCCGCATCCGGTGCGTCGGCCAGCAGGGCCTCGGTCAAGGGGACCCGTTCCTCAGCGCGAATCGCAGTTATTGGCGCGCCGCCCGCTGGTGAAGAGGCAGCCGGCACTTCCACACCAGCAGGCTGGCGCGCCGGCAGGGCTGGCACGCTGGCCGCTGGAGCGCTGTCAACCGCGCCTGTGTCTTCGCTCACGCGGTCGCAGACGGCAAACAAGGGGAGCACGGTTGGATCGGAGGCCAACCTGGGAGTCCCGGGCCGCTGGATGATCGTGATGCCGCCAAGCGGGGTCAACTCCCTCAGCCGAGGCCGCAGGGTACCTTCGATTTCTTGCGATCCAGAGGGGCCGAGGGCAAGCCGTGCTGCCAATCTCACCGGTAACCGCCCCCGCAGAGCCTCCGGGGGCTCTTTCTCAACCAGTTCGGGCTTGGGGTCCGCGCTCAGCCAGGTCACCGTTAGCTCACCAGACACGCCAACCTCCCGGTAGTCGAAGGTTATACGCTCCGCGACGTCGGGTGCCAGGCGGCGCTCCACCAGCCCGATGAGGCTCACCTGGAACACAGGGTTGGCGTGTGAAATCTGGGCCAGAAGCGTCTCGGCGCTCGCGCCTGCATCAATGCCCTCCGTCTCCAGGCGCATCTGCGGCGCCTTACTTGGCATAGTCCGCAGCGCCAGTAGGACGAGCCGAGCCTTCAGCCCCCCTTGGGGCTGAGTCGGGTACCCCGCAGCGGCGGTTGCCGCTGTCGCACTCCCCAGGACACAGGCGAGCGCCCAAGATAGACCCCGCGCGCAGGCAAACCATGAGCGCAGCATGCGACACGGTGCCCAACGAGGGCACAGCAATGGACCCATGTGCAACCTCCTTCCGCTGCCTCTATCCATTGCAGGTGCTGATTCCGGCGCGAATCCTCCCAATCCTGTGGAACGCCTGGACTCAGTGGCAGGGAGCACTAAGCAGGATGTAGGAAGTGGGAAGCCGGAGCACGCGAAGTTCGCAGATTTGGAAATGCCGTTAGGCATGCCAGAGTCACCTCCGCCACCAGGAATGCTAGGCCCGCGCCTTGCGCGAGGCGGGAAGCGCGGGGAGGACGTACTTGTCGAACACGTCCCAGAAAAGCGCGCGGGGATAGACGTGGCCGATGCCCTCGTATTGCACCCAGCCGCGGCGCGCCTGGCCGGGGCCGGCGCGATAGTCCACGTCCACGTAGGCCCTGCCCTTCGAGCCGTCGGGGAAAACGAGCACCAGCGTGAACGCGGCGGCCCGCTGCTCGCGCGCCTTGACTTCGCCGCGAGCCAGCCCATCAGCCAGGGCCTGGAGGTCCTGGGTCAAGCGGACGGTGGCGATCTCGCGCCCGGTCTTGTTGTCAACGATCTTGATGCTCTGGGCGCGGCCGAACTGGCGCGCAATGGCGCCGCCGCCCTGAAGGCCGCACGAGCACACGGAGAAAAAGGCGACAAGAACGGCGGCTATCCCGATGGCGCGCAGCCGCATGGCGGCTCCCCTCCTGCCTGAAACGTCCACGGGCCGATCAGGAATCGGCCCCTGCAGGCGGCGGGCGTAGAGACGTCCGGCCGCCGAATCAGACCTGCGGCTAGGGTTTCGGGGGCGCGCCCAGGTCGCGAAGGCGATCGCCCTTGATCGCGAGCACCCCCGGGGCGGCCAGGAACCGCGCGAGCGCGTCGGCGAGCGTGATGCGAGTGGGAGCGATGGGTGAGGCGTTGAAGGCGCGAAAGTAGCCGAGCGCGCCCTTGGCCAGCGGCAGCGGCGCCGCCACTTTGTAGGTCTTGGCGGGGTTCAGCCGCTGGGTGTCCACCATGATCTCCTGGATGCGGCTTTCGGGGGGCTGGCGCCGATCGAACTTCATCGAGAGGCCCGCGACCTGGAGGAATCCCTTGTTGGGCCTGGGCACCAGGGCCAGCCCGCGCTCCAGGGCCTCGGCCAGGTGGGCGCCGCTGAGCGATATCACTGCGATCTCATCGTCGGGGAAGGCAAGCACGAAGCGGGCCGCGTCCCCGGCGACCTCGCCGGAAGGAAGCGACACCTCCTTGAGCCAGAAAGCGGGAAGCAGCGCGACGTCGGCCTTGGCGGCGGCGCGCACGGCGTCGGCGGCGAGGTCGCCCAGCGCCGTCTCGCCCACCGCCGATCCCTTGGCCGAGGCTGCGCTGGGCAGGCGCCCCGCGGCGAGGACGGCGGGCCACAGCCCGACGCCGAGCACAACGGTCAGCAGGGCCACGCGTCGCGCCCATCGCTCCCGCATCTCGCCCCTCACTGGAACCATTGTAAGCGCTTGCCGGGCGGGAGTCAACCCATGAAGAGGGGCTGGGTTCCACAAATAGGGGCGGCGACGGTGGGCAAGGGGCCTCGGGCGCACGCCGTGTGCCCCTACGGCCCGACAAGCGGCGCGCGGCGAACAGGACCGCGGGGCGGAGCACCAGAAATCCAAAGTAGATGGCTGAGCGACTCGCTGCGTCGGCGCCGGGGCGGATCTGCCTGTTCGGGGAGCACCAGGATTTCCTGGGGCTGGAGGTGATCGCCGCCGCCATCAACCTGCGGATGGAGGTGGCGGGGATGCCGCGCCAGGGCGCGGAGTTCCACCTGGCGATGCCC
>Ga0315288_10004550_pt1 | contig 17678 bp, 17 predicted proteins | sample YL17G11_20_MG_FD_203454 | JGI IMG/M metagenome (GOLD analysis project Ga0315288, IMG submission 203454) | Sediment microbial communities from Yellowstone Lake, YNP, Wyoming, USA - YL17G11_20 | ecosystem: Environmental > Aquatic > Freshwater > Lake > Sediment | place: USA: Wyoming | collected... | reverse complement strand
GCTACGGGACGCGCGCAGGATGTTTCATAGTGCCGGCCTGAAGGCCGCCGCTACGGGCGGGAACCGGCGCGGGCGGAGGCACCGGCTGCGCCGGGATTGAACTGGGAATCCATCCAGGCGAGGCGTTGCGTCAGCCACGACTTGAGGAAGTCGACCTCGCCCTGATAGGAGCCGGCACACTCGGAGTTGGGCCAGACGAGCTCGCCCAGAATTGGCCAGCGCTGGAAGTTATTCTGTTGTGATTGCTCAAGCGCCGCCGCCGTCTGGTCCACGTAGGCGAGCATGGTATCAAGCTGCGTTGCTTTGACTTCGTTCCAGCGCGCGGCCGTTAGGGCGGCAAAATTGGGGTCCTGGAAGAAGCGGCTATACCAGGGTCCGTTTCGGACCCACCAACCCGTGGGATTCACGGCAGTGCTGTAATTGACGTTGCCGATGCTGATGTCGAAGTCCCACACCGGCCCCATATAGAGCAGGGGATTCAAGCGGTCTTTGTAGAGCCAGCAACTGCTGAAGAAGATGGAATCCTGGCTGGCGGTGAATTCATCCACCAGGTACCAGTTGATGAAGGTGCTCGGGTCAAAGTAGGCGGGCCACCCTACGGTGGGATCCGTGAAGGAACTGGCGAAGAGCGCGTCCTCGGCCTGCCTGACGTAGCTGCTAATGTAGTTGTACTGCTCGGTCACTGCGGGGTCGGGGTCCTGAATGACGATAGGCAGGTTCCGGTTAGTTCTGAACCAGAAAGCCCCATCGTGCCGGTCATCGACCTCCATGAGATACCCGCCAGTAAGCGGGTCGTCGGAAATATCCGTATCCTTCATTTTCGTTACGTTGACGCGGCTGGCGCCGACCTTGATCTTTTCGGTGAGCTGGTAGTTTCCATCGTACCGGCCGTTCAGGAAGACTTCCACGAAACGGCCCCGTGGCGTCCAGGGCAGGCCGAGGCGGCGGCTCAACTCAAAGGCTAGGGCGTTGCGCATCAGAGTCTTGTCGTTGTAGTTGGCGAGCAGGTTCCAGTCCTTGTCCGAGGGCATGCCCAGCAGACTGGCCTTGTCATCGAGTTTGATTCGATACGGCTTCTTCGGCATCCACCAGGTGGAATGTCCGCGCCCCTTGATTTTCATCGTGCCGTTGTAGAGTTGGTTCGCGCCGGCGAGGTCCGTGGAAATGACCAGGGTGCCACTCACGTAGGTTTCCGTGGAATCGATGGGCGCGCCACCCTGTGTGGTGATGTGGACCACGGGAAGATCCACGACGGTGGGCACAAAGGATGGGTTCTGAAGGCTGACCACCAGGGTGAGGGAACTAGCGCTCTGGAGCGAGCCAGAGGTCCCCCGGACCGCAATCGGGAACGATGCGCTGTCGTTGCCTATGTCATAGGGCTGAAAACGTTCTGTCGCGGCATTCAACGCGGCGGTAAAGACCACGGTCCCGGAATCACCGGCCGAAAGACTGAGCGAACTTGGCGAGGGGGTGATGCCGGAGGGCAGGCCAGAAAAGGAGACCGAGACCTGACCGTGGAAGCCGTTGTGCGGTACGGCCTGGACCTGGAGCGTCTGCGTGGCGCCGGGGTAGAGCGCCAGGTAGGAGGTCGAGAGGGTGAGCGTAAAACTCGGCTGCGGCCCACCGCCGGGACTGGGGCTCGGGCCGCCACATCCGGTCAGGACCAAGCAGGGAAGTAGCGACAGAATGAGAGCTAGGGATGAAATGCGAAGCAGCGACTGTTCACGGTTTTTCGCAAACCGGTTCTGTGGCATGCTACTGGACAAGTTCACGCTACGTGGTCGGGGGAACATGTGGGAGGATTTTCTCCAAGGCGAGAATCAGGTGCGGCATATTGCACCTCGGCTTCTGCCAGCGCCTGGTCACGGAAGAACCGGCTTAGGAATTGAGGCGTGTTCAAGTCCACTTTCCGGCCCAGGATTTCTGAAAGTTCGCTTTCCATGGCGAAGAATGCCAGGCCTGGCACATGCCCCGGTTCGAACTCGACCAGCACGTCCACGTCGCTGTCACCCCGGAAGTCATCTCGCAGGACCGAACCAAAGAAGGCGAGCTTGCGGATGTGATGGCGCTGGCAGAAATCAGCGATCTTGTTCCCCGGCACGTCGATCTTCATGCGCTTCATAGTTCCCCGTCGGATATCCTGTTGGGCCTGCCGTCTGGGAGTACTCTCGACGCGGCCTCCACAATTCTACAATGAAACGCTAGTCCTCGGTGGCGGAGGAAAAGCGCGCGCTGGCCGGAGCGCCGGAGGCGCGGCAGAGGGTGGCCCACGCCGAGAGCTGTGGGGAGGGAGTCGAGCTTCATTTGTCTTTTTCCCCGAGTCCCCTGTCCTGGGCTCGGCGGATTCTATTCTGACACCACTCCGCCCTTCTGCGGCTTAGTTTTCTTCATCAGGAACATCAGTGGGATCATCGCGAGCACCGCGATGCCCATCAGCCAGAAGTCATCGACAAAGGCGAGCATGGTGGCTTGGCGCTGGAGCATGCCATAGAGCAGGCCTTGCGCCTGGCTGGCGGCCTGGGCGGGGTCGGAGCCCTGCGCGCGAACCAAAGGTGGCGATGTAAAATCGCCGCTACTTCGTGTAGAGCATTTCGATCTGGCCGAGGGCGTGGGCCAGGTCGGCGCGTGATTGGTTGTAGCGGTAGAGCGCGGCGATCTGGTTGTCGTTAGCGCGGGCCAGAGCATCCTGCGCGCTGATGACTTCGATGTTGTTCGCGACGCCGGCCTGGAAGCGGTCGCGCGCCTGCTCAACTTCCTGCTGCGCCAACTTGACTCCCAGATTCGCCACGTCCACCTCGAGGCGCGCAGCTTCGAGTTCGGCCAGTGCCGTTTTCACCTGCAGGGCGATCTGGTTCCGCAATTCCTCGCGCTCCTGTTCCACTTTCTTCACCTCCAGGGCCGCCTTCACTCGCTCCGCCTGAATTCTCCCTCCGGTGAACAGCGGCACATCCACCGTCACCTGGTACTGGTAGGAGGGAATCGCCGAGGGAGCGGAAAGGCCCTGGTAGCCCCACGAACCTCCCAGTGCGACCTTGGGTAGCCGTGACTCGCTCGCCGCCCGCTTCTGGAAGCGGGCAATTCGATCGCGCGACTCCAGCGCCTTCATTTCCGGACGGGTTGAGAACGACTGTTCCAGACTCTGCGCGGCCTCGAACTCCGGGGTTTCGAAGAAGCTCATCTCGTCCGCCAGATCCACGGTTTGGTGCGGATCCAGGTTGAGCAATCGGCCCAAGCCGTAGAGTGAGGTTTTCTGCTGAGTTGCGGCAACGATGAGGCGTTGCTTCTCGTTCTGGAGCTGAACGTTCGCGCGCAGTGCGTCGAGCCCGGTACCGACTCCGTGCTTCTGCAAGTCGGCTGCTTGGTCAAAGAGAGCCTGGGCGAGCTCCACGCGCGACCGCGCCGCCCGGACGTTGGCCGCGGCCCGCAGGCCCCCGAGGTATTGCGAGACGACGAGCAGCACGATCTGCTCCCGCACCGTGGATTCCTGGGCCTCGGTGGCCTTGACACCCTGGCGCGACGCTTGCCACCGACGCCACAGGGTCAGGTCAAACACCGGCATGGAGAAACCCGTTCCGGCTTGGAAGGTCTGAAATGGCCCCGCGTGCTGCGCGGTGCCGGGGAAACGATGACCGATGAAAGCTTCGAGGTTGAACCGCTGGACCCGGTCGTAAACTTCAATGCCCACTTGCGGGAGCAAGGCGGCGCGAGCCCCGGCGCCGTCCTGTTCGCTTTGCGCCACATTGAGACTGGCAATCTGGACTTGCGGATTCTCCTTCAGCGCGAGTTGGACCGCCTCCCGCAATGTCAGGCGCAGCGGAGGCTTCTCCTCACCACGCAAGCTTCGGCCCGCAGCCAGCAGCGTAAGCAGCAGGAGGGTGATGACCTGGGGGGTGACTTCCTTCCGGTGGCTGTCAATGGTGATCCTGAGCATGGCCGCGTTCCTCCACGAAAGCTTGATAGGTAGGTTCGGATATGGGCTGCCGATGATACGCCAATGCGCTATCATACCGGCATTCTCATCAGATTGGCTGTCCGTCTTGTGTCGAGAGCGAAACCAGGCCGGGAAAGAATGGGGCGTCAGGCGGGTTGGTTCAGGGGTCGGAGTGACCTCCAGAGCTTGTGCCCCCGTGCCCGAGAAGGTGCGAGAAAAGACCAGTATGTGGTGGGGCACCCATACCGGAGACATATTGTCACGATGGCGATTTGAGCTTGTGTCCATGTAGAGAGGGACACATTGTATTTGAATCTGCTTTTCCGGCTAAGGAACTGGGGCTTGCGCTCGCACGGCGGGCAATTCGGCAGCCCTTCCGGCGGATCTGGGTGTGCTAGAATTGGCCCGTTGCGTGCTAGCTCAATCAGAACAGGTGTTTCTGGGGGAATAAGATGGCCGAACAAACACATTGGCTAGGGTCCTTCCTGGCTCACTTGTCACCGCGGGTGCAGGAGAAGATGCTGGTGCTGGGCGTGGCTTTTCATTATTCGGAGGGGCAGACTATTTTCCACGAAGGCGACTCCAGCCTCTACCTCTACATTGTAAAGAGCGGGCAAGTCGCCATCGACGTTCACATCCCGTCGAAAGGGCGCCGTTCCATCATGACGGCTGGGCCGGGGGACCTCTTCAGCTGGTCGGCTATGGTCGAACCGCGCCTTGAGACGGCTTCGGCACGGGCGGTGGAGGAAACCGAGGCCTTGGGGATCAAAGGTGGCGCTTTGATGGACCTGTGCCGGGAAGATCTGGGACTCGGTTTTGAGGTGTATCACGAGCTGGCGGAGGTCATCAGTGCCCGGCTGATTGCTACTCGCCTGCAATTGCTCGACATCCTTGCCGGTTAGGCTCACGAGGAGGAGCCATCATGTCGCCCAGCCTGCCGCGAGTTTCCGCCAACGTTGGAATACCCAAAGCTTCCCTTCAGCAGGTCTTTGACAACTTGCGTGCGGCTGGCTTCTCTCTGGTGGGACCCACGGCACGGGACGGCGCTATTGTGCTGGACGAAATCGCCCGGTTGGACGACCTTCCCCTGGGTTGGACTGACGAACAGGAACCGGGTCGATACCACTTGAGGAAGACTCGCGAACGCGAAGCACAGTATTTCGCTTTCACTGTGGGCCCGCACTCCTGGAAGCAATTTCTCCACCCGGCCCGCCTCCGGCTGTTCGGCGCGGAAAAGAAGAATGGCGACTGGGTCTTTCGGCTGCCGGAGGAACCTCCCCCGCACTATGCCTTCATTGGGGTTCGGGCGTGCGATCTGGCGGCCATCGGCATCCAGGACCGGGTGCTGCTGAGCGGAGAGTTCCGTGATCCCCATTACGCCAGCCGGCGGGGAAACGTGTTCGTGTTGGCGGTCAACTGCGGCCGGGCCAACCCCACCTGCTTCTGCACCTCGATGAAAACTGGGCCGCGCGTAACAGGTGGGTTTGACCTGGCGCTAACGGAACTGCCGGACGTATTTCTGGTGGAAGTTGGTTCGGAGGCGGGTTCCGAAATGATGAAGGATACCTCCTGGGAGTCGGCCACCGCGTTTGACCTCGGCCAGGCGGCGCGGGTCTTCCAGCAGGCTGAAAAGGAGATCGAGCGCCACTTGACGACGGACGATCTGCCGAGGGCCGTTTACGACAACCTGGAGCATCCGCATTGGGATGAAGTGGCCACGCGCTGCCTGTCGTGCGCCAACTGCACTCTGGTTTGTCCGACCTGCTTCTGTACGACGGTCGAAGACGCGAGCAATTTGCGCTGCACCGTGGCGGAGCGTACCCGGCTGGCGGACTCCTGCTTCAATCGCGATTTCTCTCACGTGTTCGGCGGCAACATTCGTCCCAGCATCCGTTCGCGATATCGGCAGTGGCTCAGTCACAAACTGGCTTCCTGGATCGACCAGTTTGGGACGTCCGGCTGCGTGGGCTGCGGCCGCTGCATCACCTGGTGTCCTGTCGGAATTGAGATTACGGAAGAAATGAACGCTATTCGCACGAAGGCGACCCAATGAGCGTAGCATTTCCAGCGACGGGAATACGGAATCCGGTGGATCCCATGCTGCCCCGGCCAGCCGTCATTCAGGCGATCAAGCCCGAGGCAGCCGGGGTCTTTACTTTTTCCATGGCGTTTGCGAACCCGGCCGATCGCGACGCCTACCGTTTCCAGCCCGGGCAGTTCAACATGCTCTACCTGCCGGGCTTCGGTGAAGTGGCCATCTCGGTGAGTTCCAACCCTGAGGAGCCGCAAGTGCTCGGCCACACGATCCGCATCGCGGGGAACGTGACGCGGGGTATCAGCCGACTGAAAGTGGGCGACACCCTTGGAGTTCGCGGCCCCTACGGCAGCCCTTGGCCGCTGGAGCAGGCCGCTGGTAAGAACCTGATCATCGTCGCGGGCGGGATCGGTCTGGCGCCGCTGCGGCCGGTGATTCTCTCCGTTCTCAGTCATCGCGACGCCTATGGACGCGTGTTGCTCCTTTACGGGGCCCGGACGCCGGCCGACCTGCTCTACACCCGCGAATTCGGTCGGTGGCGCGAAGCAGGGCTCGAGGTCAACGTCACCGTGGACATGGGGGATGAGAACTGGAAGGGAAAAGTGGGGGTGGTCCCCCAGCTTTTCTATTTTGTACGCATGGAGCACAAGAACACGCTGGCCCTCACCTGCGGGCCGGAGATTATGATGCGGTTCGTCATTTACGAGGCGCTGGCCCGCCGCGTTCCCAAGGATGCCATCTACATCTCGATGGAACGCAATATGAAGTGTGCGGTGGGTTTCTGCGGTCACTGCCAGTATGGCCCCAACTTCATCTGCAAGCAGGGGCCGGTTTTCAACTTTGCGGCGATCGAGCCTTTCTTCGGCAAGGAGGATTTCTAATATGACCTCCGATGCGCGGCCCACGCTGGCGGTTTACAAGTTCGCCTCCTGCGACGGCTGCCAGTTGGCGCTCCTGAGCCTGGAAGATGAACTGCTCAGCCTCGTCGGCGAGGTTAACGTCGCCTACTTTCTGGAGGCGAGCTCGGCCACGCTGGAGGGTCCTTACGACGTGGTCCTGGTGGAAGGCTCGGTCACGACTGCTCACGATGCCGAGCGTATTCAGGCGGTGCGAAAAGAAGCGAAATATCTCATCACGATCGGCGCCTGCGCGACGGCTGGCGGCATCCAGGCTTTGAAAAACTGGAAGGACCTGGATGAGTTCATTCGTGCCATCTACGCCACGCCGGCCTACATTCACAGTCTGAAGGATTCCACGCCCATCTCCAGCCACGTCAAGGTGGACTTCCAGCTCAACGGTTGTCCCATCAACAAGTATCAGCTTCTGGAGGTCATCACGGCGCTCGTGCAGGGGCGCGCGCCGCACCTGCCGTCCCACTCGGTATGCATGGAGTGCAAGCGTCGTGGGACGGTGTGCGTGACGGTCGCCCAGGGCATTCCCTGTCTCGGCCCGCTGACCCATGCTGGCTGCGGCGCCATCTGCCCCGCCTACAACCGTGGCTGCTACGGGTGCTTCGGGCCGATGGAGAATCCGAACCCGGACTCGCTTGCCGGGCATTTGCAGAAGGCGGGTGTGCCGCCGGGTGAACTGGTTCGGCTGTTGCGCGGTTTCACGGGATATGCGGAGGCATTCCGCTCCGCCAGCGAAAAACTGGAGAAGGTAGCTCCATGACTCAAGGGAACACAGGTTCCGCCGGCTCGTCCCAGCGCACGGTGAAGGTGGATTACCTCTCGCGAGTAGAGGGCGAAGGTGGGCTCTACGTCCGGGTGGAGAACGGCCAGGTGCGCGAGGTCAAGGTCGACATCTTCGAGCCGCCGCGCTTCTTCGAAGCGTTTCTCCGTGGCCGCCATTTCCAGGAAGTGCCCGACATCACGGCGCGCATCTGCGGCATCTGCCCGGTGGCCTATCAGATGAGCTCCGTGCATGCTCTGGAAGCGGCCCTGGGTGTGACTCCCGGGCCGGAAATCAGGCAGTTGCGACGGTTGCTCTATTGTGCCGAGTGGATTGAAAGCCACGCGCTGCACATCTACCTTCTGCAGGCTCCTGACTTCCTCGGTTACGACAGCGCCATTGCGATGGCTGCGGATCACCCGCAGGAAGTGGAGCGGGCACTTCGGCTGAAGAAGATCGGTAACGACCTACTGGCGCTGCTGGGCGGCCGGGCGACGCATCCGGTGTCGGTTTGCGTGGGTGGCTTCTACAAAGTCCCGCGCCGCAAGGAACTGGAGGCGCTGCGCGCCGATCTCGAGTGGGGTCTGGAGGCCGCGCTAGACACGGTCCGCTTCGTGGCGGGCTTGTCCTTCCCGGACTTTGCTCCGAACTACGAGTTCGTCTCGGTGTCCCATCCCGATGAGTATCCGATGAACGAGCGGAAGATCGTTTCCTCGGCGGGCGTGGACATTGAGCCGACGGAGTTCGAGCGGGTGTTCCTGGAGGAGCACGTCGAGCATTCCACGGCGCTGCACTCGAAACGCGTCGACACGGGCACAAGTTACTTTGTGGGCCCTTTGGCGCGAATCAATCTGAATTTTGAGAAACTCTTTCCCCGGGCCAAAGAGGCTGCGCGGGCCACGGGAATTGCCTGGCCCTGCAAGAATCCCTTTATGGGCATTGTGGTGCGAGCCGTGGAGCTGGTACACGCGTATGAGGAGGCGCTGGCCATCATTGCGTCTTATCGGGAGCCGGCGCGCAGCCGCGCGGAGTTCAAGGTGCACGCGGGGGAGGGCTGCGCCGCCACCGAGGCGCCGCGGGGTGCGCTCTACCACCGCTATCGCATCAATGATCAGGGGCTGGTGGAGTTTGCCAAGATCGTCCCGCCCACGGCGCAGAACTATCGCCGGATGGAAGACGATCTGCGCCTGTTCCTGCCGGGGATTCTGGAGCGAACGGAGCCTGAGATCGCCCGTGCCTGTGAGAATCTGATTCGCAACTACGACCCCTGTATCTCCTGCTCCACCCATTTCTTGAAGCTGAAGCTCGACCGTGAGTGAACCTGCACGCCAGTCCGAGAGCCGCAGCGATGCCGGCGAGGCAGGCTTGCACTTGCGGGTGGTCGGCTGTGGTAATCCCCATGCGGGGGATGACAGTGTAGGTCTGGAAGTTGTCCGGCACCTGCGTGCCCGGGGCGATTGTGAGTGTGAGCTTCTGGAAATGCCCCAGGCGAGCGTGGAGATGCTCGCTCTTCTGCAAGGCGCCGGCGTGGTTCTTTTCGTTGACGCGGTATCGAGCGGTGCGCCCCCAGGCACTGTACACTTGGCGCCCCTGCCATCGTCGGGGATTGAACCGCGCGCCCTGGGCGCGCTTTCCAGTCACGGCTGGGGATTGGCGGAGATGTTGGGGCTGGCTGGAGCTCTGGGGCGGCCCACACCCCGGCTGATGCTCCTGGGCGTGGAGGTCGGGACGGTCGGGCCAGGCGAAGCCCGCACGTCGGCAGTCGAAGGGGCAATTCAAATCGTGGTGGAGAAATTCCCGCAACTGCGGGTTTTTCTCACTGGGGCGGGGCAGCGGGATGGGCACGACTCCCGGCGCTTCCCGCCTGGCGATACGACATTCCCCATTGGTAGTGGCGATGCGCCCATCGCCGCTGGAGGTCGTTGATGTGCCTGGCGGTTCCCGGCAAGATCTTGGAGATAGAAGAGCACGACGGTAACCGGACTGCACGGGTCGAGTTCGGTGGCATCAGGCGACCTGTTCGGCTCGATTTCGTCCCCGAGGCGCAGGTGGGCGATTACGTGGTGACGCATGTGGGCTTTGCCCTCAGCCGGCTGGATGCTGAGGAAGCGGATCGTACCTTGCGTATGCTCGAAGCCATGGGCCTGCTTGAGAGCGAAGGTTTAGCAGCGCCGTAGAGGCGGATTCACGCCGCCATTCTGTGGCGGGATGAACCCGCCACACCATATGAAGTACATCGACGAGTACCGCGACCAACGCATCGCTCGGGCCCTGGTGGCGGACCTCGCCCGCCGCGTTACCCGTCCGTGGGTGTTGATGGAGATTTGCGGCGGACAGACCCACACCCTCATGCGCTACGGCCTCGACGAGCTGATTCCGCCACAGATCAGCATGGTTCACGGCCCGGGCTGCCCGGTCTGCGTGACCCCGCTCGAAGCCATCGACAAGGCAATCCAGATTGCCGCACGGCCAGAAGTGATATTCGTTTCCTACGGGGACATGCTGCGCGTGCCGGGTTCCCACTCGGACCTGTTCCGCGTGAAAGCGGCGGGCGGGGATGTCCGGGTTGTATACTCGCCGACGGACGCACTGAAGATTGCGCGGGCGCATCCAGAGCGCCAGGTCGTGTTCTTCGGCATCGGCTTTGAGACCACGGCGCCGGCGAACGCCATGACCGTATGGCAGGCGAAACGCGAGGGGCTTCGGAACTTCTCCATGCTCGTCTCGCACGTGCTGGTGCCGCCGGCCATCCGGCTGCTGCTCAGCTCGCCTCAGAACCGCGTGCAAGGTTTCATCGCCCCGGGGCACGTCTGCACCGTGATGGGCTATCGAGAGTATGAGGTGCTCAGCCGCGAATTCCGTGTCCCCATCGTCGTGGGAGGTTTCGAGCCGATAGATCTGCTTGAAGCCATCTCGATGCTGGTGACCCAGCTCGAGGAAGGCCGCGCGGAAGTGGAGAACCAGTACGCGCGCTCCGTGAGTTACGAGGGCAACCTGCCGGCGCAGGCGATCATGCAGGAGGTGTTCGAAGTCTGTGACCGCAAGTGGCGTGGCGTGGGGCTTATCCACCAGAGCGGCCTGCGGCTACGGCCGGAGTTTGCCGCGCACGACGCTGAGAAGATATTCAAGCTGGAAGAATCGAGCGTCGAGGAACCCGCCGAGTGCCTTAGTGCTCTGGTCCTCCAGGGTTTGAAGAAACCGGTTGACTGCCCAGCCTTTGGCCGGCGCTGCACACCAGAGTCACCGCTCGGCGCACCGATGGTCTCAGCCGAAGGCGCCTGCGCCGCTTACTACCAGTATCGGCGACACGCATTGGTCTCGTAAGGGGAAGGCTCGTGGACAAAGATAAAATCGAGTTCAGTTGCCCGGCGCCCCTGCCCGCTCGCGACAAGGTGCTCTTGGGCCACGGGAGCGGCGGCAAGCTGACTTCGGAGTTGATCCGCGACGTCTTCCTCCCCGCGTTTCGGAATCCTGCTTTGGCCCGCCTCGACGACCAGGCCATCGTCAGTGTGAACGGCTTGCGCCTGGCCTTCACTACGGACTCTTTTGTCGTCAGCCCGCTGTTCTTCCCCGGGGGGGACATCGGGTCGCTGGCCGTGCACGGCACGGTGAATGATCTAGCCATGGGCGGCGCGCAGCCACTGTTCTTGAGCGCCGCCTTTATTATCGAAGAAGGCTTGCCAATGGAGACCCTGCTCCGGGTTGTTGACTCCCTGCGCCGGGCAGCGGCTGCCGCGGGTGTCGAGGTGGTAACTGGCGATACCAAGGTGGTGGAAAAGGGAAGCGGCGACGAACTCTTCATCAACACCTCGGGGCTAGGGCTGGTGCCCGACGGTGTGCGCCTTTCGGCTGACCAGGCGCGGCCGGGCGACCGGGTGTTGTTGAGCGGCTCCATCGGCGAGCACGGCATCGCCATCCTGGCAGAGCGCGAAGGGCTGGAGTTCGAGAGCCGGGTCGAGAGCGACAGTGCCGCGCTGCATACGCTCGTGGCGGCGATGCTCGCCGTAACGCAGGACTCGATTCGCTGCCTGCGGGATCCTACGCGCGGAGGAGTTTCCAGTGCTTTGAACGAGATCGCGGCGCAGTCGCGGGTGGGCATCCTGATGGACGAGCAGGCGATCCCGGTGCGGGAAGAAGTGAAAGGCGCCTGCGAGTTGCTGGGGCTCGACCCGCTTTATGTGGCCAACGAAGGTAAACTGGTGGCGATCGTCGCCCCGGACGTAGCGGAAGAACTTCTGACGGCGATGCGGGCTCACCCGCTGGGGCGCGGGGCCGAGATTATTGGGACCGTCCGCGATTCTCATCCTGGGGTGGTGGTGATGCGGACCTTGCTCGGCACGACGCGCATGGTGGACATGCTCTCCGGTGACCAGTTGCCGAGGATTTGTTGACGCAGACATCAGCTATCAGCAGGCAGCCAGACTCATGCCTGCTGAGGGCTGACGGCTGAAAGCCGATTGCTTCTCTCATGCACGAACTGAGCATTGCCAGTGCGATTCTGGAGGCTGTCCAAGGCGAGGCCGTGCGACGTCCGGGGGCACGGCTGCTCAAGGTAGGGCTACGGGTGGGCGAACTGGCGGGAGTGGAACCAGAGGCCCTCAGTTTTTGCTTTGACTCGCTGGTGCGTGGCACGGAGCTTGAGCCGCTCACGCTCGAGATTGAGACTCGCCCCCGCCGCCAACTCTGCCCCGAGTGTGGCCGCACCTTCCGAGTGGTGGACTACAGCATCGTTTGTCCAGATTGCGGGGCAGCCGGAACCAGATGCATCGGCGGGAACGAACTCGAAATGGTTTATCTGGAGCTGGAAGAGACATGAGTCGTGTGCCGTTAGAAAAGAAGGTCCTAAACGAAATCGACCGCCTTGCGGCTGAACTGCGGGCGCGCTTTCGCGAGCATGGAATTCTCTGCCTGAATCTTGTTAGTTCGCCCGGGGCGGGTAAAACCACGTTGCTCGAACGCACGCTGGAAGGCTTTCCGCCAGGCGAGCGCGTGGCGGTGCTCACCGGTGACATCCAGACAGACAACGACGCCCGGCGCCTCGCCGGCTTTGGCTTTCCGGTGCGGCAGATCACCACCGGCGGCGCCTGCCACCTGGACGCGCGGATGATAGAACGCGCGCTCGCCGGGTGGCGGCTGGATGAACTCGATCTGCTGTTCATCGAGAACGTCGGAAATCTCGTTTGTCCGGCCAGCTACGATCTGGGTGAAGCGGCCAAGGTCGTAATCCTCAGCGTCACCGAAGGTGACGACAAGCCGCTCAAATATCCCGCCATGTTTTTCCGAGCCGAATTGCTGGTGCTGAGCAAGACAGATCTGTTGCCCCATGTGCCCTTCAGCCTGGCAAGTGCCCGGGAGAACGCGCTGCGTGTGCATCCCGGAATGGAGATTCTGGAACTCTCCTCGATGACGGGCGCAGGCTTGGAAAGCTGGCGACAGTGGCTGGAAGAGCGGTGCCGCGCGGTGCGCCCTGCGACGCCGGCGGGTCCGAACCTGGATCGAAGCCCCTCCAGCTAGGTGCGGCGATGGAAATCCGCAAGGGGATTGAAGTCTTCGGCATCGTGCAGGGGGTAGGCTTTCGCCCCTACGTGTACCGCTTGGCATCCGAACTCCATCTGGCAGGCCTGATCACCAACACCGCCGCGGGCGTGAGCATCGAAGTCCAGGGGCCGAGTGAAGCGGTCGAGGCTTTCCTGGCACGCTTGCCGGTGGAGGTGCCCCCCCTCGCGCATATCACGGACGTCGCCGTCCGCGACCTTCCCCGCGACCACGACCGCGAGTTTCGCATCCTTGCCAGCCGGGTCGGCGAGGAACACCGCGTCCTGATCTCGCCCGACGTTGCGGTCTGCGACGATTGCCTGCGTGAGCTTTTCGATCCCGCCGACCGCCGCTACCGCTATCCGTTTATCAACTGCACCAACTGCGGCCCGCGCTTCACCATCGTGCGCGATATTCCTTACGACCGCGCGCGCACTTCGATGGCCTCGTTCCGCCTATGTCCCGCCTGCCAGCGCGAGTACGACGACCCGACGAACCGGCGCTTCCACGCGCAGCCCAACGCCTGCTGGGAGTGTGGCCCCCACGTGGAGTTGTGGGATGCCCACGGGCAGCGGATTGAAGCTCGCGATCCCATCAACGAAGCGGCGGCCCTCCTGCAAGCGGGGAAGATAGTGGCGGTGAAAGGGCTGGGAGGGTTTCACTTGGCAGCGGACGCCACCAACGAGCCGGCGATTGACCGGCTGCGTGAGCGCAAGCGGCGCGTGGGGAAGCCGTTTGCCATCATGGCCCGCGACGCCGCGTGCGTCGAGCAGTTTTGCCATGTGGACGAGTTCAGTCGTGCCTTGCTCCTCAGCCCCGAGCGGCCTGTTGTCGTGCTGCCGAAGAGGCGGCCGAATCCCATCGCGGAATCGGTCGCGCCCCTCATCAGCGACCTCGGTGTGTTCTTGCCGTACACGCCGCTGCACCACTTGCTGTTTGCCGGCGGCGAATTCCTCGCCTTGGTGATGACCAGCGGTAACTTGAGCGAGGAGCCTATCGCCATTGACAATCAGGAAGCTGTGACGCGCTTGGCCGGGCTTGCCGACTTTTTCCTGGTGCACAACCGCGACATTCTGCGGCGATGCGATGACTCCGTGGTTCGGCCGACGGGCGGGCAAGTGCGGCAGTGGCGCCGCTCGCGTGGATACGTGCCGGTGCCGGTGTTTCTGCGCAACGAACTGCCGCCGGTTCTGGCTGTGGGTGGCGAGCTGAAGAACACCGTCTGTCTCATTAAGGGGCGGCATGCCTTCCTCAGCCAACATATCGGCGACCTGGAAAATCTTGAGGCTTGCAGTTTCTTCGAGGAAGCGGTAAGCCATCTCAAACGTATCTTGGAGGTCGAGCCGCAGTTCGTGGCCTACGACCTACACCCTGATTACTTCGCGACGCGTTGGGCGCTTGCGCAAACGGGGATGGAACGCGTTGGTGTTCAGCATCACCATGCCCACATCGCCAGTTGCATGGCGGAGAACCATCTCGAGGGGAAAGTCATTGGCATCGCGCTCGACGGCACGGGGTACGGCGCCGACGGGAACATCTGGGGCGGGGAAGTCCTGCTGGCCGATTACGCCGATTTTGAGCGTGCCGCCCACCTTGCCTATGTGCGCATGCCGGGCGGCCCCGTAGCCATCCACGAGCCCTGGCGGATGGCCGTCAGCTACCTGGCCCAGCATTTCGGCGATGCCTTCCTGGATTTTCGCACTCCGTTTGTGGCGCAGCTTGATCGTCACCGTGTGGAAGTCCTGCTGCGGATGATCGAGCGCGGGATGAACTCGCCACTCACTTCGAGTTGCGGCCGGTTGTTCGATGCCGTGGCGGCGCTGGTGGGAATTCGCCAGAAGGTAACGTACGAGGCCCAGGCGGCCATCGAGCTGGAAATGGCCATCGAGACGAGCGACGACGGCGGGGCGTACCCGTTGGCGCTGGTGCCTGACGGCAGTGGATGGATTATCGATACCTGCCCGCTGTTTGAAGCGTTGCTGGACGATCTGGAGAAAGGCCTCTCCGCCGGCGCCATCAGCCTACGGTTTCACAACGGCCTGGTGGATGTGTTCGCTCGGCTGGCGTGCCTGCTGCGTGAGCGCACAGGGCTCAATCGTGTATGCTTGAGCGGCGGAACGTTTCAAAACGTGTATCTGCTGGAGCACCTGTGTGGGCGGCTCGGGACGAATGGTTTAGAAGTCTTCACCCACGCGGAAGTGCCCGCCGGTGACGGCGGGCTCAGCCTCGGGCAAGCGCTGGTCGCCGCGCACCGCCTGAAGCGGCACTTGACGAGCACGCCCGTCGCTTTGCCTTGAACTCGAAGATGGCCCGGTCATTTCTTCCGATCGCAGATTCTGCATCTCTTGCTGACCTCGCAGTCTCTCTCATTGCCAAGTACCTGAACTCTGGGACCCAACGGTTCCCATATGCCCAAGGAGGAACTCATGCCCTCATTGCTCTCTGATCTGGAGATCGCTCGTGCTGCGCGACTCAAGCCAGTTGCGGACATCGCCCGTAGCCTCGGAATCGAAGACGGCGAACTGGAACTCTACGGTCGGTATAAGGCCAAAATCAGTCTGGAGGTGCTTCAGCGACTCAAGGATTCTCCGGACGGCAAGTTGATCGCGGTCACCGCGATTCCCCCCACGCCGCTCGGTGAAGGCAAAAGCGTTACAGCCATCGGACTCGGCCAAGCTCTCGCGAAGACAGGAAAGAAGGTGTGCAACACCTGCCGCCAGCCTTCGCAGGGGCCGACCTTCGGCATCAAGGGAGGTGCCGCGGGCGGAGGCTATTCCCAAGTTGTGCCGATGGAAGATTTCAATCTGCACCTGACGGGCGACTTTCACGCCGTGACGGCGGCGCAGAACCTTTGTGCAGCCATGATTGATGCCAGTTACATGCACGGCAACAAGCTCAATCTGGATCCGTTCAATATCACCTGGCGGCGATGCCTTGACACCAACGACCGGGTTCTGCGCGACATCGTAATCGGACTGGGTGGCAAGGCTAATGGCTATCCGCGCGAGACCGGCTTCGACATCACCGCCGCCTGCGAAACGATGGCGATCCTGGCGCTGGCCACTTCGTTGCGCGATCTGCGGCAGCGATTGGGCCGAATCGTTGTCGGTTTCAACAAGGACGGGCGTCCGGTTACCGCCGAAGACGTGAAAGCCTCGGGCGCTATGACCGTGCTCTTGAAGGATGCGCTCCGGCCCAACCTGATGCAGACGCTGGAGCACACGCCCGTGCTCGTCCACTGCGGGCCGTTTGGCAACGTGGCGCATGGTAACAATTCCGTGCTTTCCGACATGGTGGCGCTCAAAATGGCTGACTACGTGGTGACCGAGTCAGGCTTTGGCGCGGACATGGGTTTCGAGAAACTGGTGAATATCACCTGCCGTCAGGGCGGGCTGCAAGTCTCAGCCGCGGTGGTTGTCTGTACAGTTCGCGCGCTGAAGATGCACGGTGGTGTGGGCAAGATTGTGGCCGGCAAATCCCTTCCGCCGGAGCTGACCGCAGAGAACTTCCCCGCGCTGGAGCGTGGAATGCCCGTGCTGGGGGCGGCCATCCAGATTGTGAAGCTGACGGGTGTGCCTGTGGTCGTGGCGGTCAACCGCTTCGAAACCGACACCGATGCGGAAGTGCGATTCGTCGCCGAGCGGGCACAGGAACTCGGAGCGGAGAGAGGCGTCGTCTCCGACCTGCACGCGCGCGGCGGCGCGGGAGGAACCGAACTGGCGGAGGCTGTAGTGGACGCCGTCCAGAAACCATCGGCGATGAAGCTTCTTTATCCGGATGAGTTGCCCATCAAGGAGAAGATTCGGACACTGGCCACACAGATCTACGGCGCAAGTGACGTGGAATATATGCCGGAGGCGGAGCGCAAGATCAGGCTTTACACCGAACTCGGCTTTGGTCGCCTACCCATTTGCATGGCCAAGACGCACCTTTCGTTTTCGCACAACCCCGACTGGAAAGGAGTGCCCAAAGACTACAAGTTTCCGATCCGCGATGTGCGGCTGTCCGCCGGGGCAGGATTCCTCTACCCGCTCGCCGGCGAGATGATGACGATGCCCGGACTGGGCTCATCGCCCGCGGCTGTCCGCGTGGACATCGATGAGCAGGACCGGATCGTGGGGCTGTTCTGAATGGCAGCAGTGGGGCTCTTTCCCTGGACCGAACGGGGAGGAACAGTCAGAAAGGTTTGCCTTGCCGGAACCGGATGGGTGAATTCGACCTGATCTCCCGCACCGGGTGTTCTTCCGACGCACGAACTGGGATGTGACCATGCGAACCAAACGTTGTGCCATTCTCTTCTCCATGTTGCTGCTGGCGGCAACTGCCAATGCTCAATGGAATCCGTTGAATCCGGTCACCGGAGTTCAGCAGCAGTCCGACGGCGTGCTTCTTACCATGCAGTCCGGTGTTTTGCGGGTCCAGGTGTGCACGGATTCGATCATTCGCGTCGTTTACTCGCCCACGTCCTCTTTCCCGGACCGTCCGGATTACGTCGTAATCAAGACC
>Ga0315288_10004549_pt1 | contig 17679 bp, 9 predicted proteins | sample YL17G11_20_MG_FD_203454 | JGI IMG/M metagenome (GOLD analysis project Ga0315288, IMG submission 203454) | Sediment microbial communities from Yellowstone Lake, YNP, Wyoming, USA - YL17G11_20 | ecosystem: Environmental > Aquatic > Freshwater > Lake > Sediment | place: USA: Wyoming | collected... | reverse complement strand
TGCCCACGCACCGGACTGTCAAGCATAAAATTCATATAACTGCCTTATTTTACAAAGAGTTATAACAATTGTTTTAACCCAAAAGACTTTTGGCGGCGGCATCATTATTGGGCTTTGTCAAACAATCTTTTACTAAGGGACTGCCGCCTAAAGCATCTGGGAGCAAGATACCCGTTCGCGGGAATGACCCGCCGGCACGGGTCCGGGAGCTAACCAACGAAGTTGCGCGAATCCGGCTTCGGTTGGAGGGGTGATTTTGAGATTTCCGATTCTTCGACCCTTCGATTGGACTCAGGGCAGGCCTCGCTCAGGACGACGTCTGCCCAAATGCCTTCTGCACAAAATGATGGCTTTATGATGTGAATTTCTTGTTTTTCCTCTGCGTTCTTTAGTCCGGTGTTTTTTCTGTCGGCTTAAAATGAAGCAGCATTGTCTTTATATCTGTGGTTTTCTTCGTGTTAATTCGTGGTTAATAATCCGCGAGAATCCGCGTCATCCGCGGTTCCCTTCGTGTCAACCTCGCCGTCTGCGGTTATTGGGGATTTTCCTTGACGGCCAAGCTCCGGCGGAGTATAATATATATCAAACTAACAGAATCAGAAGAATAGTGAACGATGTCTAATATATCTCAAACTGACCGGTTCGCCCCGTTAGAAATGGTGAGATTTCTAACGGGGTTCGCCTTGTCATACCTGTGAAAGCAGGTATCCAGTAGTGTGGCGGATGAGTGGATTCCCGCTGGAGTTTACCCCGCACCCCGATGCGGGGCGGGAATGACACACTGTGCTATATTGCTGCCGCACAAGGACTTGTCGTACCGTTTTCTACGACGAAGACCCATACAAGTCTTGTTTCGATAAGAACATAGCACAATTTGTCAGAATCTCGAAAAACAGTGTTCATCAGTGTAAATCAGCGTCAAAAAAATGAAATCGGTCCCTTTGTGCCCCAGTGGCTTTGTGGCCTTGAGTCAATTATGCAAAACAAAGCCAATCTGCCCAAAGCCAAAATGACCCTAAACCTTTGTCCCGAAGAGCATTATGGAAAAGCCTGTCCCCTCCGACACCCCGCAAAACAAACCCAATCAAACCCAATTCCCCCGCACCGCCGGGACGAGATACGAGATACGAGATACGAGATACGAGATACGAGATACGAAGCCAAACCCTCCCTCCCCAATGTGTGCCCGGATTTTGCTTTCAATTCCCTGTGGAAAGGATAATCTATCTACCAATTTTGCAGAACTCGTTACCGGCTTTGAGATTAAGGAGGTCGAGACCATGAAAGTCACTGTCGAGAGTCGAATCCTGGAGCTGGTCGAAGGCGACATAACTGAAATGAAAACCGACGCCATTGTGAACGCCGCCAACGCACAGTTGATCCTCGGCGGCGGTGTCGCCGGCGCCATCAGAAGAAAAGGCGGACCTGGAATCCAGGCAGAATGTAACAAAATCGGAGGAACGTTCGTCGGCGGCGCTGTGATAACGACCGGCGGCAACCTCAAGGCAAAGTATGTAATCCACGCCGTCGGACCCCGAATGGGCGAAGGAAATGAGGACGAGAAGCTCAGGAACGCAACTCTGAACTCACTCAAGCTCGCCGACGAAAGCAAGCTCAAAAGCATTTCTTTCCCTGCCATAAGCACCGGCATCTTCGGCTTCCCAATCCAGCGATGTGCGGCGATAATGCTCTCCACGGGAATCGACTATCTTCGAGGCTCGACGGGCCTGGAAAAAGTCGTCTTCTGTCTCTTCGGCCAGAACAGTTACCAGGTCTTTGAAAACCCGTTAAAGTCCGCCAACCCCCAAACATCTTAGTTTGGGAAGGCGGACTGCCGGATTAGTAAAGAAACCGGTATCGACCAACCTGCTTTATGCCGATTTATGCAGGGTAATACCTGCACGGTCGAAACCCATGATATTTTGTGCAAATATTTGAGTCTTAAACTTGCTAAAAAAAAGAGAAAAAACGGATTTTAAGGGAGTTGTAAGTATGACTAACAGAGAAATCAATCAGTCCATACAAAGGTTGAAGGAAATTCTTCTTATAAAAGTAAGCCCCTCTCAAGCTGAACCGTATCGGAAATCATTAGATGACAAGTTTCATAAATTGATCTCATTGGCCGAAGATGTGGGGGCAAGTTATTATATGGGAACTGAGAGCATATATAACATAACGAAATTACTTAAAGAATGTCCCGGGGATATGAATGCTGCTATTGAAGCTGCAATATGTGAACTTGTTTATAACATCAATGATTCTCTCCGAACTTGGGCAATGATTAACGCTTCTAAAGCTGCGAGCAAAAGTTGCCTAATAAGCATTATAGCTGTTACAGCTGCTGTTGCAGCAGCAGTAGCTTCTTGGCTTATAGCATTTCGTTCTAATTGAAAGAAAAGCGGAATGAAATTATGGCAAGCATTTTTCATCAGAGATAGACAGCAAAGGACCAAAACAGCAGGTTGGTTTTTTCAGGCATCGTTATAAGGATTGGCAAAAAAGGACAACTGCTATGAACGGGATGAGATTTTCGAATATAACCGATTTTAGGGGCAAAAATAGTATAACGAAAGGGGCTTATTAATGACCATTGAGGAACGAGTTGAAAAACTGGAAATGGAACTGGGCCGTGCAAAGCGCCGTAATCGCCTATCGCTGGCTGTTGTGCTGCTGGCTCTTATTCTGTTGGCAGTGGGAGCAGTAAACCCAGGCGTAGGGACATTAACAACGAGCGGAGCCATAGGCGGGCGTGAAAACGTCGTTGAGGCCAACCGTTTCATTCTTGTTGATGTGAACGGCAAGCCCCGCGCCAATCTGTGTATGGACAAGGACGGGCCGAAGCTGTTGCTGTCTAGTGAGAACGGCGAGACCCGCATCGGTCTGGGTGTGGTCAAGGACGGGTCGGTGCTGGGGCTGTCTGATGAGAACGGCAAGACCAGTGTAGCTCTGTTCGTGGGCAAGGACGGGCCGGGGTTGGAGCTTTATGATGAGAACGTCAAGACCCGCATCGGTCTGACTGTGGTCAAGGACGGGCCGCGGCTGAATCTGTATGATGAGAACGTCAAGACCCGCGTCAGTCTGAGCGTGGGCAAGGCCGGGCTGGGGCTGGCGTTGTATGATGAGAACAGCAAGCCCCGCGCCGGTCTGGGTATGGACAAGGACGGGACGAGGATGAGGCTGTTTGATGAGAACGGCAAGGTGGTGTGGAAAACACCGCCATAGGGGGCAATGAGAACCTTTGCGAGCAGCTAGGGTCTGCCAAACCCAAATATCTTAGTTTGGGCAGCCAAACCAAAGGCGAATCAAAATGAAGGCAATGCTGCTGCTCAAACAGGGAAGAATCCGCGCCGCCGCCGTCCTGAAACTGCACGGTTGATACACCTCGATACACGAACAGCCCTGCAACAGTCCCTCCCGCGCGTTCTTTCGGCATTTGCTCTGCTTTTGCTTGACTCGTAGTCTGCCGAGTATATAATTGAACCGCCACTAATTTTAGAAAAAGCTGCCTGAAAACTGTTGAAGTTACGCCGTCAATCTGCTATCGTAGCCTTTGTAGAAGCTTGGGCGGGCAGCAACATGACCGACTTGTACCCAGGCGGCGGACGGCAGCCTGGAAAAGATGGTGAGGCTTTTTGAGAAGGTGTGGTAATGGAGACGAAATTCAACGTCTTTGAGATCTTCCAAATAGCTGAGAAAATCGAGCGCAACTGGGCGAAGTTCTACCTCAAGGCGGCGGAATTATTTGAGGATTCGGAACGCCGCGATATATTCTACAAGTTCGCCAACTGGAAGGCCAGACACGAAAAAGACCTCGCCGAGAGAAGAAAACGTTTTTCCGAAAAAACCGGCCAATTCGGAACTTTCGACCCTGACAATTATGTGCTCTCCAATCCGCACGTGATGGCTGGCCTCGCCCTTTTCACCGCCAAGCCGGACGACACGCAGAGGGGCATGACCGGACGCGAGGGAAAAGAGGAAATCTTCAAGATTGCCATTGGACGGTCAAAACAGGCCATAGCTTTCTACGAGGGTCTGAAAGATTTCACCAAAGACCCGGCGAGCAAGGATGCAATCGAAGAGATTATCAGGGATGAAACCCGGCATATTCGCACGTTAATTGAAGGAGCAGAATAGGATTCTCGATTGTGGCCTATGTAGCGATAAGGGCATATTCGCACGTTAATTGAAGCAGCAGAACAGGAGTAGTGATGAAACCGTAACCGCTTGCAGCCTTGGTTGTAGTCCATGTTGGGTCCGATAACGGTAATTGAAGAAGATTCGTGCTATCAGAATAATATCCTTGAAACTTGGCTTCGACTGCTTAGAATACTTGATGTATCGAGCAAGTGCTCGGTGGGGAATTCTGTTGGACCGGCTCGATTTGTGAGCCGAGCGCCAGACAAGTCAATAGTGTCGCTTTCAGGAGCGTTTGACCTGTTGTGCATCGCTCCGCTTTTGGCTCTGCTTCCACTGGTCGGACGCGAAACGCAGCGGATTAGAGACAGCAATGTATTTGTCGTGGATCGTGAAAATCTGGCTTTTCGAAGGAGGAAAAGCAGGATGCGAACGTGCGAGGGCTCAATGTGTGCCGACGATTGAAAGCCCTCGTCACCGGTAAACAAAGGATTGTTTGGTTGTTGTGTACTGTTTGGTAAAATGATGGTTTAATTGTGGGCGCTGTATGGAAAACGAACGGCTTTCGGTAAGCTGACTGCACCTGTCGGTACACTGAGGGGTTGGCTTTATGGAGTCAGAAAAGAACGGAATCTCATCTCAGGAAGAAGGCAAATCATGTGCGAAGCTTCTTGAGAAACTGGGAGAACAGCTAAATTCATCCAATGCGTCGATCAGACGGCAGGCTGCCTTCAACTTATCCTGGATGCAGGAGGATGGGCTGGAGGTTCTAAAGGGCGCCCTGTTCAGCAGTGGCTTCACACGGACGAAGAACGCAGCCGCATACGGACTGAGAAAGATGCGCGGCAGGATGAAAAAAATGGCCTTCGACGTCTTGAGGCAGGGCCTGGAGCAACGCGACAGCGCTACCAGAGAAGTGTGTAAGCACGCTCTGCGGCTGGTCGGAGAAGACATAGGCGAGTCTCCGCCAACCAGGAAGACGGCAAAGCCCCGAATCAGGGAGATCCCGGGGAAACGCACGCCGCCGGGAAGGTCCGCCTTGCAGCGTACAAATCCAAGGGGGCGTTGAAACCGAAGGCTTTGCACAAGTCTCGCTGCCCAAAGGCTCGGCCATGAAGGAACTGCCTGCCGCCCCCTCAGCGACACCGGATGAGCTGGTTGCTGTCAACCTGGACGTGGGGCAGATTCGTCTTCAGGTCTTCAATGAAACGCAGGCCGTCTGTCCAGTACCCCGCGGTCGGCTTCAAGTCCGCATCAAAGCCGGCGAAATAACGGTTCATGTCGCCGATAAGAAGCTCCCTGATGTACTTGCTCACCATCGACGCCAGCGACACCGGCAGGAATCGGTCGTCGGCCCCGACCGTAAAATGCAGACGCATTCGTTTGCCGGCGGCACGCAGCTCATAGCTGCTGACCGCCTGGCTCTCACGCAGAATCGTCAAATCCATACCTGGGAACATTCTCTGGAGCACTTTCCGGTAGTGAGTCCGTCCGCCCTGCCTATCCACCATAACCTGCAGGTCATCGCCGCCGAAACGACTGAAAGCCCGATCTATCAGCCCCGCCGTAGCGGTGAAGAGGACACTGGCCTTGTTCTTCACGACGCTCACCATTTTGTTGTAGTACGCAACGTCAAGACAATCACTCTTGAGCTCAAGCAGCCCCATACCGTTTGCAGACAGGTCGTCGGCAAACACCGCCGAAGCAATCCTCGCGTCGCCAATATCCGTCGAGAGGCAGCCTTCGTCAGCCCCCTTATGCCACGGATAGCCTCTCAGTCGCTCGATGCACGTCGGGCACAGCACCATCAGAAGCTCAGTCAGTGTGGCCGGCTCGGTGCCGAGACATCTTAAGGCCGCCAGGACCGTCCGCTCCAGACCCATGATACCCAGCGATTTGCTGTATGCCTTCTTGCTGTCGGCAATAAGTAATCGGCCTGCAAGGTGTTTTCGTCTGTTGCCGACGCTTTTCCTCAATACCTGCCACAAGTCTGATGCTAAGAGCTGACGTGGAAGCGAAAAGGTGCTCGAAGATACAACCAGCGGCCCGAGAATAGGCCCAAAGCCCGCTTCATCAATTCCTACCAAAATCGCCATCCCTGCTGTCCTTGCCATTCCATGCCCCGGCAATTCACAACGCCGCCGAGGATTTACCTTAGGTTATGCCGGTCGAGCGATATTGTATCCTCCCCCATTGCCAAATCAACACCATTGTTGATGCGGACCGCCGGTCTCGCCGCACAACAACCGGCACGGCGGTCAACCCGCCGAGACGGGAACATGCATAGTCAGAATCGCAACAGACCAAGACCGGTCTATCGTTATGGTGCGCCGGGGGTGGGGGCGGCGGCACGCCAGCTCGCGGCTTCGTCCCACGTCGCAGGATGTGCAGTAGCATCAATAATGTGCAAAGACTGGCCCCCGCCGTCCGTAGTCGGATACCACCTGTCACTGTACCCAAACCGCATTATCGCAGCATCCAACGGCCAGGCAAGCGTAAGAACAATCTTCTCGCCGCCTCCGCTAAGACCGCCGCTATATACGCCCGCAACCCTGGGACCCATACCGTACATCGACCTGAACGCCGCCAGATTGCTCACCACAACCACGTACTCGCCCGCCCCAAGCTCTATATTCGGGAACACAAACTCCACCCCCTCAAGGAACTGCACCCCATCAAGCTTGAGCACTTTATCGCTGATATTCTGAAGCTCTATGTAGTCAAAGTTGCTGCCCGAAGGCGAGTGGTACATCAGCTCGGTAATACGAAGACCGGCCAAAATTTCCAGATCATCAAAGAACGGATATTCCTCATCTATCTTCGTCATCGTAACATCCATCTCGGCTGAGATAACAAAGTCCGACTGATTGCCCGCGTTGTTCATCGCGTGTATCGCAAGGACGTTCTTACCCGCTCGCAAATCGCCAATGTGATCGGAGATATCAACAACAACGTCAAAACTGGTCCGAACCGCCTCGTGACCGCTGTCAGAGCCGGAGTCCCAAGCGGGAGTCCCGGCAAAATTACGCCTATCGACTATGACGCCGTTTATGTACGCCACGTAACCATCGTCATAGCGAGTCTTCAGCGTCAGGCCCGTAACGTCGGCAAGGTCGTCGGCATTGACGGTGAACGGTATGCGGACATAACAGGTGTTGCGAATATTGTACATCTGCGCCTCAACATCCAGCGTTATCAGGCTGTCATAATCCGTGCTGGTCCTGTCGTAGCCGACGCCGCCGGGGCCGCCTGTACACAGCGTCCAGCCTGAGTCGGCAAAATCAGGATCGGAATTCCACGTGGCGCCAACGTCGCCGACTGAAACAGGGACTCTCACCCTCTTGTCCGAATTCTCCGGAACAAGCGTGCTCGTCGTCACTATCGTGCTGCCGAACGTGTTCGCAACGCCCGGCGTGGGCAGCTCGAAGAACTCGTAGTTGCTCGAACCATCCGGGGCACGGCCCTGAGATACATCCGTCGTCTGTGGACCATACAGAACCTGGTCTATCATCTTCAAGTCCGCATCGAACAAGCCCATCATTTCCCCGTCCGCAGAGAGCTTGAAATCAACCTCCGAAGGCCCGTTGCCGTCGTTCGCCCGGAATACTGTATAGCCTTGCGGCGGTATGAAGCTCAGCGGAACGATCCTGTGCTTGCCGGGCTGCGTTATTGGATTGTCCGTAAGGTACATACCGTCCAGGGCCACAGGAAGAGAGTGCGGATTGTAAAGCTCAATGAAATCATCGTCAAACAGCACCTGCCCGTTCGCAAGCCACTCGTTTATCTTCAAAGTGTCCGGATTGCCCAACGGCTGGACGATATTGGCCATACCGAAAGTCGGGGTATTGAGCTTCCAGGACCGCTCCCAGCCAACACGACCGATAGAAAACTCATTTATCTGAGGCCCAAACTCAACCGAATCGATCAAGTCTCGGCTGCCGTCGAGCTTGGCTTTATCGTAGAGATACAACGCCTCCCCATCCGCCAACAGCCCAAATCCAATGTGGTTCCTCACGCCGGTATTCAAATCGCCGTAGAGAACCATATAATCGCCCGGATTCATAATAGTAGTAAAGACATTCGCGGAGCTGAATACGAACTTGCCCGGATCGGTCGAATTGTCGCTCAGGCTCATACCGGCCAGGTTAATCGGCCCGGGGCCGTCGTAATACAGCTCGATTATGTCAGGATCGGACCCGTGAGTGTGCGCCAGGATCTCGTTGATGCGCAGTTCCGCAAAAGACCCGTCCACAGTCCACGTGGCGGTGGTAGGCTGGTTTTCATCCTGCCACAGGCCCATGGAGTTCTTCTTGATGACGGAGACGGTATAAACCCCGTTGGTCAGACCTGGCAGTTGGATCGGCTGGTGCCTGCGGACCCAGACATCCAGATGATCTGGATGAAGCAGGTCCACCGCTGAGGCGAGAGTGTAGGAGAAGGTGTTAGGCGTAACAGCGAAGACGGCAAACTGGCCGTTGTACTCGGCGCGGTCAGCGCCTATGATCTCGACGACGTTGCCGTTGGCAAAACCGTGGCTGGCAACCGTCGCCGTGGCAGTCAAGCCGCTACGGGTAAGAGCCGTGACAGGCATCATGCGGGCCATTTCGACGCTCCAGGTGTTGTCAAAACCCGGTCCGGCGACGCGATACTTGTACCCATCGACATCGGTGCCGCCAACAATGAGCGTGGCATTGGTTCTCCATGTGGGCGAGGCGGGAACGCCGCCTATGGAAGCTGTTGTCGGGACGTACGGCCCCATATCCACATTGTTGAAGCCGGCGCCGCGGGCGGCTGATTCGCGCCGTAAATGCACATCAGGAACCATGCCTTCGAGGAGGTAGCCGCCGTCGGCAAAGCCGGGAAAGCCGGTGCTGAAGCGCGGCAGAGTCGTATCAACGTAAAGTTCACGGTCCGCATCCACCAGGAGCGGATCGGCGTCTATATTGCCCGAGCCCAGATTCAGGAACTGGCTCTTGATAATGGAGTTATTGACGCTGAGCTGGGTATCTTGGGGGTTAATGAACGTGCCAGTACCATTATCGGAGGGGGTGCCGTCAACCTCCGGGCCGTTGTTCCAGAAGATGCAGCTTTCGACATAGGCGGCACGGCCGGGCTGGTTGGGGTTGCTGCCTACGAATTCATTAAGAAGGATAGCGCCGGCGTTCTGGATGAACACATTGTTGTAAATCTGGGCGTAAGCGCCGGTCTTGCAGAGGACGCCATAATCATTGTGATAGAATATGTTCCGCACGACAGTGAGGTGCTGGGATTCAAGGTTGTTGGCGCTGGCGCTTCCGCCGCCGGGGCCGGTGGTGACGGCCGCCGAAGCGCTGCGGCCGCTGTTGCCGACGTTGGCGTGCATGAAGAGATTACCTTCGATGTGTGAGTCGGTTTCGTTGTCATCAATGAGGTCATCGCCGCCGCCGGTGAAGACATTGTTGATAATCTCAGCCACCGGGCCGCCCTTGACGCTGACGGAGTTAAGATGAAATATGTCAGTATCACCGTGCGTATGGCCGAAGATGTTGCTTTCGATGATGAACCAGCCGTCGGCGGGCATGCGTTCGGCCATGCACATATAATGGCTGCCGAGGTCGGTAAAGACGCTGTTACGGATGATGACCTGGGGGTCCCAGATACTGAAGTATTGCGTGTCGGAGCCGCTGAACGTTGCGTGATCGACCGTTAATCGAGCCGTGGGACCGACAGCGCTGGCGTTATTGTTGCCGGTGGTGATCCAGTGGGAACGGTAGCCGCCGAATTCAAGGTCCGCATAAGCGATGATGTTGTCCTGCTTGGTGTTGGGGAACTGCAAACCAGCCCATTGCGTGGTGGTGCCTGGCACACGGGTAAAGCGAATACGCCGGTATTCCGTGCCCTGGGCTGCGAGACGGCCATAGACGATAAAGCCGCAGTTGCTATCCAGAAAGACGGTAGCGCCGGGCTCAATGCTCAGGGTCCGGCCAGCGGGGATTGTAATGTTGCCGGTGACGTGATATGGACCAGCGGCAGCGGTCCAGACCTCATCGGCACTGAGAGTGCCGCCGGCTTTGGTAGTCATAGAACCGGTGTCGCGCCAGATATCGACACCGTAACGGTCAACCTCTTCGTCATTGGCGTCAAAGGCCTGGATGACCACGCGATTGATGCCGGGCAGGAGATTGACATTGCTGATGGACCAGGTGGCCTGCCAGGCCGTCCAAACGGCAGGCAAGCCATTGACAGTCACCCGGCGGGTGTTGACGGCATTGGCTTGGCCAGCGAGCGAGGCTAAGTTAGAGGTGGTATGATAGTAACCGTTCAGCGGGGTCGGAGCACTGGTTACCGCGATGGTCAGGGGGATTACCGAAAGGATGTATGTGTTGAACTGCGCAATGGAACTCTTCATCGAGGCTATCCTGTCCGCAGGGACCCAATTGCCAAGAATGTTGTCTATAAATGGGTTAAACTGTTCGGCTGAAAAAGTTGTCTCAGCGAGGTTCTTTAAGTGCCAGTAATAACGCGGCACAAACTGGGGGTGCTTGAGAAACCGGTTTACCGCCGGAATTGTTGTAGCGCGGAATATACCGGCGGTCAGGAGGCTCTGGGCCGTTTCATCACCCTGCCCGAACATACACTCCAAATCATGCTGAATCAGCAGGAACCACGGGTCTTCAATCCCACGATACATAAAATACTCGTCCCCTGAACGGGTGGGGTAGGTAACATTACTACTGCCGGTGCCTATTGAATTCTCCCTGTTGTTGACCAGGTTATTAACCGCAAAGAAACGCAGCCACTGTTCTACATTGAGATTGCGGTTAACTGCCTCAACGTAGTTGCTGTCAGGGGTGTTAGTGGACAGGGCATAAGTCAACTGAATGAGGTCAGACCAATTCTCCTCTGCAGAATTGGTTTCCTTAGAGTATTTATCGCGATAGTTAGTGGGGTTCTGCCCCTGATACCGCAAATCTGCCGGATTGTCTTCGGCTGCACGCATACATTTATAGGCGTTACCGGCAGGGTCATCAGGGAAGTGGTTTTCGGCCCAATCGCTGTTAACGACCTCAACGTGGGCGTATGAGCCCTGGGTGCGGGTCATATTGATTGGGGCAAGGTTTTGGCCGTTGACCCTGACCTGGACACCGAAACTATCGGGTTGTGCTATCCCTGCCATCCTGTAAACCGCACCACCGGGCACCCACACCCACGAATAGTTTGTAATTAGATTGATTGCGGTTACATCCTTCCAGGGCCTATCGTGTGGGAAATTGACGTGATAGTTCATCGGGTTATCGCTTCGCGTGCCGTGGCCGCGGTTGCGAATGCCGAGATTATAACGCAACTTCATATCCACACCATCCACACTGATAAAAGTTGCATTCATCTGAGAGTCAGGTCCATACTGAGTGGTGTGATCCCTGATATCCTCCAGTCTGGCTCGCTCCATCTCGGTCATAATGACGTAGTAAATCGGCTGGTCGCCCGCCGCCCACGCCCCGGGGTCAAACGACCCGTCCACCTGATAAAGAAGATTGGTCACCTGCTGTGGCACACTGTCTATTAAACTCGGCGCAGGCCAGGTGCGAGTATTCGCAGCGGCGTCTCTGGCCTCGACGAAGAACTCGACAATTGCGCCGTGTGCGTAAGCAGGTATCTGCACGCCGTACAGACCGTCGCCTGCAGCACCATCGCCGTGCGCCCCGTCGTCAAACATCGCAACATCATTGTAGTCGCTGGCGTTATAGTGTGGATAAACGTCCACGCTTTGATAGATCGAGCGGTCAATGCGGTAGTGCAGTCGAACCGCAGTAACTGTGGGCTGCTCGTCAATAATACGAGCCGTCACAGTTACGGTGTCACTCGGACCGGGAATAATCGGGAAGTGCTCAACGTCCAGAATCAAAGGCGCAATATTGTTATTAACAGCCGAGTTAACTCTACCGGGTGTGCCATTGTTGGTGCTGCTTGCCGCCCAGTTTTGTCCATATTCATTGGGTAACGCGGCATTGATTAACTCCAGCGACTTGCCGCCGCCGTCGGTCTGGTCGGACCACTCCCAGCCGCGCTGGTTGTTTTCCTCCAACGGACCAAGCTGCCGAACCGCCCAGTCGCCCTCATCGGCATACTCGACCCTGTCAATTATCACGCCGGCGCTGTCAACTAACTCCACCGCCTCGCCCGAATTGCTCAGCCGGCCCGTCCAGCCACCCACAACATTCGTAACGCCGGGATACTTGGCCGTGAACACATTCACGTCCGCAGCAACAACAAGATACCCCCCCGAACCTAATTGAACACCTCCCGGAATAACAAAATCCACCCCGTTCGTGAATCGCCACACTCCAACATTAACCGCATCCTGACCCTTGTTATACAGCTCGATATACTCCTGCCCAATGTTCTCAGGAGTGTTAAGGGCGTGGCCGGAATGGTACATAATCTCACTGATCAGCACCTCTACCGGCCTGGCCCTGTTCGACTGGCCGGGCGTCGTCCGCCCTATCCCGAAAACCTCCCAGTGATCGTTGGCGTCTGGCAGCCGGCCATAGGATTTATCCGCCCACCCCTCCGCCAGAGGACCAAAGGTAATACTATCTATAGGATTCCTGTAGCCATCATAAAGGCCAACCATATCGCCGGTCTTGCCCAGTCCAAAGTTCAGATGCAGAGGGCCCTGCTCCGGCTCGCTGTCGGCCCAGAGCAACAGGTAGCCGCCCGCCATTATCGTCGTCTGCGCAGAGTAACCAACCGGTATCCGCGACCAGTGGGAATCATCCGTCACATACATCCCACCTATGTCAATAGGGTCGTCACCATAGTTGTAAAGCTCGATCCAGTCCTCATAATCATTGTCAGCAGGATCCCTTTTCGTCCCGTTATTCTCCGCCATAAACTCGTTGATCACCAGCGTCCACGTCCCCCGGCTAAGCCAGTTCTCCGCCAACAGGGCAAAGTCCTCCATATCAACCCCCGGAATACCATCTATGTTGGCGCTGCAACCGGGGACCAGGCACTCACCATCAAGCCATTTCACGGCAAAATCCCGCAGGTCCAGCAGGTTCACCGTGCAGTCGGGATACACATCCCCCACCGGACAGGCCGCATCAATGGAACAGGTTAATGACAGGATCAGCGCAAGCGCCGACAGCAAGACTCTCTTCGAACTGGGCATCTTCATATATCCTTCCCTGTGGCCTTCCTAAAACCACACAAAACCGGTCCCGTCCCCAACTTGCAGGCCCAAACGGAACAGAATCCGGGCAAACAACCTATTGTATTCTATCACATAAACACCCCTCACGTCAATCCCTTTCTGAAGGAAATATTGGGATGGCCAAGGAACATCGTATCCCCCTCAGAGGGATACGGTATATAGCCGCAGATTTTTATAGGACCTTAATCCTACAACGCTACTTACGCCGCCATTACCACTGAAAAATGCGTTTATCGCCTTTGGGCTACCAGCAGGGAAAAGGCCGGCCACGCTTGACCACAGTGAGCGTTCTGCTGGTAGCCTATAAAGCGCGAAACGCAAGCGTGAATTCGCCAAAGCGCCCTAATGCTCAATTTTATTCTTGATACTCGGCACAGCTTTTGCAACTACTGATAAAACAGTAGATTATGTTTGCTACGAGAATTCAAGTGGCGTTGTAGGATTAAGATGAGTCCGCCCGATGCCGGAAAAACGCCTTTTGTCACGGCTTTGGCCGGCTTTTTCACGTTAGGCCGGGCACTAACCGCCATCGTCAGAATTGGGCAAAGGGGTGGCGAATGGCTCTTGTATGCAAGGGGTCATCAATAAAGCAGAGGTTTGGCTTCAGTTCGGGAACAAGATGCGTTAGCCGACATATTGGCGCCGCGCCTCGGCAATGAGGCCGAGCATCTGGTCCGCCTGGGCCTGGATTTGAGGGTCTGAATTTGTTACCCTCGCATTCCATTTGCTGTATTCTCTGTTCAGGCGCAGTCGGGTCTTCTCTTTGCTCATATCCGATGTCACGCCGAGGACGGCTTCGGTATTCTTGACCTGATGCATACTGACCGGAAGAATTCTCTCGGCCATACCGCGAAAGACATCCGGGTCAACCTCAAGCCACGTAGCCAGGTCGTTGAGCAGGGCCAACTCCTCCGGGGCAGCCGAGCCTTTCGCCCGCGCTACGCGAAGGCAGAGGTCCAGAATATCATACCGATCCGCCAGAGGCGCTATTTCGACTATTTCCTTGCAGATTTCGTAGGTATTGAGCTGATTGCCGTCGCGGAAGAAAGCGAGGGTCTTGTTGAGGGCCTTTTCGAGCATTCGCCGGGCCCTGTCGGAGCCTTGAGACGAACAGACGTTGTCTCTTGCCCAGCTCTTTATGACATCAACCTCACAGTTGAACAGTCTGGCGTCTGATGCGCTCACGGTAAACGCCAACGCAACTGCGAGCGTTTTTGTGCGCCGGCTGTTCTCCTCCATATCTATGTAACCCAAGTCGCTGTTGTCATAGCTTAACGTGCACTCAGCGTGCGCAAGGGCCTGAGTGTCCCGGCGAGATAATATCGAGGCCCGGAGCTGCAAATCACGCCTGCCTTTTCGAGGGAAGAGAAGCCACTCAGGTCGCAACTGGGCGACAGCGGTCCAGTCCGACAGGACAGTGTGCCGGCTCGTAAGCTTTCCAAGCTCGGCGCTGTAACAGAAGGCTGGCGAGTCCCCCATCTGCCACTGTCTGGCCTTTGCATGGACGGGGCTGGGGTCGCGCGCCGAATCCGTGACATCCAGAATAACAGCCCTCAACACCGCCTCGCAGTCGTCGCCGGGAGCATTGACTGAGCCACATATTTCCACGGCAAAGACATCAGAAGCCAATCCGTTTTTTGGGTCCCGTACAAGGCGGACACGACAATTAAGGATCGCCGGGTCGGGCGTCAAAGAGGTTTCAGCACGTGCGTCGCAGCCCGCTTCGTCGAAAACGACTTGCCGGATCCCACCGGCCAAAACCGATAATCCCGGGCGCTCGCTCAAATCGGACACGGTCGAGCATACGCGCAGGGCCGGCAACCTCAAGCGACGAATCAATGCCGAGAGCCGTGGGCCAATAGTCAACTTCTTGAAATTGAGGATAGCGGTGGACAGATGAGATTTGATGCCGGCAATAACAGGCGAAAGGCGTACCCAACAAGCCGCGCACGCGAACCTGCATTTGCCCGCCAACGCTGCGAATCCACGACCGCAAGACCTGCACAAGGGCCTTAAATACTTGATCATACCTTGAAGATTCAAGCAGCGCACCAGCCAGACCAGCCCCGGCGAACCGCCTGAGTCCGCGAATCTGCCGCAGCCAACCAGGCCGAGCCAGATTAGCGCGGCAACCATCGGCGCCGCAACCAAGATTGTAATAAGGAACCTGCCCATTTACCTGCCGCACATATCACTATTCAACTTTGAAGGCCTCCAGACGGTCGCTGGTCTGTTCCGTCTGACTTTTCATAACGTTGCCGTCCTTGTCGAGGCAGAGTTCAACTTCAAGGACCCTGTCCGATTCAAGGTCTTCAAACTTGCATTGCATCCTCTGGTTTACGTCATAGCTGTAAGTAACCTTGATTGGACAGTTTACAGGCCTGTCGGGGGGCAGCTCAAGCCTGTGGGTCGCGATTCTGTTCACGTACTCGGGCGTCGTATCCTCGCCCTGCGTTATCGTCACCTCCACAGCCGATTGACCCTCCGAAACCGTATAGAAGGTCTGCGATGCCTCACACGGCAACGGCGTATTCTTTTTGAGAATAATCCGGTTTTCAACAACGCGTCTGCCCGTCTTCTTGTCGATAGGCGCACAAATAGTGCCGTAACTGTGATTGCAGACATCCGTCAGGTTGATGTCCCGCAGGCCCGTGGCGATTCCCGCGGGTACGGCATCGGGGTATTTTCTCAGCATCGTCAATCCCGCGTGGAGGGCAGCGCCCAACGCTACGCACTCATCGACGTTTACCGCATTCTCCGGCGGACGTCCGAACATCTTCTCCAGGCGCTCCTGGACCGCCGGTATGCGAGTGCTGCCGCCCACCAGCAACACCTTGTCTATCTCGGAGGGCTTGAGGCCCGCCTCTTCAAGGGCGACTTCCACCAGGATATCCGTGCGGGACAGGAATGAGGAAATGGCCTCCTCGAACATCTCGCGCGTTACTTCGGCCCTCATGCTTCCCGCGGACCCATATAGCATCTTCTTCGCAACAGGCCGTCGTGACAACGTCTTTTTGATGTCTTCGGCCTCGTCCTCACATTTTGCCCTGTCCTCGTCGGAGCTGATCAGATCGGCGTTCAGCTTCTCCTTGTACATCCGCTCCAGAACCTCCAGCACCTTGCGGTCAAAATCGATGCCGCCAAGCGCGTGGTCCCCCTGCGAACAGATAATGTCCATCTGATGTCCCTTGACGTTCATTATGGTGACGTCAAAGGTCCCCCCGCCGAGATCATACACGAGGACTTTTCCCGAGACTTCGCGGGTGGTTGCGTAATACAGCGCCGCAGCCACAGGCTCGTTGACAATCCCAATTACGTTCAGCCCGATTGAAGTGGCTGCGTCCATAGTCGCTTTCCTGCGAACCTCGTCAAAGTGCGCCGGAACCGAAACTACCGCATCGCGAATTTCGCCGTGCTCAGCCGAGCAGTCCTGCTTGAGCTTTTTCAGAATCAGCGCGGACAGCTCCACGGCCGTCCAGTCCTTGCCGTCGATGGTCTTGCGGTAATCAGGGTCGCCCATGTGCCGCTTTATCCACCGAACCGACCGCTGAGCATTCAAATGTCTCGAATTAAGCGCCTCGATCCCGACCCGAATAAGCCCGGGGTTCTCTTCGTCGAAGAAAATCGCCGAGGGCGTGAGCCTTTCGCCGTCCGCATTCGGAATAATCTCGGGCTTACCGATAGTATTCAGAATAGCCAATTCCGAGAAGGTCGTTCCAAGGTCTATACCAACTATATTTGCCATCTTGTGCTCCTCGCTATTACCTGGGTCCTCACTTTCGAGACACTGAGAACCGCAACAATCTCACGCAAACAGCTTAACCTGGGCAGCGCGCACCACTTTGAAATTGTCTTCGTCGATAAAGTACTGGTATCCCGGCCGGACAATCCTGGCTATCTTGCCCGATTGTTCGGGATCGTCGCACGGCTCTCGTTCCTTGACCGCCTCGGTGGATTTCTCCTGTCCCCGGTAGAGACTGTTCACTTCGGGCCTGAACTGCTCAACCCCGCTGGACTCCAGGGCGAACACCAGCTCATCCCTTACCTCCCTCAGATGCTCTGCCCCGACATCTCCTTCAGAAAGCTGCTCAATACGACCCTCAATGTTGTCAATACAACGTATCACCCGCAGGCAAAAGGTCCTTATTATGCTCCAGTCATAACCATCCTGGAGCTTTTCCACGCGCTCCTGCTGGTGAGACGCATATTCACGAATAGCTGAGACCTGTTCTGTGAGATCTTTGAGAGCGTTATTGAGCGGCTTTGAGTGGTCGAGAGTCGTCTGCCGGACATTCTGAGCCATCCGCTTGAACTCCTCCATCTGCTGCTCCAAGCTTTCAGTCTTGGCC
>Ga0315288_10004547_pt1 | contig 17681 bp, 23 predicted proteins | sample YL17G11_20_MG_FD_203454 | JGI IMG/M metagenome (GOLD analysis project Ga0315288, IMG submission 203454) | Sediment microbial communities from Yellowstone Lake, YNP, Wyoming, USA - YL17G11_20 | ecosystem: Environmental > Aquatic > Freshwater > Lake > Sediment | place: USA: Wyoming | collected... | reverse complement strand
CGAGAGGAAAATTTCGAAGGGACTGGGGGCGCTGGCAGCCGGCGGCTGGTCAGTCGCCACAGTAAAGGAACCAAAATGGGCGTCCACGCGGGAACCGCCAGGGAAGTCGATAATCATTTCCATATTTCATCTCCGATGAAGAATCTACTTGTAGGCATCTATGATACCTCCATTTGACGATATATCCCTGAAAAGTGACACTTCTCTTGTAAGCTGCTAGATTACTAACAAAAAAACGCGGCCAGGGGACGTCTTATCGCAAAGAGACAACCATCTCTATCATCTCTGAAGCATCTTCCAAAGATTTTCTCATGGAGCATGGTCGGGATCACCACCTGTCTGTGGAGTTCGGCCTGGAAGCCGAGACCAGATCCGTTGTGCCAAGGACGTTTCCTGGATCGTACTGGCTCGGAGTCCAGGTTGCATGATATTCGCTTACATACTATCAGAGAAGAAAAATTGGGGATTGGCAGCATGCTTTTGAATTCAGAGAAACGAAAAAGAGGTTATTCGACCTTGAGAAAACACACTCAAGTAGTTCAACAATGATACCGTTTCCTTTCGGGGCATTGGTTTTTGTATTGCAACTGCTATAATATAATAGTACAATACAGCTTATTATGTACTATAATATTATTACATACAATAATAGGAGTTCTCTATGAAGAATAATAATCATCCTGGCAGATTGCGTGGTCGTATGGTGCGCCGCCATCGTCACTGGCGGGATAGTCTGACGGCCATCATGGAACCTGCGGTGGAAAATCCGGGTGCTACGGAAATTGACGTGGGGCGCCGCTTGCGGGAACTGCGTACGCTAAAGGGATTATCTATCCGTTCACTTGCAGATATGAGCGGCTTGAACTTCAACACTCTTGGCCTGATCGAGAACGAAAAGACATCCCCCAGTGTCAGTACTCTTCAACAACTTGCACAAGCCTTGCAGGTTCCCATCACGGCTTTCTTTAAGACTGAAACCCTCCTGCATCAGGATGTGGTTTACCAGAAGCCCGATCAGCGACCAAAGGCGATGTTTGCCCATGGCGGGCTGGAGGATATGGGGAATGGTTTGACCCTGGGAGAGGGCATACCGCTCTTGCTTACATTGGAGCCGGGTGCAGACAGCGGACCCAACGCGATCGTTCATACCGGGCAGGAATTCGTCTATTGCCTGGATGGTTACTTGACCTATACGGTGGCAGGCAAAGAGTATGCTCTCGAGGTTGGTGACAGTCTGATCTTCGAGGCTCACCTGTCCCACCGCTGGGAAAACAGAGGGAATACCTTATCTCGTTCGGTACTTATCTTGTGCCCAGCGGACGCAAACGACAGCTCGGCTGAACAGCATTTCATGCCCGAGCCGGCTTGACGGCAATTCTTCGATATCGTCTCCGATGTTTTTTTGGAAATCAGGAGGTACGCGATGTCACGCAAATGGTTCTTCCTCGGTTCTTTCATCATATTTCTTACCGCAATGGCTGTTCTGGGGATTTTGACCACATCATCAGCCCAAGCCGAATGCGGTGATCCTACTACGTATTCATCGTGTATTACCTGCCACGAATATCAGGGAGCAGATCCTGTATCTAACAAAGGCGAGTGGCACGAAATCCATACCCGCAATGACTACTGCTGGAATTGCCACGGCGGCAATACACAAGCCCGGGATAAGGACCTGGCGCACGAGGGGATGACAATGCATCCCTTACAAGATATTTACACAGACTGCCACAGATGCCATCCCGACTATGATGCGCGGGCAGCGCAGTTTGCCCCGACTCTGGGTGTCACGCCCGGCAGTTGCGCAACGCCCACGATCATTCCTATTAGCGATATCCCCGGCGAGCCGCCATCTGGCAGTATCAATATACCAACTGACTTGGTTAGTACAACTCCATCTCCGTAACCTTTTTTGGTAATCGGTGCCTGATTGTCGATCCCGACTCTCTTTTTGTTTGGACTGGGTTGGCTGGAACGACATCATGTAAAAAGCTAAATTGCAGACAATTTTGAATGAGAGTTTATGACAGATTTCCTTGGAAGGAGAAGGTGAGTGATGAAAGTAAGAAAACTATCTTTATTATGCCTGTACATGAGTTTGGCATGCTCTTTCCCCATGCTCATATTGTTTTTTATGGCTTCTAACAGGCAAGCGGGATCAACTATCGGTTGGTTCCATCTTATGGAATGCTTTGCGCCGACCCTGATGATTGGATTGGCACTGATTATATATTTTATTCACAAGACGCGAGTCGCCTAATCATTTAGCTGAACGGAGAAACCTATGAAAATTGCAGCAATCACAGATGATGGTAAAACTATCAGCCAGCACTTTGGGCGCGCCCAGTATTACCTGGTAGCCACGGTTAAAAACGGGCAGATCGTCAGCCGTGAATTGCGCGAGAAACTCGGCCATGCCCAATTCGCAAACCAGCCTCACCCCGAGGAAGTTCCTGGCCAACCGCATGGCATGGATGCCGCTTCGCATAATAAGCACTTACAGATGGCCGAAGCCATCGCCGATTGCGAAGCCCTGCTGTGCCGGGGAATGGGCATGGGTGCCTACGAGAGCATGAAAGCACACGGCATCCGGCCAATCGTCACCGATATCGCCTCCATTGACGAGGCCGTGATGGCCTATGTTGAAGGGAATATCGTTGATCAGGTAGAACGCCTGCACTGAGCGAGTCTCATGTTCGATCAGGAGGCAGATATGGTCATCCAGATTAATCAGGAATCATGCGACGGGTGTGGCGTGTGCGTGGAGGCATGCTCCGTTGGAGCAATCCAATTGGTGGATCCGCAGGTCATGATTGACGACGCTCTGTGTACGCAGTGCGAAGCGTGCATAGACGCCTGCCCGAACGGGGCCATCACTGCTCTCTCCGTACCGGCCCGCAGTACGTCAATCATGGCGCTGCCTGCGGCTGAATCCCGCATGGTCCCTGCCCGGGACCAGGTAGCACTGCCGGGAAAGGCAGCCTCTGCCCGCGGTCTTGCGCCGCTGGCTGGAGCCGCGCTGACGTTTCTTGGGCGTGAAATCGCCCCGCGCCTTGCCGATGTGCTGATCGCCGCGCTGGAGCGTAGGCTCGCGCGGCCTACAACGACCTCCATTGCCCCAGCAGCTTCGTCTTCACGGAGTCCCACAGCAAAGAGCAGGGGTGAGCAGAGGCAAGCCCGCTATCGCGGCGGGCGCGCCGCTAATGGAAATCACAAAGAAAGGAGGTGAAGGATATGCCAAGAGGAAATGGAACAGGCCCGATGGGCGCCGGCCCGAGAACCGGGCGCGGCATGGGCTACTGCAGCGGCTATGACCAGCCCGGTTTTGCCAATCAGGCCCCCGGATTTCGAGGCGGGTTTGGCTTTGGACGCGGGGAAACAGGTCGCGGCTGGCGGCATCGCTACTATGCCACCGGCGTCCCGGTCTGGGTAGCGCCCACGCCGGAGCAGGAAACCGCTGACCTTAAGGCCCAGGCCGAGTGGCTGAAAGGGCAGCTCGATGCCATCCAAAAGCGCATCGAGGAACTCACGTCGAAGTAATCCGTACAACGGCGCGGCGCGTGGGCCAGGCAGTTCGAATGTTCCACGCGCCGCTCCGGCAGAACAAGGAGATGTAAATTATGCCTGTTTATACTTATGTATGCAACGCTTGTGGCGAAAAATTTGATCTATTAATAGGAATGACCGCCGAGAAAACAAAACTTGAGTGTAAAAAATGTCACAGCAAAAACATTAAAAAGGTGTTTAGTACGTTTAGTATTGGCAGTTCCAATGGTAAATCCAGTTTTTCTGAATCAAGTTGCCCTACAGGAACTTGCCCAACTCGTTTTTAAAGGAGATGAAACCATGTCAAACCAAAACTTTCGTGGCAGAGGCGGCCAGGGCGGCCGCGGTAAGGGCGGGGGTGGACTGGGACGCGGTCAAGGTGGCCGCGGTCAGGGCGGCGGCAACAAGCCCGGTTCCGGGCCCGCAGGCGACTGTGTTTGCCCCAAGTGCGGGCACAAAGACTCGCATGTGGTCGGTCAGCGCTGCATTGACCGAACTTGTCCCAAGTGCGGGACGAAGATGATTCGCGAGTGAACCCATGAAGATCATCCTGACCACTACTTCCCCGAACATTGACTCTGAGATTGACCCACGCTTCGGGCGTGGTGCATACCTGCTGGTGGTGGATACGGATACCATGCAGGCAGATGCCCATCCCAACCCCGGCGTGAATGCCTCCGGCGGGGCGGGCATCCAGGCCGCCCAATTCGTAACCGACCAGAATGCCGAGGCGGTCATCAGCGGTGATTTTGGCCCGAACGCCTTCAATGCATTACAAGCCGCGGGGATCGCCATGTACCTATATGCCGACTGCCGGACGGCTCGCCAGGCAATTGAACGCTTCCAGGCCGGTCAACTCCAACAGGTCGGCGCGCCCACACAGAGCGGACATCACGGCTGATCCATGCGCATCGCTGTTGCCAGCGGCAAGGGCGGGACCGGCAAGACGACCATCGCCACCAACCTGGCGCTCAGCCTGGCGGCTGGCCATTCCCCTCCGCCGCTTTTCCTGGACTGCGACGTCGAAGCGCCCAATGCCCACCTGTTCCTTAAGCCGATCTTCGAGCAGCGCCAGGATGTTGGGATTCTGATTCCGCGCGTGGACGAAGCCAAGTGCACGCACTGCGGCAAATGTGCCGAAGTCTGCCAGTACCACGCCATCGCTGTGTTGGGCACAAAGACGCTGGTTTTCCCGCAACTGTGTCACGGTTGTGGAAGTTGCACGGCGCTGTGCCCGGAACATGCAATTACCGAAATACCCGACGTGATGGGCGTGGTGGAACGCGGCGTCACGCCGGAAGGCATCTCCTTCGCCCGCGGCGTGCTGGACGTGGGCGAGCCGATGGCCGTGCCGGTCATCCGCCAACTCAAAAAGTGGGTTGTACCGCGCCCGGAGCAGGTTGTGATTGTAGACGCGCCGCCCGGCACCTCCTGCCCGGTCGTTGAATCTATGCGTGGTGCGAATTTCGTGCTGCTGGTCACTGAGCCGACGCCTTTCGGATTGCACGATTTGCGGTTGGCAGTCCATGTTGCGCGTGAATTAAACATCCCTGTCGGCGTGGTTATCAATCGCGATGGTTCGGGGTACGCTGGCGTGGACGAGTTCTGCGTGGCGGAAGATCTCCCGATCCTGATGCGCTTACCATTCGAGCGCACCATTGCCGAAGGAATCGCGCGCGGGCAGACATTGATCAAGATTCACCCGGACTATACAGAACGGTTCCGCCAGATGTTTGCCGACATCGTGGAAAGGATCCGACAGTGAAGCAGCTCGTCATTCTCAGCGGAAAAGGAGGCACCGGCAAAACCAGCGTGGCAGCAGCCTTTGCACACCTGGCTCACGATGGACCGCAGTCTCTACGGGCGGCGCTGGCCGATGCGGATGTCGACGCCGCCAATCTGGAGCTGGTGCTAGAACCTGATCAAACCGAATCACACGATTTTGTCGGTGGCTCGGTGGCAGTGATTGACCCGCAACTCTGCCAGGGGTGCGGAATTTGCGAGCAGGTTTGCCGCTTCAATGCCGTGCTTCCTCCCTCTTTCTCTGGGAGAGGGGCCGGAGGTGAAAGTTATCGCGTAGACCCGATTGCCTGCGAAGGCTGCGCGGCTTGCGTTTACCAGTGCCCGGAAGAGGCCATTCACATGGAACCGCAAACAGCCGGTCAGTGGTACCGCTCGGAAAGCCGCTACGGCCCACTCTTCCATGCTGAACTCAGGCCGGCCCAGGAAAACTCCGGCAAACTCGTCACCTTGGTCAAACAACAGGCGCGCCTGGCCGCGCTGGATGGAGACTACCCGCTCCTAATCGTGGACGGCCCGCCCGGTATCGGCTGCCCGGTGATTTCTTCCGCCTCCGGCGCTGACCTGGCGCTGATTGTCGCCGAACCAACCGCGGCGGGCATCCACGATATGGAACGCGTGCTGCAAACTACTGCGCACTTCCGCGTGCCGGCGCTAGTGTGCATCAACAAAGCCGACATCTACCCCGAAGGCGCGGAGCAAATTGAAGCCTACTGCCGCGAGCGCGGAATCGAAATCGTTGGCCGCATTCCTTTTGACGAGTCAGTGACAGACGCGATGGTGTGCGGCGAGCCGGTGACGGCGTATTGCCCCGAGTCGCCTGCCAGCCGAGCACTGGTTGAAATCTGGCTGCGGGTGATCGCGCAACTATTCCCGTCAGGAGAATCAGCCAATGCTCGAAATTGACATTCCAGGTTATCGGTTCTTGCGCTTGCGCCATCTGGTGATGGACTACAACGGAACACTGGCGCAAAATGGAACATTGTTGGCCGGGGTCACGCCGCGCCTCGAGCAACTGGCCGAGTCATTGCGTTTGCACGTGGTAACGGCGGATACATTTGGCCAGGCAAAAGCCAATTTGGCTACCTTGCCTTGCGAAGTGGTGATCTTGCCAGCAGAGAACCAGGCGCAGGGTAAGCTGGCCTACGTCGAAAGCCTGGGCCGAGATCAAGTTGCGGCGATTGGTAATGGCCGTAACGACCGGCTGATGTTGGCGGCCGCCGCGCTGGGGATCGCCGTGGTGCAGGAAGAAGGCGCAGCAACCGAGACCCTATCGGCTGCTGACGTGGTCATGTCAGACATCCGGTCGGCGCTGGATATGCTCCTTTTTCCCAAACGCCTGATTGCCACACTGCGCTCTTGAGAGGAACTGATGAAATCATCCGATTTGCTACGCACAGTGATTTTGGCCGAACTCTCCACGGTGATTGACCCTGAAACCGGTGTTGACGTGGTGCGCATGCGCCTGATCGAAGATTTGACCGTTGATGAGAAAGGATATGTGTCCTATAAATTCCGCCCGTCATCGCCGTTCTGCCCGATTGCTGTGCCGCTCTCGATGGATATCCAACACGCGGTGGCAAAAGTGAAAGGCGTGACCGGACAGACTGTCGAGGTGGTTGATTTTGCCCTGGCTGAACAATTGAACGAATGGTTGAAAAATTATCAAAAGACTCTTAAGGAGTGAAATTGGCAGCCTGAGCCGGCTGTTTGGATTTTCTGGACGGAACAAGCAGGTGCCCCATGGATATCACCCACCATTATTCGCATATTTTCCGAACGCTAGGTCATCCAGAGTGTTTGCATCTCTTGGAAATCCTGGCGCGTGGTCCAGCCTGCGTGTGCGATTTGATCAGGCTGACCGGCAAACGCCAGCCGTACATCTCGCAGCAACTAATCGCATTACGCCATGCCGACCTGGTCACTGCCGAGCGACAGGGCCGGAACATTTTATACCGGTTGAATTACAGAAGACTGGAAGAGCTGGAGCGGATTATTTCGGCGTTGTTGCAGCAAATTCATAATACCTGATTGGAATTGACATGTACAATAAAACATTTTGCTGTCGTTGTATCGATTGTTGTCTATGTATGCAAGGCTGCGCGCCATGGGGCGCACGCCCGCCGCCGCAGTTGTCATGTATATGACATCTAAAACCTGCACCTCTGCGGTGCAGGAATAAAATCTACCATTGGTTCCTTTTCTTCCTTTCGGAGGTGAGTTATGTCAGGCAATACTTCAAAGACTTGGTGGCGCGGCCAGATTCCGACCGCGGTACTACTGCTCATCATGGTGGTCATTGCCGTCTGGGCGCTGGCTGGCAATATCGGCGCGGCGCAGGGCGTTTCCCCCATGACAACGGTGAAAGGCATTGTGCTCGTAGTGATCGGCTTTTTTGCTGGCGTGCTGGGCGGATTAATTGGCACGGGTGGGTGCAGCGTGATGCTTCCCATCATCCACTTTTGGATGGGGTACCCAGCGCCGATTGCCGTCGGCACCACCCTGTTTGCCGTAATCTTTACCGCCCTCTCCGGCGCATACGGCCACTTGATCCGGCGCAACGTGGACAAGCGCGCCTTCCTGTGGCTGGGCGGCGGCGGTATTGTGGGTGTGGTGCTCGGATCGTGGCTGTTCACGCTGCTCTTGGAGCAGACCAAACTGCTCGGCTTGATCCTGGGCCTGATCTTCCTGTGGCCGGCGATCCGCATGGTGTACGAGGGCGCGGCGCAATGCACTATGCCCCATCGCGAAGGCGCGTCCATCACCGGCTCCGGCTGGGGGATGGGCATCTTCGGATTTGTGGTGGGCATCGCCACGGGCGTGGCAGGCGTTGGCGGCGGATATGCCCTGGTGCCGGGATTGATCTACCTGTTCGGCGCGCCGGTTTACATTACGATGGGCACTTCGCTGGCGACCATGATTCCCCTGGCTGTTACCGGCGGCGGGATCAAACTGGCGCAGGGCTTTGTGGATCTGCCCACTGGACTGCTGCTGGCAGCCGGGACCATCGTCGGCGCGCAGGTCGGCGCGGCGTTCATCAAACGCATCAAACCAGCTACGCTGAAACTGATCTTCGGCGTGTACTTCCTGTACGTGGCCGTCAAGTTCGTCACAGCTTACTTCGGGATCATGATCTGGTGAGTTAACGTGAAGACCTGGGTTGGCATTCCTCTGGGGTGCCAACCCAGGAAAATCAAGCCTGATTCTCAACGAATTACATTGGAAGGAGAAAACCTTGTTATCCAAAGGCCAGATTTTAGAAGCTTTATCCCACGTGAATGATCCCGAACTGCACCGCAGCCTGACCGACTTGAAGATGGTGCGCGACTTGCAGGTGCGCGGCGGCAAGGTAAAAGTCACCATTACCTTGACGGTGCCCAACTGCCCGCTCAAAGATCAGATCGAATCCGACGTACGAGCCGCCATCGCCGCTTTGCCGGAGGTCAAACAGGTTTCTGTTAAACTGACTTCCATGACCGACGAGGAACGTAAAGCCCTCTTCGGCGAGCCGAAAGAGGGGGCCGCAGCCCAGTACAACCACATCAATCGCGTGGTGGCAGTGATGAGCGGCAAAGGCGGTGTCGGGAAATCCCTGGTCACTGGCCTGCTGGCGACTGCGCTGGCTCGTGAGGGCTATCAGGTGGGCGTGCTGGACGCCGACATTACCGGCCCCAGTATTCCCATGTTGTTTGGATTGCATAGGCCGGTAGAACCCGGCCCGGTTGGCATACGGCCATTACAGAGCCGGACTGGGATTAAGGTTATTTCTATGAATTTCTTGCTGGCGAGCGAGGATCAGCCGGTCATCTGGCGCGGCCCGCTGATCGGCAAAGCGATCACCCAACTCTGGGGCGATGTGATGTGGGGCGACCTGGATTACCTGCTGGTTGATTTGCCGCCAGGCACTTCGGATGCCTCCCTGACGACCATGCAGTCGCTGCCGGTCAATGGGATCGTGATGGTCACGACCCCACAAAGCCTGGCGGTGATGATCGTTCGTAAGGCCGTGCACATGGCGCAAGTTGTCAAGATACCCATCCTTGGCGTCGTGGAGAATATGGCTTACTTCGTCTGCCCGGATACCGGCAAGCAGCATCTCATCTTTGGCCCCAGCCACGTCTCCGAGGTCATGTTGACTGCCAGCGCGCCGCTGCTGGCGCAACTGCCGATTGACCCGCAGGTGGCTACCCTGTGCGACGCAGGAAAAGTTGAAACGGTAACCCTGGCAGAAACCCCGGCGCTGCTGAAAGCCTTTATCGAGGCAGTGCCTGTGGCGGAGCGCCGTGCTACCTGAAAGACAGCAAAAGATGTACCACGTTTCACCAGGAGAAGGAAATGAATCCTAAAGTAAAGATCGGAATTATTATTTGCAACCGCTATCGAACCTGCGCCGGCGGTAAATGCCTGCGGGCGATGAGGAACAAGGAAGGTGCATTCGCCCAATACGTCGATTCAGATGTTGAACTGGTAGGCTACACCACTTGTGACGGTTGCCCGGGCGGTAACGTCGAATATACTGGAGAAGAAATGGTGGAGAATGGGGCGCAAGTGATCCACTTAGCCACCGGACTGCTGGTTGGTTATCCCCCCTGCCCTTATATCCATACCTTCAAAACTTTCCTTGAAGAACGCTATGGAGTTAAGGTTATCGTTGGCACGCATCCTATCCCCAATAATTACCTGGATCTGCACACGAGTCTGGGGACGTGGGAAGAGGCTGAATGGCAGCCGCTTTTAGAGCCAACGATGGCGGATGAAGCTACCCGAAAGGCTTATGACTGAGTGTAAAGATGAATTACGTCTTTGGTCCCGTCCCTTCCCGCCGACTGGGTCAATCCCTGGGGATTGACACTATTCCGCTCAAGACTTGCAACTGGAACTGCGTCTACTGCCAGTTGGGGCGAAGCGTGCCGCTGACCAGCGAGCGACGCGAATATTTCCCACGTGCCGACATCTTGGCCGAGGTCGAGCAGGTGTTGGCGGCGCATCAGACGGGCGAGATTGACTGGGTGACCTTCGTTGGTTCCGGCGAGCCGACCTTGTACAGCGGCCTGGGCTGGCTGATTCGGCAGGTCAAGGTACTGACCAGCTTGCCGGTGGCGGTCATCACGAATGGCTCGCTGCTCTATCTGCCCGAAGTACGCGATGAACTCTCCGCCGCGGATGCCGTAATGCCCACCCTGGATGCCGGGAATGCCTGGCTGTACCGCCAGATCAACCGGGCCGGGCCGCGCTTCACCTTTGACCGGCTGGTCGAGGGGCTGTGTCTATTCCGCCAGACCTATCCCGGCAAACTGTGGATCGAACTCATGTTGATCCATGGGATGAACGATACGGAAGAATCCCTTCAGGAACTTGCTCTCATACTCAATCATATCCAGCCTGACCAGGTGCATATCACCCTGCCGGTACGCCCACCAGCCGAGGCGTGGGTGCGGCCATCAGATGAAACTGGCCTGCAGCGCGCCGAGGAAATCCTGGGGAAGATCGTTCCTCTCAGCATCCCGGCTGCCTCGGAGGCGCAGGTGGTGCGCGTGGTAGACCTGACGGAAACGATTTTGAGTGTGGTCACCCGGCACCCCATGCGCGAAGAAGAATTATTGATTCTGCTTGTCCGCTGGTCGGCTGAGGAGGTGCGCGCCGCGCTCGAAGATCTGCAGAGCAGGCACAAGATCCAGACAGTGGAGCGGGATGGGCGTTCCTTCTGGAGCGCGGCTGCCGCACACTATCCTACAAAATAGAGGCAGCCAAATGCACGAATTGTCTGTCACCGAATCCATCCTGGAGATCGCCCTGCGCCATGCGCAGCAGGCAGGAGCAACGCGCGTCACCAACCTGTACTTGGTCATTGGTCAACTCTCCTCCATTGTGGATGATTCGGTACAGTTTTACTGGGACATCATCGCCAAAGACACTCCTGCCGAAGGAGCCTGCCTGCACTTCCGGCGCATCCCGGCAGAATTCCTCTGCTTGGATTGTAAACACCGCTATGCTCCTGGCGACGAAATCCTGGCTTGCCCCAATTGCCAGAGCGTGCGAATAAAGGTCACAGCCGGTGACGAGTTTCGTCTAGAATCCATTGATGTTGAAACGGCTGGCTTGCCTGCTCACCCTTTACCGGAGACATAACATGCCGCAAAACATTCTTGTTGTTGAGAAAATCCTGAATGCCAACGACCGCCTGGCCGAGGAGAACCACCTCAAGCTGGACGCGGCCGGAGTATTCGCGATCAATATCATGGCCTCGCCCGGCGCGGGCAAGACGTCCCTCATCGAGCAGACCCTGCCGCGCCTGGCCGAACACCTGCGTGTGGGCGTCGTGGACGGTGACATTGCCACAACCCTCGATGCCGACCGCGCCGCAGCAGCCGGCGCTTCCCAAACCGTTCAAATCAACACCGGCGGCCAGTGCCATCTGGACGCGGTCATGCTCCAGCAAGCGTTCAATCAACTTGACCTCTCAAAGGTTGACCTGCTGATTGTCGAGAACGTGGGCAACCTGATCTGCCCGGCGAATTTCCTGCTCGGCACGCACAAGTCCGTTCTAGTAGCCTCCACCCCGGAAGGCGACGACAAGCCCTATAAATACCCCGGCATTTACCGCGGCGTAGATATATTGGTTATCAACAAGGTTGACCTGCTCCCTTACCTCTCATTCAAAATGGATCACTTCCAGCGCGGAGTGGAAGCGCTTAACCCTGGCTTGGTCACGTTCCCGCTCTCATGCCGGACGGGCGAAGGCTTAGATGCCTGGGCAGAATGGCTCCTCGGGCAGGTAAATCAGCACAGAGAAAGGTAGACAACGTGTGTCTGGAAAGATCTTTGATGTTTCTGAGCGCAGCGGAAGGACATTATCCAAGAAAGGCAGGCAACCATGATCCCCGGTGAAATCCTGGATATCCAGGCCCGACTCTGCCAGGCGATGGGACACCCTTCCCGCTTGAAGACCGTTCACAGCCTGCGCGTGGGTGAGAAGAGCGTCAGTGAGTTGGCCGAATTGACCGGTTCCACGCGGGGCACCGTATCTCGCCAATTGGGAATCTTGCGCGGCGTGGGTATCCCCCTCCGGAGAGCACAGCGAGATTATTGAGTATGAAATCCTTACGAGAGGAAACTTATGATATTGACATGGATTATCGGCTTCAGCTTCCTGGGTAGTGTTGGGGCGATCTTGTTGGCAGGCAGTTACCTGCTTTTTCCGGAACGGGTTCAGCAAACCATCGTTCCATGCCTGATCAGTTATGCGACGGGTACCCTCTTGGGGGCGGCCTTTTTGGGGCTGCTCCCCCATGCCATGAGCCAAGCCCAGCCCGCGCCTGTTCTCACCATCGTGTTGGCGGGGATTATTGGCTTTTTTGTCCTCGAAAAGATCGTGGTATGGCGTCATTGTCACGATGCAGAATGTGAAGCGCACGGGCGCGCCGGTCCCCTTGTCCTTGTTGGAGACGCCTTTCATAATTTTGTAGACGGTGTCGCTATCGCGGCTGCCTTTATCGCCTCCTTTCCTGTGGGAATTGCGACTGGGCTGGCTATCCTGGCCCACGAGTTACCTCAAGAGGTGGGCGATTTTGCCATCCTGTTAGAGAGCGGATACACGCGGCGTCAAGCGTTTCTGTACAATATCCTGTCGGGCCTGAGCACATTTCCAGGAGCGCTGTTGGCTTACTTCTTTCTGACAGTAACGCAGAGGTTGACCCCTTACGTTATGGCCGTCTCGGCGGCAAGTTTTATTTACATCGCGATTGCTGATTTGATCCCGGGTCTTCACCACCGATCTGAGTGGAAACAGGCCATTCTACAGTTATTCTTTATCCTGGCAGGCATTGGTACGATTGCATTGTTTCATATGGGAAACAAATAGTCGAGAGAAATGACAAACCCAATCCTGGATTCTGACAAGGCGATTCAAAACAAAGGGTTGAGGGCCGTATCTGATCTGCCAACGGGCGGGCGCGGAGTGGTGCGCCAATTGCGCGGCGGACATGAGTTCACCGGGCGGCTGGTCACGATGGGATTCACACCTGGAGTGGAGATTACGATTGCGCGAAATGACGGCCATGGCCCGATTCTGGTAGTCGCCCGCGGCGCGCGCGTGGCGCTGGGGCACGGTGAAGCCACCAGAATTCTGGTCGAGTTGGTAGCCAAAAGCGAAGATCCGAACCAGGTGCGCGAGATTCCCACTGTTTCCATGCCTGGCGAAAAGCCGATCGTGGTTGCCCTGGCCGGCCAGCCGAATGCGGGCAAGTCCACAGTTTTCAACCTGCTCACTGGCCTCTCTCAGCACGTGGGTAACTGGCCGGGCAAAACTATCGAGCAGAAAACCGGCTTTCATCATACCGAGCAGTTGACGCTCAAATTGGTGGATTTACCGGGCACATACAGCCTGACCGCGAATTCACTGGAAGAGCGCATCGCGCGTGACTTTATCCTGCGTGAACAGCCCGACCTGATCGTTATCATTGCCAATGCAGCCTGCCTGGATCGTCACCTTTACTTACTAAGCGAACTGCTGGCCTTGCCCGCGCCGGTGGTATTGGGATTGAACATGATGGATGTGGCAGAGCAGCAGGGCCTCCAGATTGATGTGCGCGCATTGGAAACTGCTCTGGGCTTTCCGGTGGTGCCAATGGTGGCTTCCCGAAACCAGGGCGTACGCGAACTGGTGCAGGCCATCAAGAAAGTCATCTCGCAGCCAACTATCCCTGCGCCCAACCGTCCGGAAATCCGGCCTGATCACAAAGCCGTGCTGGAGCAGGTATGCCAGTTGCTGGCCGATCACGTTCCAGCGCCTTACCCGCCGGACTGGGTGGCGCTCAAACTCCTGGAGGGTGATGCCGAGATTACCGAAATGATCCACACCCGTCTGGATACGGCGGCGTGGGAGCCGTTGCACAACATCCTCAAGGCTCACGAAGATGCCGTTCTAGCAATTGTCGGCGGGCGATATGCCTGGATCGAGCGGATTGTGCGGGCCGCAGTCGCTCAGCCCCGCGTGGGCCAAATCACCCTGACAGAACGGCTGGATCGCCTGGCCACGCATCCGGTCTGGGGAATATTCATCTTATTGGGTATTCTGGGCGTGGCGTTTGGTCTCACTTTCAGCGTGGGCGTCCCATTTCAACGCAGTCTGGATACCTATCTGGTACAGGCCTTCGCCGGATGGGCACACGCAGCCCTGGCCGGAGCGCCGTGGTGGCTCAGCGGCTTGCTGGTGGACGGTATTTGGGCCGGCGCCGGTATGGTGCTGACGTTTGTGCCGGTATTGGCAATCTTCTTTGCAGTGTTGGGCTTGTTGGAAGACACCGGCTACATGGCACGCGCCGCATATGTTACTGACCGGTACATGCACATGATGGGTTTACACGGCAAATCCTTCCTGCCGCTTTGCCTGGGGATGGGCTGCAACGTGCCGGGTGTGCTGTGTACGCGCACCATCGAGTCGCCGCGCGCCCGACTGCTCACTATTCTGCTCACGCCGCTGGTTCCCTGCGCCGCCCGGCTGGCCGTGCTGGCGGTCCTCGCGCCCATCTTTTTTGGATCATCTGCGATTTGGGCCGCCCTCGGTGTTTTGACCCTGAACTTGCTGCTGCTTATCGGCCTGGGCTACGGCTTGCACGAACTGGTGCTGGGCGGCGAGCATGTGGCTTTTATCATGGAGTTGCCGCTCTACCACTTGCCCAATGGACGCACGATCGGCATCTCAGTCTGGCAACATTTACTGGAGTTTGTCAAAAAAGCCGGAACGGTGATTGTGGTCATGTCTGCCTTGATCTGGGCTCTCTCCTATTTGCCCGCAGGTGATCTGCAAAGCGGTTACCTGTCCCATCTCGGGCACTGGTTATCCCCCCTGGGAAACGCGCTGGGCTTGGACTGGCGCATGTTGGTCGCCCTGCTGACCAGCGTGGTGGCCAGGGAGAATACACTGGCCACCTTGAGCGTGCTATATCCAACTGGAACGGCAGGGGGCGGCCTGACCACTGCGCTGGCGCACGCAATCACACCAGCCGCCGCGCTGGCATTCCTGGTTATCCAAATGACATTTATTCCATGCGTGGCGACGATGGCAGCGATCAAACAGGAAACCGGTTCGTGGAAATGGCCAGCTTTCAGCGTAGGTTTGCTGCTGGTCATCTCGTTCGGTGCAGCGGTCATCGTTTACCAATTGGCCCGAGTGATGGGCTGGGGAGTGTGAGATGTCGCAACGGTCTATTTTCGAAATCCAGTCTGATCTTTGTCGGTGCATGTCCAGCGCCATACGGATCGAAATCAGCCACGTTTAAAGACTATTTCTTCTTCAAGATAATGCGAGCGTCCACCACTTTCAGGCCTTTGCCTCGCTCGTATACCAGAACCGGGTTGGCATCCGTCTCGGCGATTTCATCAGCCAGGTCAGAAACCATGATCCCGAAACGGTAGAGCACATCCGTCAGCGCAGCGCTGTCACGCGGCGCTTCGCCACGCACACCTGCCAGCACCGGTGCGCCGCGGATTTCGGTCAACATGCGCTCAATCTGCTGCTTGTTCACCGGTGCAACGCGGAAAGTGACATCCTTGAGCACTTCGACGAAGATTCCACCCAGACCGAACATCACGGTTGGGCCAAAGGTCGGATCGTTCACCGACCCGACAATGACCTCGGTACCCCAGGGAGCCATCTCCTGGACAGCGATGCCGTGGATATTGGCATCGGCTTTGTACTTCTTGCAATTCGCCAGGATGGTTTGGTAAGCCTCCCGGGCCGCGGCATCATCTTCAATGTTGACTTTCACTCCCCCGGCATCGGACTTGTGGATAATATCCGGTGAGACAACCTTCATCACCACCGGGAAACCAACCTTCTTCGCCAGCTTAACAGCCTCGTCTTCTGACTTCGCCAACTGGGTCTTGGCGATCGGTAGACCATAGGCCTCGAAGATTTGTTTGGCCTCGATTTCAGTCAAGGCCAGGCGGTCATCCGCGCGCGCCCCGGCAATGACAGTGCGGGCTTTCTTGGCACGCGCCGGGTCCGACTCGACCGTCGTCTTATCCAGCATGTTGCGGATGGCGTTGTACTCGCTCAAGGCAGCCATCGCATTCATCGCCTGATCCGGGGGACCGTAAGCCGGAATACCGTTCTCCACCAACCATTGCATGGCTTTGTCACAACGCGTTCCTCCGACCATGGAGACGGCCACCGGACGGTCTTTGACGCCGCCGGCATCGTCAATGGCTTTCTTGATGGCTTGAGCAATTTCCAGCGGATTGGTTATAGCGGTTTCACAATAAAGCGCCACCAGACCATCGGTCCAGGGATGAGTGTAAGCAAACTTGACTGATTCGTAATACCAATCGTAGCCAGCCATACCGGTCAGGTCCACCGGATTCTTGGCCGAACCGTAATCCGGCATATGTTTCTTGAGTTCGGCTTGTACGTCCTCGGGCGCAAAACGCAGCGGGACGCCGAAACGCTCCGCTGCGTCGGTCGCCAAAACGCCTACACCGCCACCGTTGGTAATGAGCAGCAGGTTATTACCCTTCAACGGGGGCTGGAGCGAAAGCGCCAAGGTACGGTCGAACAGGTTGTTGAGATCCGAGGCTTGCACCACACCTGCCTGCTGGAACGCCGCTCCATAGACTTTTGTTGCGCCGGCCAGTGAGCCGGTGTGCGAAGCGGCGGCCACCGCCCCGTGCACTGAGACACCCGCCTTGAGGGCAATGATGGGCTTCCTGGTTTTGCGTGCGGCTTCGATGAACTTCCGGCCGTCCTTGAGGCCCTCGATGTAAAGGCAAATGCAGGAGGTATTCTCATCCTCATCCAACCACTCGATCAGGTCGGCGAAGTCCACGTCGGCCATGTTGCCGATGGAAATCATCTTGTCGAAGCCCACCTTACGGGTATAGGTGATGGCGTCCATCGCAATCAACAACGCACCAGACTGGGTGATCAGGGTAGCCTTGCCGTTGAACGGCAGGAACGGAGCGAACGAGGCATTCAGCATGTCCGAATTCGAGAGTGTCCCGACGATATTCGGGCCAAGCACACACATCTTATAACGGCGAGCAATGCCGACCAGTTCGTCTTCCAGATCGCGGCGTCCCACCTCGCTAAAGCCGGAAGTGATGACGCTCAGAGCCTTGATACCTTTCTGGCCGCATTCCTCGGACACCTGCACCACAAATTTTACCGGCACAGTAATGATCGCCAGGTCAACACTTTCCGGCAAGGCCGCCACAGAAGAGATCACCGGCAGACTCAAGATTTCGGTCGCCGTCGGATTGATCGGGTAAATCTTGCCTTTGTAACCACCTTTGATCAGGTTTTCAAGCACGGTGTAACCAATTTTCCCCGGCTGAGA
>Ga0315288_10004544_pt1 | contig 17683 bp, 11 predicted proteins | sample YL17G11_20_MG_FD_203454 | JGI IMG/M metagenome (GOLD analysis project Ga0315288, IMG submission 203454) | Sediment microbial communities from Yellowstone Lake, YNP, Wyoming, USA - YL17G11_20 | ecosystem: Environmental > Aquatic > Freshwater > Lake > Sediment | place: USA: Wyoming | collected... | reverse complement strand
CCCGGCTATCGCATGATTGCCAAAGAGGAGTACTTGGCCTTCATCTGGAGACTCTGGCTGTGATCGTGCTGCTGATTCTGTTGGCGCTCTGCGGCGAAGCGTGGGCCCAGGCCGGAGCCCGCATCGAAGTGCGGCTCCCGCCTGTGACGGCGGTAGTAACCCTCTGGCCCGGCAACGAATCGCAGCGCACGGATGCCGGCGGCCGCGTGGCATTCGATGGCCTGGCCGCGGGAAGATACCGGCTGGAGATCTCTGCCGCGGGATTTGCCGCGCGCGATACTACGCTTCAAATGGCAAACGGCGAGCGCGTCTCTCTGGTCATCTTTCTTGAGCCTTTGGCGGTCACGCTGCCCGAAGTCACCGTGGAGACCGCGCGGGCCGGCGAATCTCCCCGCTCGTTCAATCGCCGCGAGATCGAGGTCAGCTCGGCGCGCAGCCTGCCTGATTTTCTGCGGGACGCCGCCGGGCTCGAGCTGAGAAGCGACGGAGCGGCGGGAGGAGTCCAGACACTTCGCATCGGCGGTTCCCAACCTGAGCACGTTCTCGTTTTGGTGGACGGCCGCCGGCTCCAACACGCGGGCACCGGCGAGGCCGATTTGTCGGCGGTTCCCCTCGAATGGGTCGAATCGGTGGAGATCACGCGCGGCGGCAGTCCCGAATTTGGCGGCGAGGCCATCGGCGGGATTCTGCGCATCACCACGCGCAACGGCGAGCAGAGCGACTTGGCCGCCGACGTGGAGTACCGTCCCATCTGCACGCGGGTAAGCTGTCTGCGCTCTGACCATTTCGGCTCGGTGTTCACGTTGCTCTCGTTGACACGAACGCAGGGCCCGGGCGACTTCAAGTACACTGTTACCGAGGATGACGGAACTGGCCCATTTACGGTGGATTTAGGCAGGACTTTCCGGCGCACGAATTCGGCCGTGGCGCGAGACCAGCTCCTTGCCAAAATCCGTGCTCCTCTCCGTGATGTCGGGGTGCTGGAGTTGAGCGGCACTCTCGACCGCGCCGACCGCGGCATGCCCGGCTATCTGGCGCCGCAACTCACACCACTCGCGCGCCAGAACACGCGGCAGGAAGCCTTCAACACCAGATTCGTACGCGACCGGAAATCGCATTCGCTGGAGACGCGAGCGTCCTACCAGCGCGACCGCCGTGATTACTCCGATCCCGCACCATTTGCTCTCGTTCCGCAGAGCTGCGAATCGAGCGATCAATGGGATATCGAGAGTCGAGCCGGCTTCATCCGCGGAAGGGCCGCGCTCTTCGGCGGCGCGCAAGCCGGGGCTGAGATGCTGTCCAGCGAATCCATCGCCGACGGCCGAGCCGCGCGGAATCGCACCACAGCATGGACTCGGCTGCGCTGGAACGCGCTCTCCAACCGAACCTCGGGCGTGTCCGTCACCGCCTGCCCCGCTCTGCGATGGGAACAGTTTGACAACGAGCATGTGTTGTTGCCCAGCGCGACGCTGGCACTGGATCTGGTGCGGCGTGTCCGCCTCGGAGCGGAAGCCACGTGGGGTCGTTCCTACCACGCGCCCTCCTTGTATTCTCTCTTCTGGCTCGACGATCAGGTGGCGCAGGGGAATCCGGACCTTCGTCCCGAGCTTTCTCAGGAGATCACGGGCAGGCTCCACGCGGAAACCTCATCAATAAATGCTTCCCGCGCCGAGCTGTCCGTGTCCGAGCAGCGAGTCGAGGACCTCATCTTCTGGCGGCGGACGTTCGACAACCGCTGGAAACCGTTCAACCTCAAGAGAGCGCACATCCGGACGCTCGATCTGTCCGCCGAACAGGCGCTATGGAGAGAGTGTGTGAAAGTCTCCGGCGGCGCGAATTGGACGGAAGCGCGCGATGCCACCGATGACCGGAATACGGGCGGCAAGTACCTCACGTTTCGAGCGCCGCGGTCGCAACGGCTCGGCGTCGAATTCCGCGTGCGCGGCTTCGATCTGCTGGCCCGCATGCGCTGGGTGTCGGCGCGGCCCGTGCTGGAGACCAATTCCAAGTGGCTTCAGGCCTATCGGATACTGGATCTTCGATTGTCGTTTGCTCTGCGCACCAAGCGCGCCCAGATCGAACCCGCTATCGGCGTGGACAACGCGCTGGATGAGGACTATCGCCTGATCCGTTTCGCTCCCATGCCCAAGCGGCAGTGGTTCATCGCGGTCCGGATTGTGCGAATGTAAGGAGTAGTGAGTTGCCTTTGCGTTTCATGCTCATGCTGCTTCTGCTCGCCGGCCGGTGCTGGGCCGATACGCGGCTCTTCGTGGTTCAGTACAATGACGAGTCTCTGGGGCGAATTGATCTTGCCGGCGGCGCCGTCAATGCCCATGTGCTGGACTTGGGCTACGGCTGCAATGAGATCATCGCTCTCGGATCGCGGCTCTATGTGACGAATTCACTCATCAACACCGTGCAGGAGATTGATGCGGAAAACCAAATCACTCTGCGCGACATTCCCATGACCGGCGGTGTCAATCCGTACTCTCTGACGGCGCTGAACGACGACACGCTGGCGGTGACGAACTTCGTCACCAACAACGTGCTTCTTCTGCGCATCTCGGATGGGCAGATCGCGGGAAATGTTTCCGTGGGGCTTGCACCCGAAGGGATTCTGGCGCATGGCGACCGGTTGTACGTGTGCCTCACCCGCTACTCGGCGCAGGGCTACGGGCCGGGACGCGTGATGATCTACGACCGCAGCACGCTGACGCTATTAGACAGTCTGCAGGTCGGAGTGAACCCGCAGTTTGCGGCCGTGGATGACCGCGACCGCCTGCATGTCGTGTGCACCGGCAACTACATGGACGTACCGGGGGAAATCCATGTGTTCCATCTGACGACCCGGGAGAGTGTGGGCGTGGTTTCTGTGGGCGGTGCACCCAGCGTCGTCAGCTTCGGTGGGGGATGGGCATTCGCTGCAGCCGGCGGATGGGCGGGAACAGGGCAGGTATTCCGCTACCGGCTGAACGATCTCGCTGTGCTGAACGGCGCAACCAATCCCATCCAAACCGGCGTTGGCGCAACCGATGTCGTGGCTATGCCGGATGGATCATTTTTCGTGAGCTGTGCACTGGCTGATGCGGTGGAGTATCGCTCCGCCGATGGGACTCTTCTCGCGTCCTATCCGATGGGGGCCGGGCCGGGCTGCATGGCACTCTACGAGTCAGCATCGGCGACTCCGCCGGGCCGCGTTTCCCCCGTGCAGTCGGCAACACTTGCGGAGGCGTTTCCCAACCCCTTCAACAGTGCTGTCCGGCTGCGCTTGTCCGCTCCCGCTCTACGTCCATCTAATATCACAATTTACAATTGTATAGGTCAGATGGTGGAGACGCTCGGTGTCCCTGCCGGTTCGGCGGAAGCATGGTGGAATCCCGCGGCGGGTGATGCAAACCGCTTTTCTACAGGAGCTTATTTCGCCATCTGGGATGGCGGTGGGGGCGGAATGCCGCTAAGGTTGCTGTATGTTAAGTAGGGTCCCACAGCCGGGTCGAAGGGTTCGACCCGGTTGCTATTTTTGTGAGAATATTGTATCTTAAAGTTTCGATTTGACGCAGAGACCACGCACTTTCATGCCGCCTAAAAAGCGTCTTTTGTCCGGCATGCGCCCCACCGGAAAGCTCCATCTGGGCAACTACGTGGGTGCGCTGGAAAACTGGATCAAGCTGCAGGACGAGTTCGAAAGCTACCACTTCGTGGCCGACTGGCACACGCTGACCACCGATCCGGAGCACACCGGGATCATCCCCGAGAACACGCGGGAAATGGTCACCGATTGGCTGGCCGCCGGGCTGGACGCTCAGAAGAGTCCGCTCTTTGTTCAGTCGCAGATCAAACAGCATGCCGAGCTGCACCTCATTTTCTCCATGCTCATCACGACGGCGCGACTGGAACGCAATCCCACGCTGAAAGAGCAGGTGCGCGACCTCGATCTGGAAACGCGCATGACCTACGGCCATTTGGGTTATCCCGTGCTGCAGGCGGCGGATATTCTCATGTACAAGGGGGAAGTGGTTCCCGTCGGCGAGGATCAGTTGCCGCATATCGAGATGGCCCGCGAAATCGCGCGCCGCTTCAATCACATCTATTCTCCCCGGCGGCCCGTGTTCCCTGAACCGGAAGGAAGGCTCTCCCAGTTTCCCCGCTTGCCCGGGCTCGACGGAAATCGCATGTCGAAGTCGCTGGGCAACACCATCCTGCTTTCCGATCCGCCCGACGAGATCGGCAGGAAAATGCGCACCGCCGTGACCGATCCGCAGAAAATCCGTCGCGGCGATCCGGGGCGGCCCGACATCTGCCTGGTCTTCACCTACCACAAGCGCTTCACTCCTCAAGGCGTGGCCGAGATCCGCTCCGGCTGCGAAAGCGGCGCGCTCGGCTGCGTGGAGTGCAAGCGGCGTTGCGCCGACAGCATTATCGCGCATTTGGCTCCCGCCCGTGAGCGGCGGCTCCGCCTCGAACAACGCCCGCAAGAGGTCACCGAAGTTTTGCGCGACGGGAACGCGCGTGCGCGTGAGGTGGCCGCGAGTACGATGAATGAAGTGCGCGAAGCGATGGGATTCGGATGAGCGTCTGGCAAGTCAAACTCCCTCGCTTTGAAGGTCCACTGGATCTCCTCCTGTTTCTGGTGAGCCGGCAGGAGTACGACATCATGGACCTGCCCATGGCCGAGATCACCGAATCGTATCTGGCGGTGATGGACTCCCTGGGCGTGGAGAACCTCGAGGACGCGGGCGACTACCTGCTCATGGCGGCGACACTCCTGGCCATCAAGGTGAAGATGATGTTGCCGCGTCCCAAGCCGGAAGAAGCCGAGGAAATCGAAGATCCGCGGCGCGAGCTGGCCCAGCGGCTCCTGCTCTATCAGAAGGCCAAGGAGGAAGCCGAGCGCTTGGGCGGCTACGAAAACGTGATGCTCGAACGTTGGGAGCTCGGCCGTTCGGCGAAGCCGCGCGCCGCGGAGCCTAGCCTCGACGAACTTCTGCTGCCCATGACCTTGTACGATCTGACGCGCGCACTCGAAGACGTGCTCGCTCGCCACGAGGATCGCCCCGCGCATCAAGTGCAGCTCGACAAGATCAGTCTGGAGCAGCGCATTCACTGGGTGCTGGATGTGCTGCAAAGGCTCGAGCGCTTCGGACTTCTCAAACAGCTTCAAACGGAACGCGAGCGCATGGTCTGGGTAGTCACCCTGCTCGCGGTGCTGGAGCTGGCCAAACGACAGCAATTGCATCTCATGCAGAACAAACAGTTCGCCGAGATTCATGTGAGCCGCGCAACCGTGCCTGAACTGCAAGCGGCCTGATATCCCATGTCCCGCGAAACTCCCCGCCGGAAATCTTCCGTATCTCCGTTGCCCGAAGACACCGAGCTTCCGCTGGAACTCGAGCCCGTCGGCCTTCCCGAGGACAACGGCCGGTTCCTCAAGGCGGCCGCTGAGGCGCTCATCTTCGCCAGCACCGAGCCGCTCACGGAGAGCCAGTTGGCCGCCGCTCTGGGCCCGCGCGTGAAGGGCGATTTACCGCGCATCGTGGCGGAACTGAATTATGAGTACCAGCGCGACGGACGCGCCTTCGAGATTCTCCCGGTGGCGGGCGGCTATCAGTTTTTCACGCGCCGCGACTTTTCGGGCCTGCTCCGCCGTTTGTCGGCAGCACGGGCTCGCACGCGGCTCTCGCGGGCGGCCCTGGAAACGCTGGCGGTGGTGGCCTACCGAGGACCCGTCACCCGCGTCGAGATTGATGAGATTCGCGGCGTGGATTGCGGCGGCGTGCTGCGCACCCTCCTCGACCGCCGTCTGGTGGCCGTGAAAGGGCGAGCCCACGTCTTGGGACGGCCGCTGCTCTACGAAACTACGGCGGAGTTCTTGAAGCACTTCGGGCTGTCCGATCTCTCCGACCTGCCGCGTGATTCGGAACTGCTGCGCGAATGGGGGCAGCCGCGCAACATCGAAGAGCCTCTAACCTCCGAACCGTTGCCGGAAGATCCCTCACAGGTCAACCTCACGTTGGCCGAAGACCAGGGAAACGGCCGGATGCCGGCGCAGCCGGTTGAAGAAAATGAGTCCGAGAAGGATATCACCCCATGATGCTGCGTAACTCCAAAGTGCTGGTGCTGGGCGGGTGGGGACTGGTCGGAATGGCGGTCTGCCGAAGACTGCTCCCGCGCGGCCCGGCAAAGTTGATCCTTCATTCTCTGCGGCGATCCGAAGCGGAAGAAGCGGCCCGCGAACTGGCCGCCGAGTTCCCACAAGTCACCGTCGTGCCTGCGTGGGGCGACATCTTCGTCCGCGAGGAGTTCAAAGACACTCCCCGCTCGGAAATCATGAAGTCGCGCGAGATGCGGTGGACGTTCGTGGAAGACGTGTTCGAAAAACTGACTCCCGAGCGACTGCAGCGCTTCTTTATGTACCGCTTGATTACCGAACACCGGCCCGATCTCATCGTGGACTGCGTGAATTCCGCCACCGGCTTCGCCTATCAGGACATCTACTCGGCCTATTACGACGTGAAGAACGTGATGGAGGTCGAAGGCGATGGCCTCAAGCCGAACGATCCGTTCTTCGATCGCGTCGAGCGCTTCTGCGGAACCGTCTACATTCCACAATTGATCCGTCATATTCAAGTCCTGCACGAAGCCACGTCGCAAGCCGGCGTGCATACCTACCTCAAGGTCGGAACCACCGGCACGGGCGGCATGGGATTCAACGTTCCCTACACGCACTCGGAGGCGAAACCGTCCGGACAGCTTCTGGCCAAATCCTCCATGGCCGGCGCGCATAGCATGCTGCTCTTTCTCATGGGCCGCACTCCCGGTTGTCCGTACGTAAAGGAAATCAAACCCGCCGCGGCCATTGCCTGGAAACGCATCGCTTATGGCGAGGTGCTGCGCGGCGGCAAGCCCATTCCGCTCTACGACTGCCCGCCGGAGTCGGCGGAGACACTGGGCGCCACCTTCGAGCGCGTGAAGAGCGGCAGCGGTGTGCCCCTGAATGAGAATCTCAAATCCGTGTTCATTGACACCGGAGAGAACGGAATTTTCTCCGCCGGCGAATTCTATACTATCACCGCCGCCGCGCAGATGGAATTCGTGACGCCGGAGGAGATCAGCCAGGCCGTGCTGTGGGAGATCGAGGGAGGCAACAGCGGCCTGGACGTGGTCGGGGCTCTGGACTCGGTGGTGATGGGACCCACGTACCGCGCCGGCATTCTGCGCGGCGCGGCTCTGAACGAAATGCGGCGGCTGGAGCGCGAGCACGGCGCGGCCAGTGTGGCTTTCGAGATGCTCGGCCCGCCGGCTCTGGCCAAGCTGCTCTACGAAGCCCATCTCCTCAAACTCGCCTATCCTGATCCGGCGGTGATTCCGTCGGAATCGGCGGAGACCATTTCCGCCAAGGTCTGGCAGATCCTCCACCGCGATCAAGGACTTCGCGCCGCCATCATCACGGTCGGCGTGCCGATCCTGCTGCCCGACGGCAAGAGTGTCCTGCGCGGACCCGAGGTGAAGATTCCCGCCTACTCGGGCAGCAACGAACTCCCCGTCACGGCGGGAGCGGTGGACGAGTGGGCGGACAAAGGCTGGCTCGATCTGCGGCCCTCCAACATGAAGCGCTGGCAGCAGCGCGTGGCCGACTTCTTCCAGGCGGCCACGGAAGCGGCCACCACCGACACGTCGTCGGGTTTCCCGTGGGAGCGCCGCATGCTCGGCGAGGAGGACGAATTCTTCGCCGGACGCATCGTCACCTATCTGTTCATCGAGGAAGAAAAGGGCGGGCGGATCAAATAGTGTCTCCCGGCAAGCGCGGACTCATCATCGCCATTGACGGCGTGGCCGGTTCGGGCAAGTCCACCACGGCTAAGCTGGTGGCCCAGAAGCTCGGCTACATGCACATGGACACCGGGGCCATGTACCGCGCCGTGGCTCTCAAGATGCTGCGCTGCGGTGTGGAAGTCACCGACAGCGAGAAGATTGACGACCTGCTGCACGGCACCACCGTGACGCAGAAGGAATCCGACTCGCAGCCGCGCATCCTGCTCGACGGAGCCGATGTGACCGATGAGATTCGCACTCCCGAAATCTCGCTCTGGGTCGGACCGGTTTCCGAAAATCCACTCGTCCGCCGGCATCTGGTGCGCTGGCAGCGTGAGTTGGGCAAAGAGGGCGGCGTGGTGCTCGAGGGCCGGGACATCGGGACGGTGGTTTTCCCGGACGCCGATCTCAAGGTGTACCTGGTGGCCGATCTGAAGGCGCGCGCCAAACGTCGCCGCAAGGAAATGCTCGCCAAGGGCCTTGAGCAGAGTCAGGCTGAAGTGGAAGCCGCCTTGTCGGCCCGCGATGAGCGCGATTCCACGCGTGAGCACTCGCCGCTGCGCAGAGCGGATGACGCCATCGTGGTGGACACCACCAACCTGACCATCGGCGATCAGGTGGAGCGGATCGTCGAGCTGGCCCGCAAGATCGCGCCCACAGCCCTTCACACGTAGACCATGCGGCTGGGATACTGGCTGGTCAAGACTCTCGCCCTCGTGATCTTCCGCGTGTTGTATGGCGTGGAAGTGACGGGCCGCGAGAACATACCGCGGTCGGGAAAAGTAGTTTTCGCCTCGAATCACCGCTCGAACTTCGACCCGCCGATTCTGGGAGCCGTGATCCCGCGCGAAGTGCACTTCTTCGCCAAGGAAGAGCTCTTTCGCAAGCGCTGGTTGGGTGGATTCATCCGCTATCTGAACGCTTTTCCCGTACGGCGCGGTCAAATGGATCGCGAAGCGCTCTCCCGGTGTCTGGACGTTCTGAAGGACGACGGCGCGTTGCTCTTCTTTCCGGAAGGTACCCGCGCCCCGGCCGACGGCTTCTTGAAAGCGAAGCTGGGAGTCGGCTGGATCATCGCTCTGTCGGCCGCGCCGGTCGTGCCGGTCTATCTTCACGGGACGCATCGCTTGCGCCCCAGCCTCACCGGAAGGCCGCGCTATTCCGTGGTCTTCGGTGAATGCGTGGCCGCGGATCCGTTGAAGTCCGGCGCCGGGCGCGGACGAGACCTTTATCAGGGCATATCCGACCGGATTCTCGAGCGGATTCGCGAAACCTCGCTCCAGACATCTCGTAAGCGCGTCAGCGAAAAAGGTCCGGTCTATGAACGCGACGTGATCGAAGAACAACGACTCCGATAGCCGTTTCCCCACCTCAACCCCGCCGCCTCCGGACGGGCATACAAAAAGCCGGAGAACGATATGACAGAACCCATTCACACCAACCCCGAAATCAAGCCGGATGCCGAGACTCCGGCCGCAACTCCCGTCTCGCGCGATCTCGTTCCCTTCCGCGGTCGCAAGGTGAAACCCGGCGATCTGCCCGAAAATCAGGGCGTCAATAGCGAAGAGGCGCAGGATCTCACCGGACTCTACGAAAAGATGATCATGGAGTTCCGCGAAGGCGAGATCGTCAAGGGAAAGATCATCGCCATCAGCGAGAAAGACGTCTCGGTGGACATCGGCTTCAAGTCCGAAGGCACGGTGGCCCTCGAAGAATTCGGCGGAGCGCAGGAAATCAAGATCGGCGACGACGTTGAGGTCTATCTCGATCGCGTCGAGGACTCCGAAGGGCAGCTGCTTCTCTCGAAGAAGAAGGCGGATTTCCTCAAGATTTGGGAGCGCATCGGCGAAATCTACCGCACCGAGGAGATCGTCCGCGGCAAGATCATGCGCCGTATCAAGGGCGGCTTCGTGGTGGATCTCATGAGCGTGGATGCCTTCCTGCCGGGCTCGCAGATTGACGTGCATCCGGTGCGCGACTTCGACGCACTGGTGGGGCAGGAGATGGAATTCCGCATCGTCAAGCTCAACGACGCGCGCAAGAACATCGTGGTCTCCCACAAAGTCATCGTCGAAAAGAGCCTGGCCGGAATCCGCGAAAAAGTGCTGGGCGAGCTCAAAGTCGGCGACGTGATGGAAGGCACGATCAAGAACATCACCGATTTCGGCGTGTTCGTGGATCTGGGCGGCGTGGACGGCTTGCTGCACATCACCGATCTGTCCTGGGGACGCGTGAGCCACCCGTCGGAAGTTGTGCAACTCGATCAGCGCATCACCGTCAAGGTGCTCGATTACGACCGCGACCGTCAGCGCATTTCCATCGGTCTGAAGCAGCTTCAGTCGCACCCGTGGGAAGGCGTGGAGCAGAAGTACCCCGTGGGCACCAAGGTTCATGGCCGGGTGGTGTCCATTGCGCGCTACGGCGCCTTCGTCGAACTGGAACGGGGCCTCGAAGGTCTGGTGCACATCAGCGAAATGAGCTGGACGCAGCACGTCAAGCATCCGTCGGCCCTGCTCTCGGTCGGCGATGAGATTGACGTGGTCGTGCTCAACATTGACAAAGAAAACCGCAAGATATCCCTCGGCCTCAAGCAGGTGGAACCCGATCCGTGGGAGAATCTGGAAGTCAAGTATGCGGTCGGCTCGCGCCATACGGGACGGGTGCGGGATCTGGTTCCCTTTGGTGCGTTCGTTGAACTCGAGGACGGCATTGACGGCCTGGTGCACATCTCCGATCTCTCGTGGACCCGGCGGGTGCGCCATCCGGGCGAGATCCTGAGGAAGGGCGAGGAAGTCGAAGTGCTTATTCTCGGCTTCGACCGCAACGAACGCCGCATCGCTCTCGGCCTCAAACAGGCGCAGGCCAATCCGTGGGAAGAGTTCGAGCAAACCTATGCCGTCGGCACCAAGACCCCGGGCAAAGTCGCTCGCGTCCTCGAAAAGGGCGTGGTGGTGGAGCTGCCGCGCGAAGTAGAAGGCTTCGTCCCTAACAGCCAGTTGAAACGCATCACTCGCGGACCGAAACACGTGATCGCCGTCGGCGACGAACTGCAGCTTGAAGTGATCGAGTTCGACAAGGAATCGAAGAAGATCATCCTTGCCGCGCAGGTTCCGGTGGGAGTCGAAACCGAAGCGGATGACGAGACCATGAAGCAATACGTGGTGGGCTCGGACGTCGAAGCAGCACCCCCGGCGGAGATTGGCGAACCCCCGGCGGAAATTAGCGAACCTCCGGCGGAGAGCGGCACGCCCCCATCGGAAGAGACACCCTCGCAGCCGCCGCCCGAGCCGGTTGAATAGTCGAGACAGGTTGGTATGCCCGGGGCGAAATTAGAGACGCGGCGCACGGTGGCCGTTGCCACGCTGGGCTGCAAGCTGAATCAGTTCGAGAGCGAGGCCATCCTCACTCGTTTTCGCGAGGCCGGCTACGGCGTAGCGGATGAGGCCCGGGCGGCGGACGTCTGCGTGGTCAACACTTGCGCGGTCACGGCCACGGCCGAGCGCAAAGGCCGCGCGCTTCTGCGTGCGATGCACCGCCGCAATCCTCGCGCCGCCGTGCTCGCCGTGGGCTGCATGGCCGAACGCGTTCCGCAGACCCTGGCGGGAATCGAGGGAGTGAGCGCCGTGCTGGGCAACCGAGAGAAGGAGCACATTCTCGATTTTCTTCCGGTGCCACCCTCCACAGGCGCTCCCGCCGTCTTCGTAGGCGAGACCGGAGCTGCCGCGAGATTCGAAAGTGGTGCGGCGGTCTCAGGACTTCTGGGCCGCACGCGCTGCTTTCTGAAAGTGCAGGACGGTTGCTCGCAGAAGTGCACCTACTGCATTATTCCGCAGCTCCGCGGACGAGGCCGCAGTCTCGAAATCCCTCGGGTTATCGAGCAGGCGCGGACGCTCGCCGAGCGCGGCTTTATGGAACTCGTGATCACCGGTGTCGCGCTGGGAACCTACGGCAGTGATCTCGGCCTCGATCACGGGCTGGTTGACTTGCTGGAGGCGCTTTCCCGCGTAACGGGCTTGCGGCGCATCCGGCTGGGAAGCGTGGAGCCGTGGGCGGTGACGGAAGAGTTGATCGAAGTCATGGCCGCTTCGCGCACGATCTGCCCTCACCTGCACATTCCGTTGCAGAGCGCCGACGATTCCGTGCTGCACCGTATGAATCGCCGCTACACCGTGAGCGGCGTCAGCCGGGTTCTGGAGCATGGGTTCCGGCTGCGCGACGACTGGGGATTCGGATCCGATATCATCACCGGTTTTCCCGGAGAAGGCCCCGCGCAATTCGAGAACACGTGTCGCTTCCTCGCTGATTCTCCGCTCTCCTATCTTCACGTATTTCCCTTCAGCGCACGACCCGGCACACCGGCTTCCAGACTGCCGGAACGGGTTGGAGACGCGGAGAAAAAGGAGCGTGTCTCCCGGCTCCGTGCTTTGGACGGTGAGCTGCGCGCCCGCTTCCGCCGAGCCCACCTCGGCAAGCGGATTCCGGTGTTGTTCGAAAAACGTTTCGCGGGAAATCTTCTGGCGGGCCACGCGGCCAATTATCTCGATGTGTACGCGGCGGCCGATGAATCGCTGGCGGGAACCCTTCAGGATGTGATGATCACACAACTTCATCCCGCGGGCGTGGTGGGTGAAGTCGCCACCTAACTTGGGAAAGAACATGAGCACGGCAACTCCCAACACCGACCGCATCGTCAAGACGTTCTTGGAGCTGGTGCAGATTGACAGCCCTTCCAAGCAGGAAGCGGCCGTCGCCGATTACATCGAGCAGCGGCTGGCCCTTCTGGGTGTGAAGATGTGGCGCGATAACGCGGGCGAAAAGATCGGCGGCAATTGCGGCAATCTGCACGTGCGCGTGCCGGCCAGCGGTTCCTCATCGCCGGCCTTGCTCTTCTCGGCGCACTTGGACTCGGTCATGCCGTGCCTCGGCATCAAACCCCGAGTGGAAGACGGCGTGATCCGTTCGGACGGAACCACCGTTCTGGGTGCGGACGACAAAGCGGGTGTAACGGCCGTCATCGAAACGCTGCGCTGCGTCAAGGAATCCGGAATGCCTCACGGTCCCATCGAAGTGATCTTCGATGTCTCCGAGGAAACGGGCTTGTTGGGGGCCAACAAGGTGGATCTCACGACGGTCACCGCGAAGTGCGCCTTCGTGCTGGACGGCGAGGAGCTGGATCGCATCGTTTTCCGCTCACCCAGCGCCAACCGCATGAACTACGAGATAGACGGCGTGGCCGCGCATGCCGGAATGTATCCCGAGCGCGGAGTGTCCACCATCGAAGTGTTCGCCGAGGCCGTGTCGAAGATGAAGCTCGGCCGTCTCGATCCCGATTCCACCGCCAACATCGGCACGGTAAACGCCGGGCGGGCCACGAATATCGTGGCGGACAAGCTCACAGCCACCGCGGAAGCGCGCAGCCATTCCCAGGATGTCCTCGAGGCGCAGACGCGGCACATGTCCCAGTGTTTTGAAGAGGCAGTGCGGCGTTTCACCAAGAGCGTGGACGACAAGACCGTAGCCCCGGTCTTTCGCGCGCAGGTGCGGCGGGAATTCAACGCCATGAACATCGCCCTCGACAGCCTGGCCTACCGGTTGGCTCTCGAGGCGGGGCGCGCCGTGGGGCTCGACATGCAGCCCATGTCCATCGGCGGCGGCACCAACGCCAACGTCTACAACGAGAAGGGCCTGCCGGCGGTGGTCATCGGCTGCGGCATGAAAGATGAACACACCACCAGCGAGCACCTGTACATCCGCGACCTGGAGATGAGCGTGAAACTGTGTCTGATGATTCTGCGCAAGAACCACGAGTTTTCCTTGTAGCCTCGAATCGCGAAGGGCATGAGTTCCCTCACACCTTTCCTCCATTTTCTTGTTCTCTGGCTGGCCCTCGCGCTGGCGGGTCTGACGCACCTGGCCGAGGGCTTTGTGCTTTATGAACAGCACGAGCCCGTCGAGGCGCCGCTCCCTCAACTGCGGCCCGATCGCGGGCAGGTGGTTATCAGCCTGAACGGCTTGTGGGAATACCGCCTGGGCGACAAGGGAGCATTTCGTCCGGGCTGGATTCCCTGCTCCTTCGATGGCAACTGCGATGAAGTGGTTTTCCGTCGCTCCTTTGCTCTCCCGGACAGCCTGAGGTCGTATCATATTCAACTGCACTTGCCGGAAGTCAACCACACGGTGGAAGTGTGGGTGAACGGAGCGTTCGTGTCGTCGTTCACGGGAAGCCAACTGGCCTTCTCGTGCCTCATCACCCGCGACCGGCTGCGCTTCGGGGGAGATAACGATCTTGAACTTCGCGTAGACAACCGGCTCACGCCGCGCAGTACGTTTCCGGTGCGGCCCCAGCTCATGCACCCGCAGAATTTCGGCGGGCTGTTCTCGGGAGTCTATTTGCGCGCCGTTCCGCCGTGGTCGCTCGAGGACGTGAACCTCACCGTCGAATCTCCCCTCGATTCTTCGGCGGTGAATGCCACCGTAAAGGCGCGCATGGCGCGCTATCGGGTCTCGACGTGGACGGTGGACACGGCACGCGCATCGGGAGATGTCCGTCTTCACGCACTGCTCCGAGACAGCACGGGCCGCATCCTGACGGAGGGATGGAGCGAGCGCGTGGCGAGCGGAGGCAGCGAGAGTTTTCAAGTCTCCGTCCGCTTGCCCAAGACCGCCGTTTCGCCGTGGGCACCCGGCCGTCCGGTGCTGTACGAGCTGGTGGCCACGCTGGTCTCCGGCGCCGATACGCTGCAACGCCTGTCGCGGCAGGTGGGCTTCAAAGACGTGCAGATCCGCCAGGGCGACGTGTATCTAAACGGGCGGTTGCTGCGGCTGCGCGGAATTGACTACGTTCCTGAGCACCGAAACGGCCGGCGCGCGATCTCGCGTTCTTTGCTTCGCACCGATCTGGCGCGCATCCGCGAGCTGGGATTCAACGCGATCCGCGTTCCGTTCGGGCCGCCGCCGCTGCCCTTGCTGGACCTTGCCGATCAAATGGGGTTGCTGGTCCTCGCCGAGTCCAATCTCGACTGGATTCCGGGAGAGATTCTGATCCGGCCCGCCTATCGGGACATGGTCGAGCACGCCGTGACGCGACTTCTGACCGTCGCCGGCGATCATCCCTCCGTTCTCGCCTGGGGCATCGGTTCCCAGTTGGACTGGCGGCGACAAGCGACCCGCGACTTCAGTCTCTGGCTGCGCGGTGTCGTGAAAGATCGGGACAGCAGGCCATGCTACATCGAAACGAGCAGGCCGGAGTTCACCGACGGCCTGGCCGACATGATCTTCGTCTCGCAACCGTTGCACGGCAGCGGATCGGCGTGGTCTCTGCCTCGGGGCGATGTGCCGGTGGTGCTTTCCCGTGTGGCCGCGTTAGCGGCGGCGGGAGGCCGCAATCCCTCGGGCATGCCCTCGGGAGCGGTGGAGCAGGCCGAATACCTTCTCCGTCAGCTTTCCATGTTCGATGCGAACTCGTCCCTTGACGGTTTTCTCCTGCACAGCTTCGCGGACTATCACGGCAGCAGTCCGCTTCTGGCGCAGCCCGGCGTGTACGACCCCGCTCTCTACACCTTCGGCATCATGAGTTGGGACCGGCAGGAGCGGGTCGCTTATGCGAAGCTGCGGGATCTGGCCCAAACCGGTCAGAGTTCTCCACCCGCGCCGTCCCCCGCCAAGTCCGGTCCGCCCATGGCGTTTCCCATCGTCGGACTCGGCGCGCTGCTGTTCCTGTCTCTGGAGATGCGCCGCAACAACGTCTTCCGGCAAAATCTCAAGCGCACGTTTCTGCACGCCCACGGATTCTACTCCGACCTGCGTTACCGCCGCTTTCTCCATATCGGGCAGCCGATGGTGCTGTGGATTCTGGAAGCGGTCACCTTTGCCGTTCTGGTGGCTTCGGCGCTCTATTCGCTGCGCTCAAGCTTCGCCCTGGATTACTATCTCACCCATTTCCTGCCGTGGCTCCCGCTCAAAGTTTGGCTGGTGGACGTGATCTGGGCGCCAGCCCCCGCGGTGGTGTATTTCACCGTTCTCTTCATGGTCGCCGTGCTGTTCAAGATTCTCCTGGTGCGCCTGCTGTCCCTCCTCTTGCGGGAGCGCGTGGATTTCTGGCAATCGGCCAACTACGTGATCTGGTCCCTGGCGGCGATCCTCTTCTTGTTGCCGCTGGCCGTGGTGTTCTATCGCGTCGTCGAGATGTCCACCCTCTCCATGCTGGCCTATTTGGCCGCGGCGGCCGGCTTGGTCTGGTGCGCGGTGCGTCTGCTCTCGGCGCTGCGGGCCGGATTTGCGGCGGGTCCGGTGCGAGTCTATGGAACGGTGGTGGGGATCGTCGCGCTGCTGATCGTGGTGATTCTGGCGGTCATGGACAACCGGTTGGGTACGATGACCTACCTGTCTTTCTTCCAAGATGTCTTCCCGGCGCGGTAGCCGCTTCGGGTGTGAACGGACGAGGTAACCGATGAAGCCTGAGAAGATTGAACGCGGCGGCATGACTTTCGACGATGTGCTGCTGCTCCCGGCGCGTTCGGACGTCATTGCCAATCAGGTGAACGTGACCACGCGCTTCACCCGCAACATCGGCCTCAATATTCCCCTCGTTTCGGCGGCCATGGACACGGTCAGCGAATCGTCCCTGTGCATCGCTCTGGCCCGTGAAGGCGGGATCGGCGTGATTCACAAGAACATGCCGCCCGAAGCGCAAGCCGATGAGGTGACGCGCGTAAAGCGCTCCGAGTCGGCCATGATTCTCAAGCCCCACACCTTGCCGCCGCAGGCGCGGCTGGCCGACGCCCGCGCGCTGATGAAGGACAAGAGCATCAGCGGAATTCCGGTGGTGGACGGCGACAAACTGGTGGGCATCGTCACCAACCGCGATCTGCGGTTCGAGGACGATTGGCAACGGAAAATCTCGACCGTGATGACGCCGCGCGAACGGTTGGTCACCGCACCTCTGGGAACCGACCGCAAGGCCGCGGAAAAGATCCTGCAGAAGCACCGCATCGAGAAACTGCTGCTGGTGGATGCGGAAGGCCGGCTGGCGGGTCTGGTCACGGCCAAGGACATTCTCAAGACCACGCTGTTTCCCAATGCCTGCAAGGACGGGGAGGGACGGCTGCGCGTAGCCGCGGCGCTGGGGATCCGCCCGGAGTCCGTGGACCGCGCCCGCGTTCTCATGGAAGCCGGTGTGGACGCTCTGGTGGTGGATTCCGCCCACGGCCATTCCGAGAACGTGATTCAGATGGTGAAAACGCTGCGCCGCGAATTTCCGAACGTGGATCTGGTGGCGGGAAACGTGGTTACAGCCGAAGGCGCACGCGAGTTAGTGGAGGCGGGAGCGGACGCGGTGAAGGTGGGAATCGGGCCGGGTTCGATTTGCACCACGCGCGTCATCGCGGGTGTGGGAGTTCCGCAGATCACGGCCATTCTCGAGGTCTATGAGGCCATGAAGGATGTGGGAGTGCCGGTGATTGCCGACGGCGGCATTCGCTACTCCGGCGACATCGCCAAAGCCATTGCCGTGGGAGCGTCCACCGTGATGATCGGCAGTCTGTTTGCCGGAACCGAAGAGGCTCCCGGCGAGATGATTCTCTTCGAAGGGAGAAGCTACAAGCAGTTCCGGGGAATGGGATCCTTGGGGGCTATGCGGCAAGGGAGTGCGGACCGCTACTTCCAGTCCGCCGCCGATGCTTCCGGCAAATTCGTTCCCGAAGGCATCGAGGGGCGAGGGCCCTACAAAGGAAAACTGGCCGACACGGTCTACCAGTTGGTGGGCGGTCTGCGGCAGGCTATGGGCTATTGCGGAGTCGAGACCATAGCGGACATGCAGCAGAAAGCGCGGCTCATCCAGATTACCTCAGCCGGCTATCGCGAGAGTCACCCC
>Ga0315288_10004541_pt1 | contig 17686 bp, 19 predicted proteins | sample YL17G11_20_MG_FD_203454 | JGI IMG/M metagenome (GOLD analysis project Ga0315288, IMG submission 203454) | Sediment microbial communities from Yellowstone Lake, YNP, Wyoming, USA - YL17G11_20 | ecosystem: Environmental > Aquatic > Freshwater > Lake > Sediment | place: USA: Wyoming | collected... | reverse complement strand
CACGCGAGAAACTGGAAACGATCAAACCGGGTTGCACGCAACCGAGACGGCGAAAAACAGAGCAAACGTCGAATGTATAGTTATTTACGGGACACTACATTAGCTCTTCCGGGAAATCCTGGACAGAACTCAGACAGCGCGTCGGACTTGTGTTCCAATATCTGGAACAGCAGCTCATCTTGGATGAGCCGCCCGTGGAATTGGATGGGCCGGGCAAGCACGAGGGTCTGAAGCATATTGAAAGGCTGCACCATTCCGGAATATATAGACATCAAAAAAGGCAGAGTCATGATGACCCTGCTTCTTCGAAGTTAGGCCTGAATCAATTCAAATGTTTGCAATATCCTCGAATTGCTTCGGCACGGTTCATCAATTGAAGGGTGGTAGGGTTCAGCGCTAAACAGTGATGTATTTGTTCTTGACATCCTCGCTGGCCATCAAATCTTCTGCAGATCCTTGGAAGACAACCTCACCCTTGGAAATTACATATACTTTCTTGGCCATACCCAGAACCTCCGAAAATGCGTTATCCACCAACAGGATGGAAGTCCCAGATTTTTGGATTTCGCGGAGCATTTGGAAGACCCTTTCCACAAGGAGCGGGGCTAAACCTTCCGACGGTTCGTCCACTAAAATCAAGTCTGGATTTCCCATTAGCGTTCTGGCGATCGTTAGGATCTGCTGTTCTCCACCCGAGAGGGTTCCTCCTTTTTGATTCCACCGTTCTTTTATCTCGGGATAGAGCCGATAGATTCGATCAATCGTCCAGGGCTCTCTCCCTTCCCGGTGAGGGGGCCTTATCCCCACGAGAAGGTTTTCCTGGACGGTCAAGGGGGCGAAAATACGTCGTTCCTCGGGTACATAGCCCATTCCCAAGCGAGTGATCCGGTAGGGCGGCTGTCCGACCATCTCCTGCCTCTTGAAAAGAATTGAGCCGGATTTAGGGGGTACCAAGCCAGCAATGGACTTTAGAGTCGTCGTTTTCCCCACGCCATTTCGGCCCAGCAAACATACAATTTCGCCCTGGCCGACTTCCATGGTGATCCCGTGCAAAATATGGGCCCTTCTGTAATAGCTATGAATATCCTTAACCTCAAGCAGCATAATTTTTCATCCCTAGGTAGGCTTTCTTCACTTCCTCATTGTTCCGAATCTCTTGCTGATTTCCTGTGGCCAGTATTCTCCCATAATAAAGAACGCTGATCCGGTCAGCCAGGCCGAAAACCACGTTCATATCATGCTCGACGATCACTACAGTTTTGTCCCGCGTAATCCTGCGTAGGAGGTCGATGAGTCTTTCTGTCTCCATTTTATTGAGTCCAGCCGTAGGTTCATCCAGCAGGATGAGTTCCGGGTCCAGGGCCAGGGTCAGGGCGATTTCCATCTCCCGCTGTTCACCGTAACTGAGGGCTGACATTTGCACATGGCGACGGTCGCTTAACCCCATCAATTCCATAATTTCTTCCGTCTCCCGCTGCACCTGCTTATTTTTTCCCAGGAGTGCGGTCACCTGAAAACGCATTTGTTGTTTGGAGACAATGGCGTTACGAATATTTTCAAAGACACTCATGCCGGGGAAAATGTTGATAATTTGAAAAGAGCGCGCGATGCCCCGATGCACAATTTCATGAGGGCGTAGGCCTGTTATTTCCTGCCCCTGGAAATAAATTTTCCCTCGGCTTACCCTGTATTTTCCCGTGATCAGGTTGAAGAGAGTGGATTTGCCTGCGCCATTGGGGCCGATCAGCGCGTGTTTTTCTCCTTTCTCAACCGTAAAATCTACCCCGTTCAGAACCTTTAAACCGCTGAAGTCTTTGTAAAGATTTTTCACCAAAAGAATGCTCATAAAAAGCTCCGCCTCAGACACTTTAATCTTTTAGCCAGAGTCTTTGATAAGTCTCTTTTTTTAAGAGGCTGATCAAGCCGCTGTCCAGGTAGAGAACCATGACAATGAAAAGGGCTCCCATGAAGATTAACCACCGGTCCGTCCAGCTGGAGAGCCAATCCTGGAATACCACATAGAAGGCCGAGCCAAGGACGGGACCCAAAAAGGATCCCGCTCCTCCGATAAAGGTCATCATGATCGCGGCGAAAGAGACATCAACATTGATCGCTTCCAGCGAGGCCATTTCAGCCGTAAGTGTGGAAAGGCTACCGCCTACCCCGGCTATAAAAGAAGCGACACAAAACAGAATGAATTGAGACCGGTAGGTCTGGTACCCTAAAAAGGACGCCCGCTCTTCATTCTCCTTGATACACCGGATCGAATTCCCGAATGGAGTCTTAAGAAACCAGTAACTGAGGGCCAACACGATGGTGACAATGACTAAGGAAAAATAGTAAAAATTCACCCGGTCGGCCAAAGAAATGGCTCCCAGAAGCGGAAGATGGAACTCCGGCCGGAGAACACTGATTCCATCTTCTCCCCCTGTGACCGGTCTCCATTTCAGGGCCAGCGCGAATAAAAACATTTGAAAAGCAAAGGTCAGAAGGGAGAAAAAAGCCCCCTTGAGACGCAGGGAGAAAAATCCAATAATCGCTCCAACGATCATGGCAAATATTCCGCTCAGGAAAATGGTTAAAAGGATGGGAAGGCCGGACAGCCGGGCCAATAGAATCCCCGTCGTATACGCTCCCATTCCAAAAAGACCCCCATGTCCGAAAGGAAGCAAGCCCCCGTATCCGAATAAAAGGTTGAAGCTGACCGAGTACAGAGAGAAATATAAAATTTCAGTTGCCAGGATGATTCGTGATCCAGAGATCAGCCGGGGTAAAAGGAGAAGAAGGAGGGTGGCCGAAATTGATAAAACCCAGATCATCAAAACTTTTCGTCTCATTCCTTTTCTCCAAAAAGGCCCGAGGGCTTGATAATCAAAACCACGGCCATGAGCGCAAACTCAAGGACCAGGGCAAATTGGGGAATCCAGAGGACCCCAAAAGATTGCACCAGTCCGATCATCAAAGCGGCCAGTAGGGCTCCCCAGATAGAGCCAAACCCCCCGATGACAATGACCACAAAGCAATCCAACAAAATATCGCCCCCCATGGAAGGGTAGGCACATAAGAAAGGAGCCGCAATGACTCCGGCGAAACCGGCCACCGCCGAGCCGGCCCCAAAAACGAGTAAGATCAGGCGAGGAACATTGATGCCCAACACATTCACCATTTCCGAATCCGCGACGGCAGCTCGAACCAGGATTCCGATTCTCGTGCGGTTTATGAGATAGGCGAAAGCAAGGAGAATGAGGACCGAAGAGCCCAGGACGAACAAGCGATAAACCGGATAAACCTGATCGGCCCACAGGTGAATCGATCCGGCCAGAAGAGGGGGAGCGGCCACCGGTTGCGGCGTTGTCCCCCAAATCCAACGGGCCACCTCGATCAGAATGTAAAAGGCCCCGAAGGTTAGAAGGAGTTCGTGAAAGTGGCCCAGGCGATGGGCTCTCCTTAATAAAAATCTTTCAAATAAAATTCCCAACAATCCGATCACAACCGGGGCCATCACTAAGGCGTACCAATAACTGACATGCGCTTTTAAGAAGGCATATGCCAGATAAGCCCCGAGCATATAAAAGGCGGCATGGGCCAAGTTCAAAACATTCATCATGCCCAGGACCAACGTCAGCCCTGCAGCCACAAGGAAAAGTAACATTCCGTAGACCAAACTATGCATCAATTGAATGATAAACATGGTCGCCAGAGGCATTGGGTCTCTCCTGGCTAACTCCCTAAGGAAAAAATACCCTTAGCGAATATGCCCGGCAAATGGCAGGAGGGATTTCGTTCGCTCCGGTTTGATTCCAGGTAAAAGGTTGGAAGAGATTTCCCCGTAAACGTTGTTCCGGAGAGAATTTAAACTTGAATGGGATAAATTCCATACTTTCGAGCCGCTTCAAACATGGCCACTACATTTTCTCCTTTGCACCCTGGATGGATGGAGTTGGAAGAGGTAAGAATGTATCCACCCCCCGGGGCCACTTTACGAATGGTATCTTTGACGGATTCGACAACATCTTCCTTTGTTCCAAAGGGCAGGAGATAGGTACAATCGATATTGCCCAGTACGCAGGCTTTTCCCTTTAAACGTTCTTTCACTTCTTTGATATCCATAGATTGGGGTTGAATGGGATGGATTCCGTCGAAACCAACTTCCAGGAGGTCATCCAAAATGGGCCAAATATTGCCGTCCGTATGCTTGATGATCGGAATCCCTTGTTTATGAGCTGTCTCCACAATTTCACGATGAAAAGGTTTAATAAATTTCCGATACTGGTCCGGAGACATGAGCGTATTGTTTTTAAAAGCTAGGTCTCCTTCCACAATAATAACTTCAGCCCCTTCTTTGATGGCCACCTCCACCACTGCTTTGGCGAAATCCGTCGTGATCCGGGCCAACTCGAGGCAAAAGTTGGGATTAATGACGTAATTGAGCAGTAACCTTTCCATGGCCCCCATAACACTCCAGCTGAAACGAAAAGTACCGGGTAAGGTCAGTAAAACGACCCTCTCTGGCAAGGTTCCCCGGACGTATTGGAGCAAGGCAAAGTCAGCATGATCAGGGATCATGGCTTTGAATTTCTTCAAATCGCCTGGCTCTTTCACAGGGCCGTCCACCGGGAACGGTTCCCCGTGCTTTGAAACTTTATATACGATGCCGTAGCGATCCTGGGCCAGATCCTTGGATCCTGGGATCCGTTTTCGGCCGGTGAAGAAGACTGTGTTCATTGCGTCCAGGTCCAGTTCCCTGGTAAATTTAATCTGCACGCCAAAAAGCTTGACCAGCTCCTCGATCGTACAATCCAGCATAGGCTTTAAGGGCGGCAAATCCGAAGTAAATTGTTTTCCCACATTGAGAATTGATTCCTCATTAAAACCTAAATCAAAGATCGGCACCCGGTCCGGTTGCCCTAATTTCAGCGCAGCTAGAAATCTTTCCCGGTTATTCATCCGTGTCCTCCTTTAGAAGTGAAGCGCGAGTTTTTTTTCATTGGAACTCGAATTATGGGTAAATTTAACGAAATTCCCCCAGTCGCTGGCTTAACTGGGCGAGCAAGGACCTTTCAAATTTGAAATGAAGGTTCCTCAAATTCGCACCAAACGGCGCCGCCTAGATTCACACATTTTTCATTGTCATTTTTTGCCAAGTAACTCCTTTGCCTTCCTGGCGGCCAGGTATGCATCTGGAGCATATCCATCCGCTCCGAATTTGGCTGCGAATTCTTCTGTGAGAGGAGCTCCTCCGATCATTATCTTTACTGGCAATTTTTCTTCTCGGATTCGTTTAATCGCGGTCTCCATGTTCAACATGGTTGAACTGAGCAAGGCCGATATGCCCACCAGATCCGCTTTATTCTTTCTGCACGCTTCGATAAAAGCTTCCGGCTGCACATCCGTGCCTAGATCGATGACTCTAAATCCTGCCCCTTCCAAGCAGATCTTCACGATGTTCTTCCCGATATCGTGAACGTCGCCGAATATCGTTCCCATAACCACCGTCCCTATCTGCCCTTTCCCTGGATCCGCCATACGGCTCTTAAACACCTCCACCGCCTTGGACATCGCATACCCGGCGGCAATCAATTCGGGCAAGAATGCGGTGCCTTTTGAAAAGTCCGCCCCGATCTTTTCCATGGCTGGAATCATGGCCTTTTCTAAAACCATTGACCACGAAGTTCCTTTATCCATTTCCATTTTTGTGTACTTTATTGCTTCTTCGCTTTTTCCGGTAAGGATACTCTCCATAATTTTGTCCAAATTGTCTATCATTTTTGTCTCCTTCTCATTCTCTTTGGCTTCATGCCAATTCCTGCAATGTTTCATTGGGGTTCTATTTGCATAGCGGATTGTATTGGGGTGTCGCAGGGATAGTGGCCTCTTCCCGGGAAATCATGGCGATGGGTTTACCCAGGTAGGGATTGTCTCCTAGATAACGATTGCGGCCTTTGACCACCTTACCCACACTCATCGGCAAAACCAATTGATGATCACAGGCCCGCATATAAACATCTTGACCGTTCAAAGAAGTGAAATGCATCCCTTCCCAGGCCTGGATAATTTTTTCTGCATCAAACGACCCGGCTTTTTCCACCGCGGCCACGAAAAAATTCCAGCCGTTGACATAGTCTAGCGCCACTCCGTAGGCATAACGCGCATCCTTATCGGGATGATCTTTGTACATTTCGTGCATTAAATTTTCAGTTTTTACCACAGTGGGGGAATCATCGGTATTCAAAATTCCCGCCACAATGACCACCCCTAAAGCCGCATCCCCCGCGGCTTCCAAGACGCTGGGCACACCAGCCGTATAAGCGCCCACCTCTACTTTCAAGCCAAATTGGCTTATTTGTTTTAATAGGGTTAAGGTATCTGTTCCGAAGACGGAGGTAATGATTACTTCTGCGCCACTGGCCTTGATTTTGCTGAGATATGGGGCCCAGTCTTTGATTCCAACCGGGAAGTACTCATCGGCCACAATATTGATCTTGGGATTTTTCTTTAAAATGGCGATTACCGCTTCGGCAAAATCATGACCAAAGGCGTAATCCGGATTGATAAGATAAAACTTCGTAAAAGACTGTTTACCGTAATAAGCCCCATACGCTGCTCCTTGAGCCCAGGTGTTAAAGATCGCCCGAAAGGCATATCGCGAAAAATGCTGCCCCTGAATGATATTCGACAGGGCCCCAATATTGAGAAGGATTTTTTTATATTTTGTGGCGACTGGAGCCAGAGCGATTCCAATGTTGCTCGAGGAGCCAATCACCAGAAAATCAATGTGTTCGTCCAAAATAAGCTTTTCGGCTTTGCGAACGGCAACCTGAGGTTTGAACTCCGTATCCACATAAATGGGTTCGATCTTCTTTCCCAGAATCCCCCCTTTCAGATTTTGCTGGGCCACACAAAATTTGTAGAGTCGATTCACCTGTTCTCCTACTAGGGCCACGGGCCCAGATAAAGGGTCCAAGAAGGCAATTTTACAGGTATCTGCTGCTGTCGTAATCCCCGGCATCATCAGCAGGATGAGAAGCGCTGGGTAGAAAATAATCCCGGGAAACCTCCTAAAAGTTTTTCTTGCAGTTTTCATTTTTTATCCTCCAGATGTTGGGGTTTTGGTCTCTCTTCGAAAGAAGAGAGAGGGTCGCGCTTTCCTTAAAAGAAGAAGAAACTAATCGAAAAGAAGTTGTTGTTACCAGTTTACTAGAAAGATCCGATGCAATTCTGTAATAAAGGATCGAAATTTTCTTTCCAAGGGAAAAATGAAACTAAGTTTCAGTAGTATATGTTTTAAAATCATCCATCTGGGCGAACTATGCGACTCCGACAATCGTTGGGGAAACCTGTAATAGAACTGGTGCATCGTTAGCCCAGGGTTGCCCTCAGTCACATTTGATTGGAGGAAAAAACCCTGCAGTTAATTGAGTTGAATAGGATATCTACCAAATTCACGAATCGCTTTCACCATCGCTACATAATTCTCTGGCTTCACACCAGAATGAATTGAATTGCTAGACATGCAGATATAGCCGCCCCCGGAACCCGCTTTTTTAATGGCTTCCTTGACCTCTTTCTGAACTTCCTCCTCGGATTTCCAGCTAAGTGTCGGGCCGCAATTGATATTACCCATCAAGCATAATCGGTTGCCGTATTTTTTCTTCACCTCTCCGAGGTCCATTCCGGCCATCGGATCGATCGGATGGAGGCCATCAATGCCGGTATCCAGGAGCAAATCCATTATCTTCCATAGATTCCCGTCTGTGTGCTTGAATACAGGGACACCAAGTTTGTGGCCCAGTTCGACTTGTTTCTTCAAAGACGGGGTCAAAAATCTCGCTGTATGTCTCGGTGAAACCATTGGTTCCTTGGTCATCGCGTAATCGCCGGTAATCGCCAGGACATCCGCCCCCAATGCGATTTGATTCTTTATCGATCTTAGATTGTAATTTAGCACAATCTCATTTACTCGGTCGATTAATTGGGGGTTTTCAACCATTGCTTGATAATAGGCTACATCTCCGAGAAGGCTCTCCCGGGCGATATCGAAAACGTCAGTGACGTGAGCAATAACCGCTCTTCTCCCTTTATATCTTTTTAGGAATTTCTTTAATGGCTCGAAACGCCATTCCTGGTCCGGATCTGGCTGAACGTAATGTTCAAGATCTTTCTCATTTTTCAGCGCAGGCTGAATGGGATGACCCAAGAGTTCGGTCCCAAATTGAGTCAATGCTCCCCATTGGTCTCGCACGATGCGTTGGGATTTATCGACTTCTTCATAACTCCAGGCATATAATTTGTCGAAGACGGTAACCGCATCCAAGTCCATATGATCGATGAATTCCTCCAAAGATCCCCCTGGAAGAATCGCGTTCCATACCTTCGGATCGACCGCCAATTCAAAATGAGGAACCACGTCTGGCTCTTCCCTTCGTAACGCTTTGACCACGCGTTCGACTCCGTTCATTTTCATTACCGGCCTCCTTTTGTTACCGGGGATTCTCGATAAGACGGCGCGCCTTCGTCACCGCCTCCCAAGCATCATTGCCGTACTCGTCTGCACCGATCTTCTCAGCAAATTCCTTGGTTACGGGTGCTCCCCCTATCATGATCTTAATCTTCTCCCTTAATCCTGCCTTCTTTATCGCTTCTATGATCGCCGCCGCAGCCGGCATGGTCACAGTCAATAGAGTAGAAAGGCCCAAAATGTCGTAATCACCTCCTTGGATCGCCGCGCAGATCTTCTCCGGGCCGACATCGACGCCCAAATCCGTCACCTCCCAACCGCTTCCTTTTAACATCATCACAACGATGTTTTTTCCAATGTCGTGTATATCTCCTTTTACCGTGGCCATAAGGAACTTACCGCTGTGAAATAAATCCCGCTTTCCAGAAATCAAAGGTTCCAAAATGCCCAGTGCACCCTGCATCGCATTCGAAGCAACGATCATTTCAGGCAGGTAGTACTCTCCCATGCTGAAAAGTTCCCCCACTTTCTGTACTCCGGGGATAAGCCCTTCCTGGACGATAACACCAGGCGAAACCCCCTGATTCAGGGCTTCTCTCGTCAATCCAATGACTTCTTCGGTTCTCCCCTCGATAACCGATTTACTTAATTTCTTTAGTAGTATCTCCTTTGACACCGTTCACCTCCAGAAACATCTATTCAGCTCTTTTACGTAGCTTTTTTACGTTTCATAATCCAAGATAGGCTTTTCGAACTTCTTCGTTCTTTACCAAATCATTCGTATCTCCATTTAAAACAATCTCACCCGTAGTCATTACGTATCCCCTTTTGGCCACCTTCAGGGCCATCTTAGCATTCTGCTCAACCAAAACAATCGCAACTCCATTTGCGTTGATTTCTTTAATAATCTTGCTAACCGCGGCTACGATCAAGGGTGCCAGGCCCAAAGAAGGTTCGTCTAACAGAAGAAGGGTAGGCTTAGACATCAAAGCCCGGCCAATCGCAAGCATCTGCTGCTCTCCCCCGCTAAGGGTACCCCCGATTTGTCGAGATCGTTCCTTGAGTCTTGGAAAGCGCTCAAAAACGAGATTCAGATCTCCGGTGATCGTTTCTCGGTCTTTTCTGGCATAAGCGCCAAGCATCAGATTGTCCAAAACCGACAGGAAAGGAAAAACCCGCCTTCCTTCTGGAACGTGCGCAATACCTCTTGCGACGATCGCTTCGGGTCGTCTGCCTTCGATTCTTTCATCCTGAAACCCAATGATCCCTTTTGCCGGTTTTTTCAGGCCAGATACCGTCCTCATCAAAGTCGTTTTTCCGGCCCCATTTGCGCCTATCAAGGTCACCACCTCACCCTGCGCAACCTCCATGCGCACCCCCCTGATTGCGGCGACCTTTCCGTAATATACCCATAGATCCTCAATACTGAACCACATCTTCCACCCCGAGGTACGCCTCGATCACAATTGGGTTTTCCCTGATCTCCTCTGCAGATCCCTCTGCGATCTTCTCACCGAAATTCAAGACAATGATTCGCTCACACAAACCCATTACCGCTTTCATGTCGTGCTCAACCAACAGGACTCCTATACTCTTTTCTTTATGTATTCTCTTGATGTGACCCATCATGCTCTCTGTTTCTGCAGCATTCATTCCGCTAAATGGCTCATCCAACAACAAAAGTTCTGGCTCCGTTGCCAAAGCGATCCCGATTCCCAGCATTCTTTGAAATCCGTGCGGCAAATTTTTTGCCAATTCATTTCTGAAGGAAGTCAATTCCAGTAACGTAAGGATTTCTTCAATTTTATGTTCTATGACCTCACGCTTTTTCTTTGCCGAGGAAGTTCCGACGAGATCCTCGACGATCCCGGATTTGGGGCGCATGTGACTGGCTAAGAAAATATTTCTCTCAACAGTGAATTCATAAAACAGATTATTCTGCTGATAGGTCCGACCGATTCCGATCGTTGCAACCTCAAAGGGCTTCAAACCCGTAATGTTTTTGGAATTGTAAATGATTTCCCCTTGTGTTGGTCTATAAAATCCCGTTATCACATTGAATAACGTTGTTTTTCCCGCACCGTTTGGCCCAATCAATCCAAAGATTTTTTCTCTCTCCACTAACGCCGAGACCTCACGAAGTGCAGCAAGTCCACCAAAGAGCTTAGTGATTCCTCTAATCTCCAGCAATCCGCTCCCCCCGTTTCAAATCCAATTTGAATCGTTCGAGAGATAATCTCCCGGGTAGGCTGATGAGTCCCCCTGGCAGAAATTTCATCACAGCCAATAGGGTGCAACCCAGAAATAAGGGCTCCCAGACGGGATTGAAGCCAGGAATATGATGAATCATTTTTAGGCAAATAATCAGGGATGAAACCCCTAACAAGGTTCCATAGAAAGATTGGATTCCTCCGGTAAGCACATAGATCAGTACGTAAAATGTCTGGTGAATCGTGAAATCCTCGGACCCGACGTAATGAAAGAAGGCTGCAAAAAACCCTCCCGCAAGTCCTGCAAAAGAACTGCCGATGACAAAAGCAATGTTCTTATACCGGAAACAGTCGATTCCGACACTCTGGGCCAGATCCTCTGTATGCTCGAATATTAGCAGAGCCATTCCGAACCTGCTTCTTTCAATTCGGTACATTACCGCCATTGAAAAGATAACCATAATAAAAGCGAAATAATAGTAGGAAATAACATTTCCAAATTGTATTCCGAGAACTGAATTCGGCGGTGGAATATTCGGAATTCCGCCAACCCCACCAAACAAACTTTTCCACTCAATCCAAATCAGGCGAACGATTTCAGCTACAGCGAACGTGGCCAGGGCAAAATGAATCCCTTTCGTTCGCAGGGAAATATAACCGATACCCAATGCAAATACAGCCGTGCTCCCAACGGCTATTAATAAACTTGGCCAGTAATTAAGACCTAATTTCGTGGTTAGTATCGCGACTGCGTAGCCGCCAAGGCCCATAAAAGCAATCTGGGCCAGGTTGATTTGCCCTGCTGTCAGAATTAGCCGGAACCCGAGAGAAACCGTAATCCACATAAATATTTCTATTAAGACTCGAGTCCAGTGAATGTCCCCCGTTAAAGGAAAAAGAACAATTCCTACCAATAGAATTACCCAGGGTACCGACTTCATTACGATGCAACTCCCTCAATCCCGCCCGAAAATCCCCGCAGGCCTAACGATCAGAAAAATAAAGAGGATCGAATAAACGGATATACTTGCGATCGTATTTGTAAAAAACGTCCCGACAAAACCTTTCGTCAAACCGATGATCATCCCCCCCACAATGGTTCCCGGTATGCTTCCCAGCCCTCCAAGCACGATCACCACAAGAGCTTCTAGAAGAGGCTGAGCGCCTACCGTAGAGGTTATCGGATTTATCGTACCCATGAGACAACCGGCCACGGCAGCCATGCCGCCGCCCAGTCCCATGACCAAGGTTGAAATAAAGTCAATGCTAATTCCCTGTAACGCCGCCGCATCGGGGTCCTGAGCAACGGCTTGCACTGCTTTCCCGATACGAGAGCGGTTTATGAACAGGTATACGAGAAAAAGACAGATAGAGCAGACGATGATTACGGCGAATCTCTCTTTCGAAATGCTAATATTGGAGACTCGAATAACTCCCTTCAATATTTCAGGGGCCGGAACTCCCCGCGGCTGCTCTCCGAAAAGCAGTATGGCGCTGGTCTGTAAGGCCAGGATGAGACCGATGGAAACCAATAGGCCGGCGAGAGTTTGGCCGCGTAAACTTTTGAAAACCAGTTTCTCAAGAAGAACGGCGAATATTCCAACTGCCAGAACTGCGAGAATTAGACCCGTGAAATAGGGAACTTCAGCTTTTATATGAAACCACCAAAGACTGTAGGCTCCGAGCATGTAAAGCTCGCCGTGGGCCAGGTTCACGATGTTCATGATTCCAAACACCAAGTTTAGGCCCAGGGCGACCAGGATGATGATCATTGCCAAAACAAGACTATTCACGAGGCTTTGATAAAAGAGAAAGGAGTTCACGATTTCTGCCTTCGTAGAAAAGAGTCAAGTCTAGAGTATTTTAAGAATAGCTGCTGGCATAGCTCCGCCATTTAGTTCGAGGGCTGGACCTTTCATGAATTGCGTTGAAAGGCCAGCCCATGGGACATAAATCCTACTCCAGTTCTAAAGGAGGTAATTGTGGAGCCTGGACTAGTACATTCTTCCCGTCACGGATCTCGGTTAAGGGAATATGAACTTTGAATTGGCGGTTCACTCCATAGTACTTTTTCCCTCCAAATTGAGATTCCCCCCAAATATGCATGAATTTTTTGTTTGGGGTCTCCAGATAACTTTTGATACGATCTGTGTCCAGACTGCCCGTTTTCTCCATGCCTTCCTTCAGCATCATCACGGGCCAATAAACCCACGCGGCAACAAAGCTAAAAGGTTTCCCGTATCTTGCAGTACAACGGTTGTAGAATTCCCGCATCCAAGGAGTTGCGTATTCCGCATTATATGCGATATTTGCTGACACAAGTCCCTCGCATGCTTCCTTCCCAATAACCGGAACCATGACCTCCGCCTCCCCGCTGCCTGTGTTGCTAACCTTGACGCCTTTATATCCCAATTCATAAAGAGCTTTTGCCATTTGGGAAACATATCCCGCAGCGGCGCACCCGATTTCAATTGCATCGGGATTCATACCCACGACTTTGGTCATAAGGGGCATGAAATCTGTTGTTGCTAGGTCAAAAAGCTCTGTATGCATTACCTGGATTCCGAGTTCTTGGCATGCATCCCGATCATGATCCGTTTCGGCTTTCCCGGTCTCGTCGTTTTGACCGATGAGAACAACCTTCTTGATTTTATATTTCTCTTTCACATATTTCCAAAGAATCGGTGCTACTTCATGTGAAGTTGAGCCAAGGGCACGGAAATTATACGGAAATTGTGGGCTCACTGCCCTCGGTGTATAAGAGTTGCATAAAACCAATATTTTGTTTTCATTCATCATGGGGGAAAAGGCAACGGTCGGGCTGGAGCCAACGGGCCCGATCACGTACTTTACCTTATTTTCAAAAATGATTCGTGCTCCCTCCGACACAGCAGCCGAACCTGTATACTTGTCATCAGCTGCAATAAAATCAAGAAGATATTTTTTGCTGCCGACCTTAATACCCCCGGCCTTATTAATGTCCTCTATGGCGAATGTCACACCGCGCTGCATCCCTATGCCCCAAACAGCACCCGCACCAGACATTGGGCCGATGACTCCGATTTTTATCTTTTCCTGCGCAGAAGAACTTATGGACCAAAGTACGATCAATAAAACCATCAAACTGATAATAATTCTCCTCATGGCTGCATCTCCTTTCTTTTTGTTGGTAGTTAGTTGTTAATAGGATCGCGTCAAAACCTAGGCACGAATTGGTTCACATCCTAAATATTTGAAATTCTTTTGTCAAGAAAAAAGTGGAAAAAGTCATATTGTAAATAGACATGGGTGACTCTTTCTATGAGCCGTGGTAGACAACATCTGATTATAGAAAAAAGAAAAGAGGTCAGCCCATGCCCGAAACTTACCTTACGCCAGAACAACAAGTCCGTCAACGCTATAGATGGTTTCAAGAAGCAAAGCGATTAGTCAATTGAGTTGGAGCGGATATCTGCCAAATTCACGAATCGCTTTCACCATCGCTACATAGTTCTCTGGCTTCACACCAGAATGAATTGAATTGCTTGACATGCAGATATAACCCCCTCCATAACCCGCCTTTCTGATACAATCTTTTACTTCTTGACGCACCTTTTCCACAGGCTCCCAGCTTAGGGTTCCAGCCACACTGACATTTCCACATAAACAGATCCTACTACCGTATTTTTTCTTGGTTTCCCCAAGATCCATCCCGGCCATTGGATCTATTGGATGTATGCCATTAATCCCAGTTTCCAGGAGTAACTCAAATATTGGTCGGATGTCTCCATCGGTATGTTTGATTACCGGGACACCCATTTGATGGGCTAGGTCCACTTGCTTCTTTAAATAGGGGGTTAAGAATCTTGCCGTATGTTTGGGCGATACAAACGGACCATAGGTCATGGCATAATCTCCAGCGATGAGAACAACGTCGGCACCCATCTCGATGGCATTTCTTAGATAGCCCAAATTATATTTCAACACAATTTCGTTTATCCGTTCAACGAGACTCGGGTTTTTTATCATCGCTTCGAAGTAGGCCTCATCACCGAGAAAACTTTCTTTGGCTATGTCAAAGACATCGGTCGCTCCAACCGCAACGGCTCTTTGCCCTTTAAATCTTTTGACCAATTGTTCTAACCATTTATATCTTTTGGGATCGTCTGGATCCGGGGGGACATACCCTTCAAGTTCCTTTTCCAATTTAATGGCGGGTTTAATGGGCACTCCCAAGCTTTCAGAGGTAAATCGAACCAAACCGCCCCATTGGTCCTTCAAGACCCTCGGGCTTTCACTCACTGTTTCGTACTGCCAGGCCGACACCTTGTCGAAGAAAATGATCCCATCCAAATCCATGTGTTCTACAAAATCTTCATAAGAGGCACCCGGCAGGATGGCGTCTCTTAGCTTTTGATTGTGAAAATCAATGGTTGGAACTACATCGGGCTCCTCCAACCTTAATACTCTCTTCATGCGTTCCACACCGGTTAGTTTATTCATTATCCCTCCTTAATTTTGTTTTTGCTTCAGCAGCCCTTCAGCCTTCGTGAGTGCATCCCATGCATCGCGGCCATAAGCGTCTGCCCCGATCTGCTTAGCATACTCTTGCGTTACCGGTGCACCACCAATCATGATTTTTACTTTGTCCCTAAGCCCGGCATTTTTTAAGGCCTTAATCGCCTCAGCTGCCTGGGGCATGGTCATGGTCAATAAAGCGGACATTCCACAAATATCAAAATCCCCTTCCCTAATCGCAGTACAAAACTGCTCTGGCGATATATCCACACCCAAATCGGTTACCTCCCACCCATTGCTCTTGAGCATCATTTTGACAATATTCTTTCCAATATCGTGAACATCTCCTTTAACAGTGCCGATGAGAAATTTGCCAAAACCAGAGGCTTTTCCCTTGCTGAATTTCGGGCTAAGGTAATCCACCATTGCTTGCACTGCCTTACCGGAAACGATTAACTCGGGTAGAAAATATTCACCCTTGTTAAAAAGCTCTCCAACTTTCCTTATCCCAGGAATCAATCCCTTTTTCAAAATATCATCCGCGGGTATTCCATTGCTTAAAGCAGCCTTGGTGAGATCAAGGATTTTCTCTTCATCGCCTTCAACCACTGCCTTACTCAAATTCTCCAACTCTTCCCCAGCCATTTTGAACTCCTTTCAAAATAATTTAATAACCGCCTTCTACCCACCCAGGTATGCCTTCTGGACAGACTCGCCTTTGGAAAGGTCTTCCGATGTCCCTTCGAGTACAATTTTCCCAGACTGCAATACATAACCTCGGGTGGCCACGCTCAGAGCCATTTGGGCATTTTGTTCCACCAGAATTGCTGTGACCCCCCTTTGATTAATGTCGGAAATAATCTTCCCAACTTCCCACACCAAAAAAGGAGCCAAACCAAGGGATGGTTCGTCCAAAAGGAGCATGGCCGGTCTTGACATTAGGGCCCGGCCAATGGCCAACATCTGCTGTTCTCCTCCACTTAAGCTCTCGGCTTTCTGGCCTAATCTCTCTTCAAGTCTCGGAAAGTGTTCAAAGACTGTTCTCAAATCCTTTTTAATTTCATTTTTTTGTTTTCGGAGGTGCGCACCGGTTCTGAGATTCTCTAAAACCGTCAAATTCTTAAAGACATGGCGTCCCTCTGGAACGTGGGCAATTCCCAGTCTCACGACCTCTTGGGCTGGTAATTCATCGATCCTTATCTCTTTAAACCATACTTCCCCCCTGGCAGGTTTTTTCAGACCCGAAATGGTTCTCAGCAGTGTAGTTTTGCCCGCCCCATTGGAGCCAATTAAAGTCACGATCTCCCCTTCTGAAACGATCATCGAAACGCCGTTGAGTGCTCGAACCTCGCCGTACCTAACTTCCAGATTCACTGCTCTGAACATCCCTTTTTTCTCCCAAATAGGCTTTGATGACTTCTGCGTTCAATTGGATCTCCTGGGGGGTCCCCTCCGCGATTTTTTTCCCGAAGTTCAGAACAACAATTCGATCGCAAAATCCCATTACAGCTTTCATGTCGTGTTCGATAAGGAGGATGGTTATCTTTTTTTCTTGCACGATCCTCTTTATAATTTTCATGAAATTAAAGGTTTCTTCCGCCATCATTCCCGTGACAGGCTCGTCCAGCATCAATAATTTTGGGTCAGCCGCTAACGCCATGGCAACACCCAGTATCCTCCGATACCCATGAGGAAGATTTGACGTAAGTTCATTCTTGAGATGGTCCATGCCAAAAAAATTAAGGAGCCCTAAAGCTTTGTCATTCAGTGAACGCTCTTTATTGCTAACATGGGAACCACCAAGCATCGCTCTCCAGAAGCTGATTTCAGCCCCCAAATGAAAACCAACCAAAATATTCTGCATGACCGAAAATCCCATGAACAGATTGGAAGCCTGAAAAGTCCTGACGATTCCCTTAGAAGCAATTTGGTCCATTCTTAACCCAACAATCTTCTCTCCTCTATACTTGATCATGCCGTGCATTGGCTTATACAACCCACTAACCACATTGATAAAAGTTGATTTGCCGGCACCGTTGGGGCCAATCAGGCCGAGGATTTCAGATTCTTTGATTTCCATATCAAGCTCTGAAATCGCGTACAATCCCCCAAAGCGCATTGTTAGTTTTTCTGTTTCAAGGAATAACATCCCTCCCCGTCCTTTTTATGCATCTTCTTTTGAACCTTGGATACTCGGCCGAGCCTTTTGAAACAGGCCGATCAATCCCTCGGGTTCAAAGCGCATCACAAAGATCAATATGGCTCCAAATATGATAGGCTCGATGACTGGATCATAGTTGGGAATCAAACGGAGGGCAACGGGGATAAAGATCATGACGGTGCATCCCACAACAGGACCCCAAACACTTTGCAGGCCCCCAACCACCGCATACATAAGATAATAAACTGAATCCATTAAGGTAAAATCAACAGGGCTTATGAAATGTTGAAGATGGGCGAAGAAATCACCGACCATTCCGGCAAAGAAGCATGCAATCACAAAGGCTTTTACTTTTTCTTT
>Ga0315288_10004540_pt1 | contig 17686 bp, 19 predicted proteins | sample YL17G11_20_MG_FD_203454 | JGI IMG/M metagenome (GOLD analysis project Ga0315288, IMG submission 203454) | Sediment microbial communities from Yellowstone Lake, YNP, Wyoming, USA - YL17G11_20 | ecosystem: Environmental > Aquatic > Freshwater > Lake > Sediment | place: USA: Wyoming | collected... | reverse complement strand
TCATCATCATCATCTCTATTGGCTGCGGCAAGAGCACGAATATCTAGCGACGCTGCCTGCGATGGCGGTCTTTCAGTCTCTAATTTTTCTGTCTTGATGGGCGCAGTGAGCGCGTCCATCATTGCGCTTTTCTTATTAGAACTAGTGGATACACCGGCCACAAGCTTGTGCAGAGTTTCCGCCACTTCTTTATATTCTTTGATATTTTGAACATTTATAGCGGGGATTGGGTTGTTGGCAGGATCAAGAATGTATTTGCGCATGACGTCCATATGTTGGACGTTGGTTACAGATAGCATAGTGGTTAAGAAGTCTACCTGCTCTATGATGCTCTTTACAACCTTGGCCTGAATCCGATCTCGCAGAGACCCCATCATTTTGTCGCGGTCTTTAGACCAACCACGAAGTGCGGCTGTTAGTATGACTTGAGCCACAAGATACTGGGGATATTGCTGCTGTATTTCGTTAAAGGAGTACCCGAGCATGAAAAGCTCGTAAAGTTTCATGGACTCCGAATCAGGTACTGCCCCTGCCGTTTTATTTTTACGGAGGAACTTCTCCGAAATCTTAATCTCTTCTTCAGTCAGACCGAATTGTTCGTCTAGACTTAGGTGCCTTTTTAATGCCATGTTGTACCCACAATGGATGTTGAATCAGGCCAGCCATTTCTTTGGCGATAACGACCTGTTTTACTCCATTATACCTGCCTACCTGTTCTGGAGTATAACCCAAGATAGTCATAAATAGGATTTGGCACTGTAAATCAGATAATTCGCTCAAGAGATCCTGAGGGATCTCAAGATCTATGAGATTTTGATAATTGTGTAGAGCAGCCTGTTCAACCTTTTCAATTAGGGACAATTGCTGCAATTTGTTGGAAAAAGTTGAATCTATTTCGTGGGATAGGTAACAAACCCAAAGATCTTGTCTTAGGTCTTTATTGCTGGTTAGTGCTGAGATCAGTTGGTTGACCATCAACTGATCCACTGTTAACCTCTTTAAAGCCGTCCTCATAACTTCCAAAATCCTTAATTTCTAACTTAACACTCCACTTGGGGCCACAATAATCTTTTACAAAGCTACTCAGAATTGCCATAAAGTTCAGATTGCCTTTTTTCTTCAGTAGCCGCTTAAGTCGCCATAGCCCAATTATACTGCTAGTCGTCCGTAGTTCATTATATAGTTTATAACTATGCATCAACTTTGGACTAAGATATACGACATAATCCAGCTTTTTCTTCTCAACATCGATATTAAGATCAATGGCTTGAACGTCTTTGTGGACCAAAGTACCGTACAGGTACAAGGTGTCTTTATGAAGATCGTTCAGTAGCCCATTATTCATAAGCCACCGCTGATGATCTAAGTGCTCTTCAACTTGAAGTGTCATATCTCTCACCTGTGTTATAATAACCTGTATACACGGTTAAACACTATTTTTTATCATAGTTATCAAATAGTTGCCGCATTGTCTTCTTTATTAGGTCCTTATCAAGGGCACCAGAATAAACGCGATCAATGTACTCTTCAACAACATCTGTGACCGTGTGAGCCTGAATCTTTATTCTTTCTACCCGATCGGAATCTACGTACTTGGTGCGCACGGAGATTCTGGACTTTTCACACAACTTCTTCCAATCTTTAGAATCAAAGATGGCAGCAATTTCTTTGCGTGGACCGGTAAAAACAACCACCCAATTATCGCCCTGATTGATTGAGTTTTCAATGCTAGAGATGGTGGTCTTGACATCGGACACCGCTACTTCAAGACTTTGCCAAGATGGGAGTGGGGATTGGAGGAATTGAAATTTGTAAGTATTTGTATCAAGTATTGATAACCCCTTTATCTGCCCAATGTCTTTCATGCTTTGAGAATACGGGCTACCTGGGTAATACACCTTACCAAAAGCCTGCTTCTTATGGATATGTCCGCTAACAATTAGTTCAGCGGAAACCTTATCAGCATCTACGCCATCATCTGGCCTATATCCGCCAAAATCGCACCCTGCAAATGTCTGGTGGGCAACGCATATGGGCAGCGTTTCTAGTGGGAAGGAGGCGTGATCTGGTTGATAGGGGACGAACGTAATACCAAGATCCTTTTTATGCATTATCTTATCAACAACTACGAGATTTTCGTATACACCCGCAAAAGCCTGCAATGCATGATAGGTGCTATCGTTTGGCTTAAAGAAGTCATGATTGCCTAGTACATAGAAGTACGGACACAGTGGCGTTACCGATTGAAGATGCTTCTTGAATTCAAATAAGAGTTCGGACCTAACTACGGCATGGGTATCAAAGGTATCGCCGAGATTGACCACTATATCGGGTTTTGTATCTACGACGACCTGGTACACCCATGCTAAGAAGGTTTTCGCTGCCGCAAGATTAGAGATCTTTAGGTGCGGGTCTCCAATGAAAAGAATACGACTCATAGACAATCTTTCAGCACCAGGTTTTCGACCATCTGGTTTAACTTAAATTCACTATACGAGTGTCTATTACCAAACTTATCTAAAACAATAAAATCAGCAGCGTCTAGGCCAGCCTCTCCGCGCAAGTGCACTGCACCAAAATGTGTATGTATTTCTAAAAACGAAGAGTATGTGCTAATGCCGGCACTCCCGCCATAGCCAACTATGCCATTTGCACCAACCTGCATCATGAAATCTATTACCAAATTGTTAGGTACGAGAACGTCGGAGGTATCCGTATCTAAGTTGGAATTAGAGTAGCGCATCTCTTGTATTTTTTCAGCAAAATTGTTTGGATTAATCAAGGTCTGGTGCTCCAAGATCGGCATCAATAATACCCAGCTCTTCATTGCGAGCCTTGATTACGCTATCATCTTCAACGCCAGAACACAGACTCATGGCCTCATCCCACAGTGAGGGCTTTGATGTAAACCATTCTTTAAATTTTTCTTCGCCACGAACGGAATCATGGGCTCCCAGCTGCCACATCTGTGGATTTTCACGACCAGTATCTGGGTTGATGGGGTGCTTGATAACTTGTAGGCTTTTGGCCAAACTATAAATCTCTTCACCAATATTGATAATGCCTTTAGTGTAATCTAAAGTAAATTCCGCAGCGCGGAATGGTGCGCCTACACGATTCTTCTTACCGCGAACACGAACCTTATGTCCAACCTGCATTGCGCCGCCGTAGATATTCTTGCCTTGTTCGACACGACCATCTTTTGTATCAATGCGAACTACTTCTAGCATATAGTCGCAAAAGTGTTTAAGTGCTCGGCCATCTGGAACTAGGTATGGATTGTTCATCTTCTTGAATTCATCCATCTCTTCATAAACCTGCTGAACTAAGGCCGTAGTAAGGTTGTATTTCCTGATTACAGGAAGGACGCCCTTAAGAGCAGAACCTAGATAAGATGCTCCACCACCACCCATTGTAAGTTTGGTTGATTTTTCCTTAATATCCTTAGGATATCGGATTGATTTCACTGAATCGATTGTAAGTCCCACTACAGGACAGCCATCCTGCAATAAGACCTGTAGGTCTTTTTCGATATAGTCAAAGATCTCAAGTGGATCATTAGTTTGCTTAACAACCAGACGATCAAGATCGCCGCCTAATTTCTGAAACCACTCAGGGTTAAAGGAGAACTCGGCATCGAACCAGATACAGATCCCTTCTGGGAAGTCTTTCTGCAACTGAATCATTAGGAGTTGAGCAAGAAAAGATTTACCGCCTGATTCAGGTCCGTAGAAACATACGGCTTTTCCAAGCGTAATTCCACCATTACCCACAACCCAATTAAGGGAAGGAGACGGTAGCTTAACCACGTGTTCCGATGGTCTTGGTAGATCAGCGGCGGCTTGAGCCAAGCCCTTAGTAAGCTGAGACATCCACTTATTCTTTGACATAACAATTTCCTTTTACGTCCGTAGACAAGCGCCGTAGCGCAGTTTGTTATGAGGGAATACTACATTCCCTCATTCGGTGAGTCATTGTACTCGTTGGCATATGCAATCTTTTTTGTATCGTCATGCGCAAGACGAAATGCTTGAAGCTTATTCTTTAGAAAAAGAACCATTGCTTCTGCTTGGGCTTTCACCTTATCCGCATGCTGAACAGCTGGATCCATTGGGATATACCGTCTACGAGCAGCGTCTGAGTCTTTTACACCCTTCTGCTGAAGATAATCATGAGCATTTTCAAAATACGCAATTGCCTCTGCGGTTTTTTGAGCAGACTCTGCAATACCGTGCATTCTCATAGCTGAGGCTAGCATGGTATTTGTGAAGTCATATGCCATAATAAAATCTCGTAGATATACAGGGGCTAACATGGTGTTAAACCCCTTAGAAATATCTTCAATCTTCTTGGTGAATTCAGCAAGTCGATCAAGACGGAGGGACCGAAGTCCCTCTTCGACCTTAACAAGGTCTGAAGACATCTTAGTCTCCCAAGATTTCAGCAGTTAGTGCGCTCAATTCGTCGTCATCGTTGCTGTCCAAAACAGGGGCAGGCTTTTTGCCTGCTGGTACAACAGCCACAGGGCGAGGGGCAGACGCTGGTTGCTGCGTCTTACGAACTGGTGCCGGCTCATCATCACCGTCATCATCGTCCAGATTCAGTGTAATTTTGGCGCTGCCTTTTTTAACAACTGGCTCAACTGCTTTAGGGGCAGTCTTTTGTGGTTTAACGTCTTCAACGGCATCATCTTCAATAGCGTATTCTCCAAATGCAGCTTCAGGTACTTCCTGGGCAAGGATCGCGATATTGAACATCAGGATGTCTTTGAGATCGTCATAGTTCTTACGAGTATAGATGCTATTTAGATCATACGCTAGCGATTCATAATTCTCAACAACATTCTCTGGGAGAGCGGATCTGTCATCGATCTTAACAAGTTGGCCATTCATCTTTTGACGAGTCTGGTGGAATGCCACACTGTACTCTGTGTCTTTGCCTTTGCCCTCTTTAGCAATATTGAACCAAACGCCTGAATCAGTCTCTTCAGAACCTAGGGAAGTAGGATCTTGGCTGTAATCTTTAATGTACTGATTCATCATTTTTTTCATTGCTTTGTGGGCAGTGGATTTTAGTTCCAGCAGACCGACAGAGCCCGATTGGTCGCACGCATTATATGCGTACAGATGCTGTAGACGCATGGTCCACTGAACACCACGAATACCTTCCATCTCAGCCTTGAGTTCTGCGTCCGAGAATCCTTCTGCTTTTAAAGCATGAACACGAGCCTCAATGCGCTTATTGAGAGCGTCATTGTATTCTTGAACAGGGCAAGCTTCGCCCTCAGTGAGGGGTGTTGCAAAAGGTTTACGTTTGCCAGATTTTGGATCTTGCAACCAAGAGACCGACCAGCGACGGTATGGGTAATTATTATGGACGCTAGGGTCGCCAAAGGGCGGCAGAATCCGGAAGATATTTGAGCCATCATTGATTTTATGACGAACCCAGTCGCGATTAGATTTGAGCGAATCCATATTGATCGTAATCTTTGCCATCTTAATTCTCCTTATGCCTATTAGGCGGGTTTAGGATATGTACCGATATTTGGTACATAAATTATACATCATTATGTATTCAACAAGGCGGCGTTTTCATCGGTAATTGCAGGTTTTCCGATTATTTTCTTAGGCTTATCTGACTTGCTGGCATCAAACTCTTTTTGACTAAGTTGGACCCAACCGGACTCTACCAGTTTAGTGCAAAATAGAGGATTACCAGCATAGTAAATAAGATTTGTTCTACTAGGGCGCTGTTTAAAACAATGCTGTACGTATTGCAATATAATTTGTGGACATTGTTTTTCAAAAGTTTGAACAAGGGCATCATGAACCTCTTTTTCTGTGTTGCAGGGAATACCTACTAGTCTGCTAACGTTAATTGCACGCATAACATCAAACTCAGGGCCCATGTATTTTGCACAAATGGCCGCAATTACTTCTCGTATGTAGTTTACAGTTAACTGAGAAGTTCTTGGCTTCTTTGCCTTACACTGATGTATTTCAGTGTAAAAGTTGGGTTCCCCGATCACAAACTCATGTTCCTGTAAGTCTTTCGGCGGAGTCTTCGTTATTAGAAAATTTGACATCGATTATTTTCTCCATTTCTAGTACGGTTAATCTTACAGAGCCTTTCCAGCCCTCAGACAATTTACCTTTTACAAACACAATGCTGTTTTTAGGCCACTTTAAAGCTTTTTCTTGATCCCACCAAGTGCATTCAATTATTGAATTTCCATCCGATAAATCTATCTTAATGAAATTATACTTGCGTCCGTTTTTCTTTGAAATACCACTTTTATGAGTAGATCCCTCGTACAGAAGGACCATGCCCACGTCTTTATCATACTCTTTAGCGGCCAAACCTTCGGCAATTTTAGCACCTGAGATAATGGGTAGGTTGCGCCCAAGATAGAATGGTATGCCTGCTCTATTAGTCTTACCAAAGCCCGGCATTACCTTATGTATTAGGTCCTGCATCCCCTCATCTTCAATTAGGGTTTTATTAAAGCACTTGTTATATTCTCGCTCCATTAAGAATATATTAATAGGACTGGTCTCATTTAGTTCTTTGGATTCTCTCTTTATCTTGCGCAGCCTGGCGTAATCAGCAAATAACTTTTTACGCGCCTCACCGTACGACAGAGTTGGGTCCATGAACGCGTCTGCTGCACGAGCGTGAATTAGTGCTACAAAATGCCCTGCATTTACCTTATTATGAACCACCCGCGAAACAAAGTCACTTAGACTAGTGAATGGACCTTTAGACACCAACTCGTGTACAGAAGCTGCCCCAACTCTCTTAACAGCGGACAAGGGTGCAACCAACTTGTTGCCAACTATAGCGAACTTCTCTGTTGGAATAGCTAGAGATGGAGGGTTAATTGTTGAACCCAACAGGTGTATAAAGTGGCGCAGTTTATCTTCTTTATCTGTGTTATTCAACACTGCACACCACCATTCAAGCTTATGGTGATGTTTCAAAAACATAGTGATATAACCTAATTCAGCGTAGCATCTAGAGTGAGCTCTATTGAACGAATACCGAGAGAAGGCTTCTACTTGCTCACAGATAATCTGCGACTGTGATTCTGTCCAACCGCGTTTAGCAGTTGACATGCGAATTCTTTCAAAAGCCGCCAACATGACCTCGCGCTTTTTCTTAGCAATAGCAGCACGAATCTGATCGGCTTCTTCTAGGGTATAATCTGCAACCTCTACGAGGAACTTCATAACTTGTTCTTGAAAAATAAAAACTGAATTAGTAGTATATTTTGCCATATCCGGATGAATTAGGCGCGGAATTTGTTTCTTATTTTTAACATCAATATAATACTGAGCAGCAGACGTTTCAACAGCGGGCAGTTTAGTGACATTGACTATTTTCCGCTCTCGTTTAATATTTGCCATAAATACCCAGTCTCCAATTGATTGGTGTTCTTATTAAAAGAAATATAACCCTCTTTAATCAACAAGCAAGTTAATTGCTCATAGTTTTTATGTATCGCACTATGACTAGCAACATCTACCAGTATTAGGTTGGAATAATCATTATTCAGTTTATTTCCATCTATATGATGGATTTGTTCACCTTTTGAAGTATCAGGCCAATATCCTGTATTCTTGAACCAAACATAGTGATGTTCATTAACTGATTTTTTAAGTTCATCTGACCATACTTTTTTATATCCATAACCACTTATATATCCACTTTTAGTTTTAGCATACGATGCCACCCTACTATCTGTGTGCTTCGATAAGCCGGTATTCCATGCTTTTTGTCTACATTTGCGATCTTTTTTATTAGGTAATTTCTCTATATAATTAAGATATTTACTTATTTGATCATATGTAACACCATATTTATCAACAACGACTTCAAAAGTAACATTGTTATATAAATAATATTGAGCAGCTAATAAAAGTTGTTCAATATTTACACCATTTTTTCTCATACGCACTAATGAACTGCTTAAATTAGGGGACCAACCATTTTCTTTAAGAACTTTTGATATAGTTCTATTTGTTAAGCCAAATTTTTTAGATAATTCTGCTATTGAAAACTCATACTGTAAACCTAGTTTTATTAAATTACTTATTTTCTCATCATATTCAGCCACTTATTGTAATCCTCCTCATTATGAAACTCAATATCTCCATTATCATATTCTACCATGGTAACGGCATTAAAGCTCATAGGGGCATCCATTGCACCCGGGCGAAGAAGTGCTGTAGTTTCTGATAGTTCTTCTCTAGTTCTTGGAGCAATTTCTTGAATATAACCCTTAATAAGGGAGGTGTTAAACTGAAAAGATGAGTCGGTTTTCTTATTATAGAAATCTAAATAAACATCAGGATCATCTATCAGCCTATAGATAAGAGCAACGCCACTATCGTCTTCTTCTAAGTAGTCGATACCGGTACGTTCTTTCACCAACTGCATACATGCGGACACCATGTTGATGGTAGTAACGCCAAGAATATCCGCCTTAACTAAACCACAGGTCTCCACCATTGAGGCCTCATACTGAGTAACCTGGATCATCTCTCCCGTATTCTTGTCCCACATGCGCATTGTGGGCACACGATTTGAAGACAAATCAATCGTCGATATAACAAAAGCAGATGCATGGCGGCCCCATCCACGCGGAATTCCTATTAAACGCTTAACAAGCGCTTCAACTTGGGGATATTGCTTAAAGAAATTTGCGATCTCTGGCACTGTTTCAACAACGCCTTGGTGTGAGACACCTTCTTTGTCAATATGACCGTAGATGAACTTGTACTCATCTAGACCCTGCGGGGAATCGGGAATAAGCTCGCATAGCGCCTTAATCTCAAAATCTTCACGATTTCTGCCATAAAGTGCCCACATTGCATCTTTTATGGCATTTTTAATCTTCATCTTTTGAAGAGTGCAAATTTGAGCAAAACCTAAACCATACTTATTTTCCAGGTACTTTAGAATCTCAGTGCGGTCCCCGAAGTCGCAGTCAATATCGGGAAAGGATCTAGCGCGGATACGGGCATGCGATAAGAAGCGCTCAAAAGGCAGATCAGCTTTGATGGGATCGATATGAATTATCTTGAGATAATAAGACAGCAAAGAACCACCAGCAGAACCACGCCCAATGTTTTGGAGAATATTAATAGAGCGAGCATAGGTGCAAATGTCCTCATATAATAAGAAGTATGGAAGGAAGTTGGTTGTCTGATTCTTAACGATTACATCGATTTCTTTTTTAAATCTAGCGACATAGATTGGATCATCGCTCCATCTGCCGTGCTTTTTACAGAGCTCAATTGCAAGCATTACGGTTTGTTTGTTGTAATCATCTGTCTTAGACTTGATATGATCAGGGATCTCGATGGTCGGCAAACTATAATCAAACTTAATTTCAATCGTTCTTGCTGCCTCCATTACCTCGTGGGTGTTGGAGATCCATGTTGCAAACATTTCTTCACTTAACCACTCGCCAAGTTGGCGCTTAAGTTCTTTGTAGAGTTGCTGTGCAGTTTTTGCGTGATAGGATTCAATGAAACATTTACCGCTGTCGAATGAGTTTCTTGAAATACATTCCTGTAGAAGCTTGTCCTGGGGAGTAATAAAGTGAGCCCCACTTACAGGAACACAGCGAAGATTGTGTTTATCCACCATCTCAGATAGAAATACGTTATAAGCTTTGTTGAGATCCCCATCAATTACAAGGGCATTTTTCTTGATTTTCTGAAAACCACCCTTAATTGTGAAGGTTTCTTTGATTGAAATTGGGTTGAATTCAACATACATTTGATCTTTGAAATTATTCAGATACACTTCAAACTGCTTAACAGCTTTTTTACGATTACCTTCTGATATAGCTTGCCCTATTGGGCCATAGACATCGGCCATGCCAAATGCAAGACCTGCTTTATATTGATTGATTGTAGAGATTTTTAATTTGGGGTAGATAACGCCATCTAAGACTACCTGCTCATCATATCCCAGTGAGGCCAATTTCATGAGATTGAAATAACCCTCATTATTGACAGCCCACACATTCATTGGATATAGTGTGTCCGGCTCATCGTCTTGATACATATTGACGCCAACGCCAGGAATACCAACGACGGCTGGATCCTTTAGATTGGTCATATGATACATAGAAATAATTGGACCGTGATCTACTACACTAAAGCCAGGCGTATTGGTTTTCTTACACCACGCAACCCATTCCTCAATGGATGGGACTGATTCAGCCATGCCATACATTGAATGTAGGTGCAACTGGGCAGGTTCTTTAAAGGAGGTAGTTAGTGCAATTTCTTGGTGTATCTCTGCCACTTCTTCGGTGAACGCTTCTTCTCCTAAAAGGAGGCCTACCTCGTAATCGACTTTAATAGTCGCAGCAATATCAGACATGGCCTCATGGGCAACAATGTCAATATTGAAATGCTTAGCAAGAGTGGCAAGTTTAAGATTATCTGTTTTAAGAAGAGTTTTAACCTTCTGTGCCCGAGTATATGTATCATGAATTTGAAGCTCAAATAGTTCAAAAAATTCATTAGCTCTGCCGTGGCGAGTAAAAAATGAACTAAGAAATCGCTTATCAAAACCAACGTTGTATCCTGCAATAACAAATCGAGTATCAAAAGACTTTAGATACTTTATAAACTTGTCGAGCATAACTACAGGTTCTTGGAAGTTCTGCATGCGGGCAACGGTGATGCCATGGGTACGCACGGCAGCATCGTCAATCTTGTCCCAGTTTACGGGTTGACAGAACTCATTGAATGTCTTGCCCTGTTTTCCCAGAATAACTGGGATTGCGGCAAGCTGCACAATGTCGTTCTTTTCTGGATATAGACCAGTTGTCTCAACATCAACAAATAAAAAATTAACTGACAATTTGTGCCTCACAGTGCTATAGGCGTAGCAATTATTGACACATCTATTGTACAGAATGGAAATAAAAAAGGCACCATAGGTGGTGCCTTCATTTATTGAGTGAGTTTACTTTAGAAGGTGAACTTAAGATCGACGGAGGTAGCGAGATTGTCGGTTGTATTGAGCGCAACCATGACCTCATTACCCATAATATCTTGGGTAGCCAAACCCTGCAGCAAGCCAGTTTTAAAGGCTTCCCAAAGAGGGCCTAATAGGCGTAGGTCGGCCGGCTGATACGACACACTGTAGTTTAGTGTGAATTTCTTTTGACCTTTATTTGCCGCGTCGGTAAGACCGACGGTAATTGCAGCCGCATTGGTCGTTACAATGAGGGTGTTGCCTGCCGCCCTGGCTTCTGCCAACTTGGTATCTAAGGCCCCAGTATATGTAGTTCTAAAAGACATGTGCTAATCTCCGTAATGAGGACGATACAGGGCTATTGTATCACCCTCTACAACTCAAACACTTGCGTGTGGGTTGAGGGAGCCACTTTGAATCTCTTCAATTTTTGCTAGCAAATACTGGATCTTTGCTTCTTCGTACTTAATGGCATTACCATACCCGGTCCGAAGATCTTTGGCGATCTGTACTGCGGCGGCCAGTTTTTCATCAGACTTCAGTTCTTCACGAAGAGCCTTAATCTGTAGTTCTGCTTTGACTACCATGGCGGCTGCGTTATCTTCGTTAAGATCCGTATTGTTTTCCAGAAATGCTTGACTCAAGATTTTCTTAGCTTTTCCAAGATCTAGTGCCATTTAACGCTCCTTAAATTTGATTCATTAACAGAATCATTTTACCGATTTTCGTATTCTTTGAGGTTTTTGCGCCGCTCTTTTGCTATGCGCTTCTCTTCATTGGTTTTTTTCTCATGGCAGACTTTGCACAATACTGCTAAGTTATCTACTTCACAGAATAATCTGGCTATAAAGGTGTTCCAGTCTTTAAAGCCATCGTTGGGCGATACAACAGGCTCAATGTGATCGACTTGTATATTCTTTCCCATATGCCACTCATTACACGCTGAGCACATGTACTCTACTCGTGGCTTGGCTGCTTGAGATCCATCGCTCTTAAACCAGGGGCGCTCTCTACGCACCTTGGTCATAACTTCACGCACCATGGGGGAACGTGAAAAGGTCCTGCGGACCGCAGATCTTATGGCAGAGTTGGCGTTGTAGGGCGGCCGTTTTTTCTTCTTCATGAACCAATTATACTAATGCACATCACTAGATGAGTCATACGGAACTGACGCAGAACCGTGAACATGGGCCTTGCCAGCTCTATCTACGGCCGCAACAGAGACGTGATTATAGCTAGAGTGGTGCTTAATCTGATATGCACGACTACTTTTTTCTAAATTTTCACCAGTATGTGGAACACCTTGCGATCTTAATCCTTCAACATGTGTCTTAAGATCTGGTACAAATTTTACATTATAGTGCTGCGACATATGCTCGATGGGGTTGTTAATCTTAGTTTGAGAAACGGGTTTTCCGGGTTGAGGGCTAAAGTGCTCTCCGCCGGCGGTTCTTTGAAAACCGTCTGCGCTAAAGGACGTCAAGGTTGGTTTATGGCTTTGTATTTTTTCTTTATCTTGTTCGCCGAAGACTAGAGTAGGTTTCTCCCCATTTTCTCCGGCATGTGTTACAAAGCTTGTACCGCGAGGAGCCGCATACGGGGCCACATGTGCAGCTTCACCGGCAAATAGGCCGGTCTTAGATTTCCAACCTTCAGGGATTTTTTCTCCAGGTCCGAATTGTCCAGAAGAAGATCCATCAGGACTAGAGTGGTAGGTTCCCAACTTCTTATTAAAGTCTGCAATGTGTGAATCGTCGATCCTGTGAACAAGATTCTGAGATTCGGCTTTGTCTAAAGACCACTGACCATTTTTGGCTAAAGTCAGCTTTTCTTTGGCCGACTGTATCGCCTGATCTTTCATATCCGGCTGCTTAATCTGCTGAGCTTGATTAAGAGGGTTTTTCTTAGATGTGGGGGCTAAGTCTGGCTGTTTTATAGTGGCTGCAGCTATAGGCGCCTTGGCGGCAACGGGTGCCTTAGGCGAACTAAGAGAGGGCAGAGTTGGCGTAGTAGAGGACAATTTGATAGCCTTTTCAAGGGCTTCAGTCAATTCTAATAGTTTTGATATCCTGTTGTCCATAACAATATCTTATCAGATAATTAATGTAAACTATAGGTCTTCTTTTATATTAGAGATTCCGTCTTTCTTCTCAATCTCTACAATACGAGAAAACATCGACTTGACTTCTGTGGCATGGTCTATTACCCAAATTTGACGATTTAAAGAAATAGTCTCTAATACATCAATTATGCGCTCTCTATTCAGGGCATCTAGGCCCTCAAACCCCTCATCAAGAATAATAGGGTTGATGGATATGCCGAAAATAGCTTCTACAACCTCGATTACAGCAAAATCTACTGCCAAAGATAAGCAGCGCATTTCTCCACCAGAAAGGCTACCAATTGATCGCTCTATGCCCTGTATAGACAGCCTGTCACTAAATTTAGCCTTTATATCACCAGATTTATTTTCTTTGTAGGATTGCAAGGAGTATTCAGCATTTGGCCATACTAACGACACATACTGTGAAACCTTATCATTGAACTGATCTATGACAGAATCTACGACATAAGCTGGAGCACCGGTTGGGGATAGGGCTGACGACACTGCTTCGTATATCAGAATCTCGTCTTTTAAATTGTCTATCTTGATAGACAGACTCCACACGAGTTTGTTAGCAGTTGCAATTTTTGCAACAATCTCTGCTTGCTTATCTAGTTTTTCACTTAAGGACGAGATGGAGCTTTTACGCATCTCGATTGCTCTTCTTAATTCATAAACCCTATGTGAGGCGTCAGTGTATTGAGACAGTAGATCGGATCGCTTAGATTTTAACTTAATAATACTCTCGGTAATGGATGCCTTTGCCGCTATTGTGGCAGATAGAGAGTTTACGATATGAACATACGACAGTCGCTCATCGACCAGGTGTTGCTTAGTTTTAGGGCCGTCACTACCTAAAACAAACAATTCACTACAATGAGGGCACTGCACGCTATCAACGTCCATATCACCGATAGTATTATCAATCCTTCTTATCGTTAGTCTTGAGCTGGCTATTGTTGCTTCAGCACTAGAGATTTCCCTAAGTTTGGCATTCAAGGAGGATTCGAGGGTATCGAATTTAACCATGTTTGGCTTTTGAATACTAGAGATCTCAACCAACTCTCTTTCAAATGCAGACGGATCGGCAGCGACTATATTGGCTCTAACAGTATCCTCATCAATTAGGCCTTCGCTATAAGCTGAGATCTTAGCGTCAACTCGATTTAGGGAGGTGAGGAGGTCAGTTAATTCAGACTCTTTGGCTTTAATAATAGATTCAACGAGCTTCTTACGCTCAGCGAAGTCCTCTAAACTCAATAAACGCAAGAAAAAGTCTTTCTTATATGCGTCATTTAATGCTATTAATTTAACAGACTCAGTTTGAGCAGAATACATGCAGATCAGGAATTGGTCGTATGTCAACCCGATCAATAGTTCTAACTGCTCTTGAGATATGTCGGGGCATGGCTCTTGATTCTTGAACGCCGTGAGACCGCCAGGTCGACTACGCGTTATGTCGTATTCGTCCTTACCGATTTGCACCACTGCTCTGGCAAAACCACTCTTACAACCCTTACGGATAATCTCTGAGGCGGTTACTTTTCTAGGCAACTTGCCGTATATTGCAAAGGCAAGAGCATTGAAGATAGAGGTTTTGCCGGCCCCATTATGGGAATTATCGTCATGATTCCAGCCGTCTAACAGCACAAGTCCGCTGTTGCCAAAAGAAATAGAGATATGGCCGATACTTAATATATTCTCGGCTTCCAGCTCTTTAACTTGCATTTTTATCTCTTATCTGGTGGCTTTGTATTGGTGTGAATCTTACCGGCATCATCGACGTAAATCCACTGATTTTCCAGCATAGTTTCTAAACTATAGGTACCAGAATTCACAAATCTCGGTACTTCTACGGACCAATAGTATTGGCTTTTACGATCTTTTATCATGTCCTGTTGGCCGTCAGTCCATGTTATACCGGTATTTTTATCGATCACTTCTCGCACATTAGAAGGACCGTTCAGCGTAGGAAGCTGGCGGTCCATAGTGTCTTGGCAGGATTTGCATGCCACAGTTTCAGTAAGTCTTGAAACATACATCTGAATCAGGGATTCACACTGGCGGCATTTAAATGAGTATTTTGGCATTATAGTTCCAATTTTGGCATTATAGTTCCAAACCAATACCTATTTGTGCCTCGCCAAACTTACTCTTATTACCGCTAATTCCCCCACCGAGGAACACAGGGCCAACGATAGGATACGAGACGTGCATATAGCCCATCAGGTCATCTCCATCATGTGCAACACCAACCTCAGGCCGCAACTTCTTCTTATTAACCTCAACAATCTTTTCTTTTTCTACAATTTTTTCTACGACCTTTTGTTCATTCTTGGTCTTCTCAATATCTTGATCAAACTGCTTCTTAAGTTCCACGACGCGGGCCTCATGAACCTTTTTCCATTTTTCCTCAATAGACTTAACCTTCTGATTAAACTCTTCTTTAATAGAAACGATTACACTAGAGGCTGCCTCTGAAGCCGACTGTTCAACCTCTTTTTCAATGATGGTGCCGTCAGGCTTAATGAGCTTGAACTTCTGTTTTTTACTCGACTGTTTTAAGCTGCGATTCTCTTGCGCCAGAGATTCCACCTTTTTAGCGGTCTCAATCTCTAGAGATTTGCGCGCAGATTCTTCGGCAACTAGTTTTTCGCTAAGTTTTGCAGATTCTTCCGTATGAGTCTTTTGTATTTCACTTATTTTAAGCTCATAGGCGTCTTTTACTTTTGACACCTCTTTTTCTGTAACGGCTTTAGTGGGATAAAAGATGACTCCTACAGCGGCTCCCAGTAGGAGAGAGGAGGAGACCTTGAACCAGTCATATTGCCATAGTGCTTTAAGTTTCTCAATCATTAGCTGACTCCATCATTGATTTAAAAGCTGCTTGTGCCAATTCTGCTTGGCCTTCCATACTAAGGTCCCGGGGCACCACTATAATTCCGCCTAATGTGGTCAATAGCGACGCCACAGAGAGCGCATTTCCCACGCTAACCCTAATTACCTTAATTGGTTCTATGATACCTCCTTCAAGAGGATGCACCATCTTGTGCAGGTTTGCATCAAATACGGCTCGAGGAAGAGCACGTGCTGTAGATCCTGCAAAAATGTATGGACCAATCATTGGCCATACGTCACCAAATTCTTCGCCGCAATTGCTGAGAAGTAATTTAAAAGGTGCTTCTAATGCATTTGCCAGTATCTGCCATGCCTCTGTACCATCTGCGTGGTCTCTTATGATTCTCGCCAGAACTAGATGTGTTCCACATCCGCCTGCGGCAATCCCTTCCGCGATAGCAGAACGAACGGCTTCTACGGCATCCTCTACACGCGCCTTCTTTTCGCGAATCTCAAGATCTGAGGCGCCGCCAACATGAATAGTAGAAACTCCGCCAGTTAATTTGGCAATTGCCGCTCTAAGGAACGAACGATCTAGCTCTCCCATTGCAGAATCTGCAATAGCTTTTAGCTCAACTACCCTAGCATTCACTGCATCTGGATCTGGGGTAGCAGTTATGAAAGCCTCATATAAATTAACGTTGGCACTCTCAAATTCTCCCAGATAATCCTCATCAAATTCCTCAGCATTGCCGGGATTGAAGACAGTTGCTCCAGTATATGCCGCCATATCTTCCAGGAACATCGAGGCTCCATTAGGAAGACCGGAGCGCGGTGTTTTGATAGGAACGACAGTGAGACCGCCCTTTGTTGTCTTAGCAAACTTATCAAGTACGCTATCCGCAAAACTATGGGCAAATACAATGATAGGAGTTCCATCTGAGAAACCCGCATCATCAGCAACAGCTCCCTGGATAAGGCCGGGCACTTTAAGATCATTCATTGATCCGTCATACAAAACAACAAGTCCTTTATCCATCTTGACTTGCTGATTCCCCTTATCATTAATAAAGGACGGACCGATCTGGCCAAGATCTTTTAAACCAGTCGTAATGATATATCCCTCACTCACCTCGACGTAAGTTTTTCCGCCCTGGCTTTCGTTGATTAGCACTGTGCCATCGTCGCCGGCATCTATAACGGCCTTAACAACCACATCAGCAATCTCTTGATCGCCATTGGCGGAAATAGTGGCCACAAACTTAAGTTGATCTTCGCTGCTAACTTTAAGGGCCACATCGCGCAAGAATGGAACCACAACGCGAGAATACGCATCATTCAGCTCATTAATCATTCTTTGTGGATTGTATTTGGGGCGCGCAGATAGAAACTTTTGCCCTTCTTTAACTAACGCATCTGCCAAGACAATCGCGGTGGTTGTTCCGTCGCCGGCTTCTTTGGCCGTATTCAAGCAAATCTCTTTAGCCGCCTCTACAATCGTGTTGGCTGCCGCATCAGCAACCCCGATATTTTTGGCAACCGTCACCCCGTCCTTCGTGACCAGTGGAGGCAAGCCGTCTCGCTCGATTAGAACTGGATTACCGCCTGGACCAAGCGTAGTGCCAACTATTGCTGCCATGTCGCTAATAGTTTTATGCACAAGATCGCGAATTCGTGTCTTATCTGCAATTATTTGTTTGCTCTTAGTCTTATTGAAGCTCATTTCACCACCTCCTTTATCGT